>Ga0180431_10005803_pt1 | contig 14922 bp, 15 predicted proteins | sample SS_ome_11_FD_132459 | JGI IMG/M metagenome (GOLD analysis project Ga0180431, IMG submission 132459) | Hypersaline lake sediment archaeal communities from the Salton Sea, California, USA - SS_1_MS_1 metaG | ecosystem: Environmental > Aquatic > Non-marine Saline and Alkaline > Hypersaline >... | reverse complement strand
TCACCTAATTCTATATCACAAGCAACCCGCATCTTGTTTCCTCCTTAAAGGTTTAGACACGAGAAATTTTTATATGTTCCCTTATTTACGATACACTACACTAGTTATCAATCCGTTCGATTACCATGGCGTGTGACATACCAAGGGCTGCGCAGAGGGTGACGAGTCCATAGCGTTTTTCTTGCCGCTCGAGTTCGTTTACGATGGTGGCCAACAGCACTCCGCCGGTGCAGCCAAGTGGATGCCCCATGGCTACGGCCCCTCCGTTTACATTGACTTTCTCGCGAGGGATTCCCAATTCCTTCATCCATGCCACCGGCACGCATGCAAAGGCTTCGTTGATTTCGAAAATATCGATATCGTCAACTGTCATACCGGCGCGTTTGAGCGCCAGCCTGGTTCCCGGAATAACCCCGTCCAGCATTTCTCTGGGAGCCACGCCGTGGTTGGCATTGGAAAGCACTCGAGCCCGTGGCTTTAGCCCGTACTCCTTGCATATATCATCGGAAGTCCATAGGGCCAAAGCGGCGCCGTCACATATTCCGGAGGAGTTTCCTGCGTGTATCATGCCGCCCGGCTTGAAGGGACGAGGCAACTTGGCCAGCTTTTCCATCGAGGTATCGGGTTTGATATGGGAATCGCGTGTGAACAACTTCTCCTCGCCGTCCGCGTCCTTGTAAGGCACGGGGATTATCTCGTTGTCGAACTTTCCGGCTTCCCAGGCCGCATGGGCCTTTTGATTGCTTTGCACTGCGAACTCATCGATTTCTTCCTGGTTCAGGTTATACTTTTCGGCGATAATCTCAGCAGCCTGACCCTGGGTTCCCAGCGGGTGTTTCTGCATCATGACGGGTGGGAAGGGCATACGCTGAAAATCCATATCGGAATTGATCGGGCACATATTCATGTGTTCGCCCCCCCCAGCCATGACCACGTCGTAGTCTCCCACCCGTATGCTTGGGCTGGCGAAAGCGCCGGCTTGGAGTGCTCCCGAACAATAACGGTTCAAATGAACCCCCGAGGTGGTGGGGGGCAAGTTAGAGGACAATACAATGTTACGGGCGACGTCCGTGGCCTGTTCTTTACAGATCGTGGCTGTGGAGTAGATCAGATCCTCCACTTTTTCCGGTGGCAGACTGGAGTTGCGCTCGAGGAGCGCGTCTACTAAAAGAGCTCCCAACATTACCGGGTGTACGTTTGCCAACTCGCCGACGAGGTTCTTCTTGGGCTTGCTCTGACGCCCGCGTGGAGTCCTTATGGCATCGATTAAATAAGCTTCTCTCATATTCTTACTCCTTGGTTAATTTGTTTCCAACTTGGTCTTTACTTTGCCTATGATCTCTTCGGCCTCCTCGACAATCCCGTCGAGCAGTGACCACGTCGTGTATGAGACCGGCGGTTTTCATATCTTCCTCTCTGCCGGGTTACCGAAGAAGGGGACACTATGAAAATTGTTATTCCGAGCTCTTCTTTGTCATTTCGCTGAGATTCCCCGCCTCATACGGGCCTCACTCAGCCCATACAGGCAAGTTCGGTTCGCTCAGGAGGACGTTTTTCCATAGCCTTTCAGGTTTTAAATATTTCCCTTATCCTTTGCAAATCTTCCGGTGTATCCACCCCCACCGCGAAATGGGAAGTGGTGGGTACTCGAATTTTAATTCCGTGTTCGAGCGCTCTGAGTTGTTCCAATCCTTCGGCTCGCTCGAGCGCCGTCTGAGGCAGTTGGGCGAATTTCAAGAGCGTCTCGCGCCTGAACGCATAGATTCCCATGTGCAGGAAAGGCCCCGGCCCGCCGGTGTTGCGCGGGTAGGGCAACAGCGATCTCGAAAAATAAAGGGCGTTGTCCTCAAGGTCGGTAACGACTTTCACCATGCTGGGCTCCGCCGGATCCTCGTCATCGCGGAACAACCTTTTAACGCCGGCCATCCCAAGGGCTGGATCCTCCAACAGAGGAACTACCGACTCCTCGATTATCTCCGGCGGTATTATCCAATCTCCCTGAACATTCACGATAATGTCGAAATTTTTCAACTTGCGGGCGACTTGCGCGACCCTGTCGGTTCCCGAGTCGCACTTGTCGGTCATTATAGCTTCGCCGCCGAAGTTTTTGACGGTGGCGGCTATTTTCTCGTGATCGGTAGCTACCACGACCCTGACGACGCCCCTGGCCGACTCGGCTTTCCGGTAAACATGCTCGACCATGGTCCGGCCGGCGATTTTTGCCAGCGGCTTATTCGCCAACCTGGTGGAAGCCCACCTGGCGGGTATTACCACCAGAGCCATTGCCAGATTTTAGCGGTGTGTAATCGGAGTGTCAAGAGTCTAAGACGGCGCTCCAAACGGTAATTTTGCATTAGAAATATCATGGGCGGATTTTTTAAGGCTTTTTCCGCTTCGGAGATTCAGTTTTTTTTACCGAGGGCGCTTCAGGAAGCTCATCTCCCGATCCGTGATGCTCGAGTTCCCATACGACACATTGCTTGCGAAACTTGCAGTAAAGCCCCGGCTCACGGCAATACATGCAATCCTTGCACAGATACCGATTATACTTGGCGCAATAACCAATTGATTCTCTGTCGGGATGATATGCGCATTTCATTTGTTGTACACTTTTCTTTCCCTTTATTACAAATAGGATAATTCTCTTTTTTTGAAAGGCTATTGTGGTGGCATTCTTCCAGCTTAAATGGGGAAAGGCATCTGGACTCGATAGAGCTTTCGTGGTAATATCGGTACGGGAATTGATGGATTTATCGAAAGGAGATCGAGCGCTATGGACACTATGACCAGTATCCTCGGCAGAAGGAGTGTTCGGAGGTATAAACCCGATTCCATAAACGATCAGGACCTTGCGCAGGTACTTGAGGCGATTCGATGGGCTCCCAGTTGGGCGAATTCCCAACCATGGGAGGTCATTGTGGTTCGCGATCCCGAGGTTAAAAAGAAGCTTCGGGACATCATGCCCAAAGGCAACCCCGCCACTAAAGCGATGGAGGCGGCGCCGGTGGTGATAGCCATGTGCGGCAGGTGGAATAAGTCCGGGGTGTATAAGGGTGACATGGTCACCACACTGGGCGACTGGATGATGTTCGACCTTGGCATCGCTTGTCAAAACCTTTGCCTGGCCGCTTATGCGCTGGGACTGGCTACGGTGCATACCGGATTCTTGGATCACAAGGCGGCAGGCGAAGTACTCGGCCTCCCGGATGACGTGACGGTGGTGGAATTGATACCGCTGGGGTACCCCGATCAAGACCCGAAGCCGCCTGCCAGAAGGCAAATATCGGAGTTCGTATCTCACGATAAATACGGTCACCGGGCTTGAAAGATCGAGAATATCCCGGCCCGTATCGTGGCGTGCAGGCTGATTTGTCTAAGAAGTAATTGAAGCCGCCTGGCCGAACGCGCCGAAAAAAGCGTTTTTCAGGTCAAGTTGTTTATGTTGCGAAACCTACCGGGCGAATTGCCGCAGAGCCAAAAATGTGTTAAATATAAATAGTTTATAAATCCACACGCGTACCGGACCGGGGGCGGGTGACCTTATGGTTCGATCTCCGGGATGATGGCGCGGAGGAAATAACCCGTCAGGAGGAAAAGTATGGGCGCAATTCAGATGAAACAACTTCTAGAGGCCGGAGTTCACTTCGGCCACCAGACCAAGCGTTGGAATCCGAAGATGAAACCGTACATCTTCGGAGCGCGCAACGGAATTTACATTATCGATCTTCAAAAAACGGTTAATTTGTTCGAGCGGGCGTATAACTTTATCGCGGACACCGCCGCAGAGGGCGGTATAGTCTTGTTTGTGGGTACGAAGCGTCAAGCGCAGGATTCCATCCATGAAGAGGCTACGCGAGCGGGAATGTATTACGTCAATCACCGCTGGCTGGGCGGCACGCTCACCAACTGGAAAACCATAAGGGGCGGTATCGAGAGGTTCCACGAACTGATTCGGATGGAGGAGGACGGCACGCTCGATCAGCGTCCCAAGAAGGAGGCCTTAAGCCTTCGCAGAGAGAGCGCGCGGCTCGATAAGCACCTCGGCGGCATATCGAAAATGCCGCGTCTGCCGGATGCGATTTTCGTCATCGACGTACGCAAGGAACAGATAGCCCTGAGGGAAGCCAACCGACTCAAAATACCCGTGGTGGCTGTGGTGGATACCAACTGCGATCCCGACGGGGTCGATTACCCCATACCCGGAAACGATGACGCCATACGCGCGATAAGGCTGTTTGCCCAAAAGATGGCCGACGCGTGTATCGAGGGCGCGGAAAGGCGCGAGAAAGAAGCCGTTGCACAGGTTTCTGCACCACCACCGCCGCAGGTGGAGGTTGTCGAGCGGCGCTCCGCGACGGAAGCGGAGGAAACGCCCGCCGATGGCGAAGAAAACCTCGATAAAGAAGAGGTCGAGTAAATAACCCCGGGCAAACCGGGATCGAAATAAAGGAGTCATTCAAGTGGAAATCGCTGCAAAACAGGTAAAGGAACTCAGAGATAAAACAGGGGCCGGGATGATGGATTGCAAGAAGGCCTTGCAGGAAACCAAGGGTGACATGGAAGCCGCCGTGGACTTCCTGCGCCAAAAGGGAATACTCAAGGCGGCAAAGAAATCCGGCCGCGCTACTCGCGAGGGACAAATCGGCGCGTACATTCACCCCGGCTCAAAAATCGGGGTTATGATAGAAGTGAACTGCGAAACGGATTTTGCGGCTCGTACCGAAGCTTTCAGCGATCTGGTGAAGAACATGGCAATGCAGGTTGCGGCAGCAAATCCCATATGCGTTTACCGGGAAGAACTCCCGGAAGAAGTGCTGGAAAGGGAAAAAAACATTTATCGGGCGCAGGCCAAGGAAAGCGGAAAACCCGAAAACGTAATTGAAAAAATTGTCGAAGGCAAAATGCGAAAGTATTTCGAAGACAATTGCCTCATCGAACAAAGCTATATAAGGGACCCGGATAAAAAAGTTGAAGATATTATAAAGGAAACTATCGCCGACCTGGGAGAAAATGTAACCATTGCACGCTTCGCAAGGTATCAACTCGGAGGAACTCAATCGGAGGAAAAAGAGGCAAGTGAATAGTGCGAAGTGCGAGGTTTTAAGTGCGAAGTTATTTTATTTTTTGTACTGACAACTTCACACTGTTTAGAGGTTTATCCGACTATGTCAAAACCGCATCCTCGATATGACCGCGTGCTTATAAAGCTTAGCGGCGAAGCGCTTCAGGGCGACAGCCCGTATGGGTTATCTCCCAAGGTTCTCGAGGAAATGACGGGCGAGTTCCGCGAAATACACGATTTGGGCGTGCAAACGGCAGTGGTTATCGGCGGCGGTAATATTTTCAGGGGTGTGAAAGCGAGCACCGAGGGAATGAATCGCGCGCAAGCGGACTATATGGGGATGCTCGCCACGCTTATCAATGGTCTTGCATTGCAGGACGCGCTTGAAAAAAAAGAAGTTCCTACGCGGGTGATGAGCGCTTTAGAGATTAGGCACGTCGCCGAATCATACATTCGCCGCCGCGCCATGAGGCATCTTGAAAAAGGGCGCGTAGTCATATTTGCCGCCGGAACGGGCAATCCTTACTTCACCACCGATACCGCCGCCGCGCTTCGCGCCGCCGAAATAGGCGCCGAGATCATCATGAAAGCCACAAAGGTACCGGGTGTGTATGATCGCGACCCGGCCGGGCATCCCGACGCCGTGCTATTCGATGAACTTACCTACCTCGAAGTTATCAACCGTAAGCTCGAGGTGATGGACTCGACCGCTGTAAGCATGTGCATGGATAACGCCATACCTTTAATAGTGTTTAACGTCACTGAAAAGGGGAATATGGTTCGAGCCGTAATGGGTGAGAAAATAGGTACTCTGATTATGGATGCTTAACCGGCGTCATCGTAAAAGGCCGTTGCGAGGAGGTTACAACGATGGGGACAAATGAGGTATATAGTAAATTTACCGAGGATTCCGAAAAATCCATCGAATCACTCCGCAAGGACTTGGCTAAGTTGCGTACCGGCAGGGCCAACCTGTCGATGCTGGACGGCATAATAGTCAATTATTATGGCACATCTACGCCTCTTAACCAGGTGGCTACTCTGTCCGTCCCGGAGCCCAGGCAAATACTCATACAGCCGTGGGACGTCAATTCGGCGGGAGACATCGAAAAGGCCATACTGGCCAGCGACCTCGGGCTCACTCCCCAAAACCAGGGGAAAGTTATACGAATAACGATTCCAGAATTGACGGAAGAACGCCGGAAAGATCTGGCCAAGGTCGTACGGAAGCGTAACGAGGAAGGGAAAATCGCACTGAGGCAGCTTCGCAAGGAAGCTATGGATACTCTCAAAAAAATGGAGAAAGATAAGGATATTAGCGAAGACGAACTTCACCGCGCGCAGAAAAAGGTACAGGAAATAGTGGACGAATTCATAAAGAAGTGCGATGAAACGTCGGCGGTCAAGGAGAAAGAAGTACTCGAATTCTAACGGTAGAGTGCGAATGGATAAGAAGAATCAACTCGACATGAACTGCCTGCCACGGCACGTGGCGGTTATTATGGATGGAAACGGCCGATGGGCGCAAAAACGGTCGAAAGAGCGTATATATGGTCATCAAGCGGGCGTAAAGGCGGTTCGTGAAACCGTGACGGGATGCCGTGAGCTGGACATACCTCATCTGACGTTGTTCGCGCTCAGCCGTGAAAACCTCCAACGGCCCCGTGCCGAAATCGAGGCGCTCATGGACCTCCTCAACCGGTATCTCGATGAGGAATTGGATGAAATGCTCGAGAATGGAATTGGGCTGCATCCAATAGGCAGATGGGAGGAATTGAGGCCGGATGTCGTCGAACACGTCAAAGATGTGATTTCAAAAACCTCCCATTGCCGGGACATGACGCTTCATCTTGCGCTGAACTATGGAGGTCGTACCGAAATCGCCGACGCATGCTCCGCTATTGTAAAGAAGGCGCTCGAGGGAAACCTCGACGATAAAATAACCGAAGAAATTTTCGCCGATCACCTGAATACCGTCGGCGTGCCCGACCCCGATTTGCTAATCCGCACCAGCGGCGAGCTACGCATATCCAATTTTCTCCTGTGGCAGATGGCATACGGCGAGATTTACTTTACTCCGGTGCTCTGGCCCGACTTCCGCAAAAATCACCTCCATGAGGCGCTGGATGACTACCAGCGAAGAGAAAGAAGGTTCGGCCTGACAGGCGACCAGCTTCAAAGCGCAGGGGGACGCTCACGGTCGTGACCTCCCTCGCTATCATTGGATCCACAGGCAGTATCGGTACCAGTGCCATCGATGTGGTCGAAAAGCATTTCCCTGAAATTTGCATAGTCGGTCTCGCAGCGGGGCGCAACGCTCGGTTACTCGCCGAACAAATCCGGCGCCATAAACCTGCAATTGCAGCAGTTTCGGATTCCGAAACAGCCCGGCGGCTTCGCGATCTGGCGGGTGAATCCTGCCCTGAAATCCTGATCGGCGTTGAAGGCTTGAAGGAGTTGGCCCGGTTGCCTGAAGCGGATATCGTTCTGGTGAGCGTTTCCGGCGCGCTCGGCGTATGGCCCGCATGGGAAGCAGTGCGGTCGAAAAAAAAGCTGGCCCTGGCCACCAAAGAAGCCCTGGTGTTGCTTGGGGAACTTTTACCGAAGGAAGCCGAACGCACCGGGGCCGAAATTATACCGGTGGACAGCGAGCATAGCGCGCTCTTTCAACTGATGCGCGGAGTGGACCCGTCCGACGTTGAGAGGCTGTGGCTGGGAGCCAGCGGCGGGCCTTTCAGGGATGCGGAACCCGAAACACTGGAAAATGTAACGCCCGATGAAGCGCTCGATCACCCCGTTTGGAAGATGGGTCCGAAGGTTACCATAGACAGCGCCACTTTGATGAACAAAGGCCTCGAGATAATCGAGGCGCGATGGCTTTTCGATGTTCCTGCTGAAAACATTAGCGTGGTGATACACCCGCAGGGACTGGTGCACGCCATGGTCGAGATAACCGACGGTTCTATATTTATGCACGCGGGCATGCCCGATATGAAATCTCCGATTGCATACGCCTTTTCCCATCCGAGGCGCGTTACGGGAGTGTTGCCTACCCTCGACCTTGCCCGGGTAGGTCAATTGATTTTCGAGGAACCGAATACGCAGCAGTTCCCATGCTTAGGGCTGGCGCGTCGGGCGTTGGAAATGGGCGGTACCGCCCCGGCGGCGCTGAACGCGGCGGATGAAGTGGCGGTCGAGGCGTTTCTTAACGGACACATAAACTTTACCGCCATACCACGCATCATAGGAGCAGTGCTCGAAAAACACGTTCCATTGCCCGTCAATCAACCGGAAGACGCTCTCGAAGCGGATTTACACGCCCGCGAGGCGGCGGAATGCATCATAAAGGAAAACTACAATTAACAATTCATTAAAGGCCGTTTGACCATGCTTACAATCATCATCTTCCTCGCAGTTCTCGGAGTCATGATACTCGTGCATGAGCTGGGCCATTTTATCGTTGCAAAGCTTGTAAACGTAAAAGTGCTCGTCTTCTCGCTCGGTATGGGCCCGGAAATCATTTCACGACAACGCGGGGAGACCAAATATCGTATTGCGGCCATCCCTATGGGCGGGTATGTGAAGATGCTGGGCGAGACGCCGGGCGAGACCGCCGATGAGGACATTCCACCTGATGAAATAGAGCGCTCTTTCTATCATCAGTCTCCATTAAAGCGCGCAGCCATCACCGCCGCCGGACCGTTTTTGAACCTTATATTAGCCGTAGTGCTCGCGCCGATGATATATATGGTGGGAATTCATGAACCCGGTTATCCCACCGATCCTCCGGTCGTTCTTGGTATAACGCCCGACAGCCCGGCGGACAAGGCCGGTTTTCTTCTTGGCGACTTGATACTCGAAATCGACGGCAAGCACTTCGACATCTGGGAGGAAGTCGAGAATATCTTTGCGCTAAATCCCGACTCCACCGTCAATGTGAAAATCAAAAGGGGAGATGAGGTGCTGAAAGTTCCCCTGACCCTCGAAGCGCATAAGAACTATGGCATCGGCATAAGCGGTTTTGACCCCGGCGAAACAACGGTAATCGGCACGTTTTCGAAAGATTCTCCCGCCAAATCCGCAGGGCTGAAGAAAGGCGACCGAATAGTCGCAATTGCCGGAAAGCCCGTCCCGGCGTTCAGTTCGATGAGACGGATCATCCAGGAAGCGGCCCCGGGGCCTTTCACCATCGAGGCGATAAGGGATGGAACTTCGTTAAACGTGCGGGTCAAACCGAAACTTGTAAACGACGAAGGTGGAAAGCGATACATAATAGGTATTCTCCCTTACGTGGAGGTAAAACTCGTAAGGTATGGGCCGATCAAAGCGTTCAAGGCCGGTATGGGTTTCTTGTGGAGGATGGCCGCCACTAATTTTATTGCGCTTGGAAAGCTGGTGACGGGTGGAATGAGCCTCAAGGCTGTAAGCGGCCCGGTGGGGATAGGTTTTATAGTCGGCAGGGCTCGTCAGCAGGGTATCGCGCGATTGATACAGGTGACGGCGCTTATCAGCATGCTTCTGGGCATAATAAACTTTTTCCCCTTCCCCGCCCTGGACGGCGGGCATATAATGTTCGCCGCCATGGAACTGGTCAGTCGCCGAAAGCTCAACCGCAAAGTCGTTGACGTCCTCAATATTGTGGGATTTGCGTTCCTCATGTCGCTCATTGTCCTGGTGACGATGTGGGATCTGTATCGTTTCCGGGAAGAAATACTCAGGTTTTTCGGCATAGGCTAATTTAAGAAAAGGGCTCAAGGATTCGAGGGGCCAAGGGTAAAATCAATTGGGATGAATCGGACATGTTCGGGTCCCTGCCCAAAGGAATTGATTTTTCTCAATGAAAGTGTTGGGAATAGAGACCGCCACTCGTGCCGGTGGCGTTGCGCTGTTGGATGACGACCGGGTTGTAGCTGAAGAGTTCAGCGATGAGGATGCGACGCACTCGAAGCGGCTGCTGCCTTCCATAGACAGGCTCCTGAAAAAAGCCGAATGGCGGACTGAAGATATAGACCTGGTGGCGGTAAGCCTCGGACCGGGGTCTTTTACCGGCTTAAGAATCGGCCTGTCGGCGGCAAAGGGAATAGCAGTCGCGGTGGGAGCCCAAATTATAGGAGTTCCGACCCTCGAGGCATTTGCTTTTTTTCTCGCGAAAGAATCGGGCGGATTGCCGATTTGGCCGGTAATAGACGCACGCAAGGAGGAAGTGTACGCCGCGCCGTTCGATTGCGACGGTCGCCGGCTTGGCCCGGACGAGAACATTTCACCGGAGGCGCTTGTCGAAAAAATAGAGGGAAAAGTCATTCTGGCGGGCGACGGTGTGGTTCGGTACGAACAATTATTCCTAAAGGCGCTCGGGGATAATGCCGTTCGGCCTCCCGGTAATCCAATCGCGCCGCGCCCGAACGCCGTGGCGGAATTGGGGATTGATATGCACCGTAAAGGAGTCGGGCAATCGGTCGAAAGTCTGGCCCCTATATACGTTCGAGCGCCCGACGCCGTTATAAATCCTAGGCCGATAAAAAAACCGTCACGTATTTGACATAATGGCATACTTTGGCCTATCATTTTATAAGGGGGATAGGAGTTCCAATGTCATCTAACATAGAAGGAGGTACCATGAAGCATAGCGAGCAGGAGATTGCTCAGCAATTGTTGACGGTGGACGAGGAGTTCAGGAAACTTCATCAACAACACCAGGAAATGGAACGAACGCTCGCGGAGTTTGACGGAAAACATTACCTATCACCTTCGGAAGAGATCGAGGTAAAACGGCTTAAAAAGCAAAAGTTATTGCGAAAGGATGAGATGTACCGCAAGATATACCAATATAAAAGGAATATCGAGGTATGAAGGGGGTATGTTACTAAAAAGGGGGCTTTAAGTGAAGAGTGATATTACCAAGTGCGGATTAACCAGGGCCCCTCATCGGGCCCTTATTTATTCTACCGGAGTGACTCGTGCATCACTCGACAGGCCGTTCATCGGTATAGCATCGGGCTTCACCGATCTCATACCGGGTCATGTAGGTATGAGGGATCTCGAGCGCTTTATCGAGAAGGGCATACATACCGGCGGGGGCTATGCTTTGATTTTCGGCATACCAGGGGTGTGCGACGGTATAGTAATGGGCCACCAGGGTATGCATTACTCGCTGGCTTCTCGAGAGCTTATAGCGGACATGGTCGAGAGTGTAGTGACCGCGCACGCTCTGGACGGACTGGTGCTGCTTACCGATTGCGACAAGATAACTCCCGGCATGCTTATGGCGGCTGCGCGGATGGACATACCCTGTGTGGTGGTCACCGCCGGGCCTATGCTGTGCGGCTATCATCGGGGAAGACGACTGACGCTTGTTCGGGACACTTTCGAAGCCGTCGGGCGCGCACAGGCGGGTGAGATAACGGAGGAGGAGGTCGAGCGACTTGCAATGGAAGCTTGCCCCGGCCAAGGTTCCTGCCAGGGGATGTACACTGCAAACACCATGAATTGCCTGACCGAGGCCATGGGCATGAGTCTCCCCGGCTGTGCCACGGCGCCGGCGGTCGGAGCGCGAAAGCGCCGTATCGCTTTCGACAGCGGTGTTGCGGTATGCGAAACGGTGCGAAAGAATGTTACATCGCGGAAAATAATGAACGAGGCGGCTTTTCAAAACGCCATAACTCTCGACGTCGCGCTCGGAGGAAGCACCAACACCGTCTTGCACATACCCGCAATAGCTCATGATGCGGGTATAAAGCTCGATATAGAAAAATTCGACGACATATCGCGCAGCACTCCTCACCTCGCAAACATGCGGCCCGGAGGAGAACACGCCATGGAAGACCTCGACCGCGCTGGAGGAGTGATGGCGGTTCTCAAGCGACTCGGGAACCGTATTCGCAATAATTCGACCGTCTCCGGCGCATCGTTGAAAAAATGCATTGCGGCAGTGGATTGGATGGACGATGAGGTGATACGGTCGACGAAAAATCCGTACCACAAAGAAGGCGGTATGGCCATACTCAAGGGCAGCCTCGCGCCGATGGGATCGGTGGTGAAAACAAGCGCCGTTAACCCGGATTCCATGCTGATGGAAGGCCGGGCAAAAGTGTATAACGGTGAGGAAGCCGCCATGGAAGCAATACTCGCCGGTAAGGTGAAGAAGGGCAGTGTGGCGATCATCCGCTACGAGGGACCTCGAGGCGGACCGGGAATGAGGGAGATGCTCGGACCGACGAGCGCGCTGGTTGGCATGGGTCTGAGCGACGGGGTGGCGCTGGTCACCGACGGCAGATTCTCAGGCGGCACCCGAGGCCCGTGCGTCGGACACGTTTCGCCGGAAGCCGCAGAGGGTGGGCCGATTGGGTTGGTAAAAACAGGCGACCGCATAAGGCTCGACATTCCGAATCGAAAGATCGATCTGCTGGTAACGAAAAAAGAACTGGCCGCAAGGAAAAGGAAATGGAAACCGCCGAAGCCGAAAATTACCACCGGCTGGCTCGGCAGATACCAGCGTATGGTCAAAAGCGCCGTTACGGGAGCGATATTGGAATAGAACTTTTTTTAACAAGTGCATAACAAGTTAGCCCGTAAAGGGTTAAAAAAAACGTAAGAGTCAGGAAAATGAAAAAAACCGGTGCTGAAATTTTAGTCGAGGGGCTCCTCCGGGAAAAGGTGGATGTTATATTCGGTTTTCCCGGTGGAGTGTTGTTGGATATTTACGACAAGTTTTTCGATGCGCCCATCCGTCACGTTTTATCGCGCCACGAGCAGGGCGCGGTACACGCCGCCGACGGTTACGCGCGCGCAACGGGCAAGGTGGGGGTATGTATCGCCACCAGCGGCCCGGGGGCTACCAACTTGGTAACGGGAATAGCCAACGCGCAAATGGACAGTGTACCGATAGTGGCGTTTACCGGGCAGGTACCCACGCACATGATCGGCGGCGATGCTTTTCAGGAAGCGGACATCGTGGGCATCACAAGGCCCATAACGAAGCACGGCTACCTCGTAAAGGATGTTCGGGACCTTGCGCGCAACATCAAGGAAGCGTTCCATATCGCCAAAAGCGGTCGGCCCGGCCCGGTGATTATCGACCTGCCTAAGGATGTGTCCCAGAATTCCTGCACTTTCCACTGGCCGGACAAGGTTAACTTGCGCGGTTTCAAACCCGTCCTGAAAGGCAACCGTGGGCAGATAAATAAGGCGGCCAATGCCATCGTCGAAGCGCGCAGGCCGGTAATATATTCCGGCGGCGGCGTCATTATATCCGGCGCCGGCAAAGAATTGAAGAAGCTGGCTGAAAAGCATCGGATTCCGGTCACAAGTACTCTAATGGGGTTGGGCGGATTTCCGGGAACGCATCCGCTTTTCCTGGGCATGCTGGGCATGCACGGAACTTACGCCGCAAATATGACCATTACAGAATCCGATTTGATCATCGCCATCGGGGCAAGGTTCGATGACCGCGTGACCGGCAAGATAGACGAGTTCGCTCCACACGCAGAGGTTATACACATTGATATCGACCCCAGCGCCATATCGAAAAATGTCGAAGTGGATATACCCATAGTGGGCGATGTCCGTAACGTGCTAACGGAATTGCTGAATATCCTTGGAAAATTGGATAAGCCCACTACTCAATTCCGGGAAAAATGGATAGAACAAACCGAAGAATGGAAAGAAAAGCATCCGCTTCAATATCCGAAAAAACCGGAGAACACGATCAAGCCCCAGTATGTCGTCGAGCGGATATACGAGAAGACCGAGGGTAAGGCGATAATCACCACCGAGGTGGGCCAGAACCAGATGTGGGCGGCGCAGTATTACAAATACGACAAGCCGCGAACCATCATTTCTTCGGGCGGACTCGGTACCATGGGATACGGCTTCCCCGCGGCCATCGGCGCACAAGTAGGCAGGCCGGATAAAACCGTTATTGACATTGCCGGTGACGGCAGTTTCCAGATGAATATCCAGGAGCTTGCGACGGCTGTGCAGAACAAATTGCCGGTGAAAATCGCCATACTCAACAACGGTTTTCTGGGCATGGTCAGGCAATGGCAGGAACTGTTTTACGGTAAACGATATTCCCATACTCGCCTCGATGTGGCGCCGGACTTTGTGAAGGTCGCTGAAGCTTACGGCGCCGTCGGGTTCCGCGCTACCGAGCCCGGCGAGGTGGATGAGATCATCGACGAGGCGCTTTCCATTACCGACGGACCGGTGGTAATGGACTTTGTTGTGGATCGAGAGGAAAACGTCTTTCCGATGGTGCCTGCAGGCAAACCCATAAGCGAAATGATGCTCGGACCTGCCGCCGAAAAGGGTAAAAAAAAGAAAATCAGGGCGGTGAAATAAAATGCGTCACACTATAAGCGTGCTGGTCGAAAACAAGTTCGGGGTCCTGGCTCGAGTGGCCGGTCTCTTCTCCGGCAGAGGATACAACATCGAGTCGCTCTCCGTGGCCCCGACGGTCGATCCCGAAGTGAGTTACATGACTATAGTCACTCGAGGCGACGACAGAATTATCGAACAGGTGCTCAAACAGCTCCACAAGCTTGTGGACGTGATCAAAGTGCAGGACCTCACGGGCAAATCTTTCGTCGAGCGCGAGATGGTCTTCATTAAAGTCGTCGTGGATGATGAAAAGCGCGCCGAAGTGATGAGGCTGGTGGATATCTTCCGAGGCAGAATGATCGACGCGAGCTCGAAGGGATTTATCATCGAGTTGACCGGAACCGAGGAAAAGATAAAGGCCCTTATCAGCTTGCTCGAACCGCTAGGCCTCAAGGAAATCGCCTGCACCGGAAGCGTCGCAATGCTCAGAACCGATCAGGTGGGAAAGTAGAGTTGCCCGATCGGTAACAAATATAATTACG
>Ga0180431_10005802_pt1 | contig 14922 bp, 11 predicted proteins | sample SS_ome_11_FD_132459 | JGI IMG/M metagenome (GOLD analysis project Ga0180431, IMG submission 132459) | Hypersaline lake sediment archaeal communities from the Salton Sea, California, USA - SS_1_MS_1 metaG | ecosystem: Environmental > Aquatic > Non-marine Saline and Alkaline > Hypersaline >... | reverse complement strand
TTTCGAGCTTTCTCGCATGGCCAAGTTCATTCGCCGTGCCTTGGAGGAGCATTATGGCTGCATCAGAGAGATCGTCGCGCCTGCCGTGCCTCGATTATGAGAATTTGGATCTACTGAGTCTGCCTGATTACCCCCAGATCGAATACATCCTGGCCCTGCACGAAGGAATTGCCGTCGGCATGGCCGATGCCTACGCTCTCGCCACGGGAAAGGTGGGCCTGGTCAACCTCCACGTCGCGCCTGGTCTGGGCAACGGTTTGGGGATGCTCTTCAACGCCCTGGAGGGGTGCTCGCCCGTCGTGGTGACAGCGGGCCAGCCGGATACGCGCCTGCGGCTGCGCGACCCCCTGTTGAGCCACGACTTGGTCGCCATGGCTGCTCCGCTCACCAAGTGGAGTGTCCGGGCTGAGCGAGCTGACGAGCTACCCTTACTGCTCCATCGAGCTTTCAAGATTGCCAGGGAGCCTCCTAGTGGGCCGGTATTTGTCGCTTTACCCGTGAACGTAATGGAAGAGGAAAGCGACTTTCCCCCACTTTCTTCCACCTGTTCGTTTGCCCTCACTCGGCCGGACCCTGTAGCTTTGGCAACGGCAACCGATCTCTTGCTGGCGTCACGCGAACCGGTGATCGTCTGCGGCAATGGCGTGTTCCGTTCCGGTGCTCAGGATGAACTGGTAGCTGTGGCCGAGTTGTTGGGAGCTCCCGTGTGGAACACGCTTTTGACGTCGGCGGTGAATTTCCCCATGACCCACTCTCACTTCCGAGGCGAACTCGCCGATAACTACGCACAGATCCGGCAACGTCTGGGGCGGCCCGATGTTGTGCTGCTGGTGGGGGGACATTTCTTTCGCGAGGTTTTCTACGCCGCTCAATCCCCCTGGCCCGAAGAAGCTGTAGTCATCCAAATTGACGCGGCTCCACAATCCCTGGCGCGCAACTTTTCCGTCGCGGTGGGGTTGACCGCTGATCCCAAGACGACCTTGCGAGAGATCCATAGCTCGCTCGTGGCCCAGGCTACGGAAGAATTTCTCGCTGCCAGCGCCGCCCGCCGCGACGAACAGGTACGGCTGAAAGCCCAGGAGCAGCGACAACGACGAGCCAGGCTGGAGAGCACCTGGGACTGGCGGCCGATGACCACTGCTCGCCTGGCGGCCGAGTTGAAAACCGCCTTGCCCTCAGATGTCGTCGTGGTCGGTGAAGTGAACACGGGCCGCGCGGATCTCATCCACACACTCCCTTTCGAGCGGCCTGGCGACTATTACGGCTCGCGCGGTGGCGGCATCGGCCAGGGGCTGCCCGGCGCCCTGGGCTATCACCTGGCTCATCCTGACCGTCCACTTCTGTCCATCTCTGGCGACGGGTCGTCGCTCTACAACATCCAGGCCATGTGGACGGCCGCTCACTACCGGATGCCCGTGGTGTTCGTCATCCTGAACAACCGGGCATACCAGATCGTGAAAGACAACCTGGATCGCTACCGCGACTATTTTGGGTTGCATGGAAGAGAGGGGTACCCTCACCTGGATCTGACCGACCCGGAGATTGACTATGCAAGATTGGCCCAGGGCTTTGGCGTGCCGGCGCGGCGGGTGGTGGAGCCGGCAGAGATCGGCCCGGCCATCCGAGAGGCATTCGCTGGCGACAGCCCATATCTGCTCGAGGTGCCGGTTCAGGCCTGAACACGGGAGACCGCTCGCATACATCGGCTGTGTATCGCTTCGATAATTCGGAGAAAGAAATCAGAAAGAACACGGACTTTTAGGATTAAGCGGATTCTTATCACGCTCGAGTTGGCCGATTGATCCGCAAATCCTGCGCATCCGTGTTCTTTTGCTGGTAGCGAAAATAACCCGCAACCCTGGCAAGATTGGTGCGTATATAGATTGCCTGGAAATACTCGGGCCGGGTGGGAGCGCGCGCGTGACCGACGAAAACGAAAAAGAAAAGGAGTGGATTCAACAGGCGCGGGAGGGTGACCAGGTCGCATTTGGTCGCCTGGTCGTGGCTTACCAGACGCCCGTCTATAATCTGGCGTATCGAATGTTGGGCAACTCGGATGAGGCCGAGGAGGCGGCCCAGGAGACGTTCCTGCGCGTTTATACAAAATTGCACACTTATGACCCGCAGCGCTCGTTCAGCTCTTGGATACTGTCCATCGCCTCTCATTACTGCATTGATCGGCTGCGCCGGCGGCGGATCAACTGGCTGCCGTTCGAAGATGAGTTTGCTGCTCCCATACAATTTACCAACAGCAAGCCCGGCCCAGAGGCGACAGTGGCGCAGCGCGAGCGGGAAGACCAGGTACAACAATTGCTGGCCTCCCTCTCGCCCACTGACCGGGCAGCGATCACGCTGCTCTATTGGTACGACCATTCATACGAAGAGATCGCCGAGTCGCTGGATCTGACGGTCAGCGCGGTCAAATCCCGGCTCTTTCGCGCCCGGCGCGCCCTGGCCAAGGAAATGGAAGGAGCTGTGCAATATGCGATGTAAACAGGCTGGACAAATGATGTCTGAGCGGCTGGATGGTCGCCTCGACAGCGCGGAGAGAGCGCTCCTGGACGAGCACCTGGCTGCGTGCGATTCCTGTCGGGGCGAGTGGCAGAGTCTGCAAGCGCTCGATGTCCTGTTCGCATCCGCGCCGATGGTGCAATCTCCGCTCCGCGTGCGCGTGCAGGTGATGACGCGCCTGGCTCGCCGGGACCAGGCCCGCCGCGCAGTCGTCGGAGGCACGGCGCTGACGCTGGGGACGGTTTCGCTGGCGCTGCTGGCGCTGGCCCCCATCCTCTTGGGCCTCGTGAGCGCGACCGGCATCCTGCCCGTCCTCCTCAGCGGCGGCCCGGCGACCGCTGTACAATTGCTCGCTTTCCTGGGATCGGTGGGGCGCGCGCTGCTGGTCCTGGTGGAGACCATCGCCGTACCCCTGGCCTTTTTGAGCCTGTGTGGTCTGGCGATGGTATTGACTTTGAACGGTCTATGGATAGGCGCAGTGCGCCGCGTGCGTGCAGTGCGGCGCTAGATAAACGAATAGAGTGTGTAAGATGAAGAAATATGTCGCGATTGTATTGGCGGCGCTGTTGCTGCTGGGCAGCCAGATTGCGTGCGACGAGCCGTCGCCGCAGGTGCCGGACATCGGAGTGCCGACTATTGAGGTTGGAGAGATGCAGGATAAACGGGAAGCGATCCCCCTCGAGGGTGCCGAGCCGGTCGTCGTAGAGCTCGTTTTCGGCGCGGGAGATCTAGAGATTGAGGCCGGGGCTTCCGAGCAACTCTTCTCCGGTCACTTTCGCTACAACGTCGAGCGTTGGGAGCCGGAAGTGACCTACGCCGACCACGTGCTGACCATTGAGCAAGGCGGCGCCGACGAGGAATGGGGATTTCCAACCGGGAACACTCGCAATGAATGGGAGTTGGAATTCTCGCCCGAGGTACCGCTCGACGTGAGCCTTAAAGTCGGCGCCGGCCAGGGCGACCTGGACCTCACGGGGCTGCAACTCGCGGGGCTAGACCTGGACCTGGGTGCGGGCGATTTCACGGTGCAATTTGGCGAGCCGAACGGGGTCGAGATGGGCGATTTCACGTTGGACGCCGGCGCCTCGAGGTTGGAAGTAGTCGGAATCGGCAACGCCAGCCCGGAGATGGTAAAGGTGCAGGGCGGCGTGGGTAACATCACCCTGGACATGACCGGAGATTGGTCTCGCTCGGCCGACGTGCGCGTCACGGCCGGCGTCGGCGCTCTCACCTTGCGACTGCCTGACGACGTGGGCGTGCAGGTTGACGTGGAGGGAGGACTCTCTCACGTGAATGCGTCGGGTCTGGAGCGCGATGGCGACGCTTATGTCAACACCGTCTTTGGCGAGGCGGAGGTAGAATTACGTATTGAGGTTACGACGGGGGTGGGCGCATTGCACCTGATTCAGGTCTCTGACTGAGCGTAGGACGAGGCGGATTGTCCCACCTGCGGAGGAAAATTATGGGCAAACGATGGATTATCTGGCTGATCGCACTACTGGCATTGGGATTGTGCTTCTCGCCTGCGCCGGCGCTGGCAGAGGGCAGCCCGCCTGGCGACGGCGGCATTACCGTCTGGGGCGAGGACTATACGCTGGAGGAAGGCGAGCGGCTGGACGGCGACCTGGTCGTCTTTGACGGCGACGCGACCCTGGAACCAGGCAGCCGCGTCGCAGGCTCTGTCATCGTCTGGAACGGCAGCGCCGAGGTGCAAGGTGTCATTAAAGGGGAACTGGTCGTCTCCGGTGGAGACATCTACCTGGGCGATAGCGCGCAGGTGAGCGGGAATGTGGTGTGTAGTTTGGATTGCGATCTCGATCGAGAGGACGGGGCGCAGGTGGATGGCAACATAGTCGAGGGCATCCCCCTGGGCGAATTTCCCTTCGACCGCTGGCACGGCATCCCGGTCCCCGTTCCTCCCTCTCCTCCTAATTTTTCGATCTCTGGAGCAGGGAGGGCGCTATCCTGGGCGTTCAAGGTGATACGAGGCGTGGCCTCGGTACTGGTGGTCTCTGCGGTGGCGGGATTGGTGGCCCTGATCTGGCCGCAGCAGGTAAAGCTAGTCGGGCAGGCCGTGGTCGAGTCGCCGGGGGCCAGCTTTGGAATAGGGTTGCTGACAGTTTTTGCCGCCGTGACGCTCGCCATCGCCTTACTGGTCACCATCTGCTTCTCGCCAATTGCAGTACTGCTCGTGCTCGCCCTGGGCGTGACCGGACTGTTCGGCTGGATTGGCGTCGGCGCGCTGGTAGGCGAGCGGTTGATGCAATCGTTCAATGCCCGCACAGCCGCGCCGCTGTGGGCTGCTGGAACAGGAACGCTGGTCATCACATTGGTTATAGCGGGGCTGGACGTACTGCCTTGCCTGGGTGTATTAGGAATGTTTCTGACCTGCGTCCTGGGCTGCCTGGGGTTGGGTGCCGTGGCGCTGACTCGCTTTGGCACGATGGCTCACACGCCGACACCGCCGGTAGAAGCACCCGCACCTTCCGATGCCGACACGTAAGGCAAATTGGCAATTTACCCTCATTTGAGAACCCGGTAGTCTCTCCGTGAGTGTTGGTGGGCCTGTTTAGTGAGAAATCCACCGCAAAGGTGCACAGAGCAAAGGTGCACAGAGCAAGGGTGCACAGAGCAAGGGTGCACAGAGCAGGGCGCAAAGAGCACCAAGTTCTTTGCGCCTTGGCGGTTAAAGTTGTTGCCTCCACGGTTACCAACACTCGAGAGGGGCACTACCAAGAACTGGAGGACCCTCACCCGCCGCCCACGAGGGGCTAGGCTCAATACCGTTTAATTAAGGACAGGCAGCAAACCCACACTCAACCCATTTGAAACACACCCTTATATTCTGACTTGACGCGCATGATGACCCCTCCCCCCAGCACGATTTCGCCGTCGTACAGCACCAGAAACTGGCCTGGCGTGATGTCGCGCTGGGGCGAGTCGAAGTGCACGTTGACTTGCCTGCGCGGCAGTGGTGTCGCCGTGACGCCGGTGGGGCGCGCCCGGTAGCGGATCTGGGCCGTGGCGCGGAAAGGTAACGGGGGCGTCTCACCGCCGACGTAGTGCATCTCTGCGAGGACACATTCGTCCCTGCCCAGTTCCTCGGCTGTCCCGACGGTGAGGGTGTTCTCGTCCGGCTCAATGGCGAGCACGTACAATGGTTCTGCCGCCGCGATCCCCAATCCCTTGCGCTGCCCGATGGTGTAGGCGGGCAACCCTCGATGCTGACCCAGCACACGCCCGGAGGTATCGCGGATGGGGCCGGGCCGGAATAGGCGCGGAGACCGCCGGGCCAGGAAGCGGCGATAGTCACCGTCGGCCAGGAAGCAGACGTCCTGGCTCTCCGGCTGCTCCGCCACAGGTAAGGCGCGCTGGCGGGCGATCTCGCGCACCTCCTCTTTGGTCAAGTCGCCCAGGGGAAAGAGGATGTGCCCCAATTGCTTCTGGTTCAGGGTGTGCAAAAAGTAGGATTGATCCTTCTTGGGGTCGCGCCCGCGAAGGAGCTGGTAGCGGCCCTCGGCCTGTCGCACGCGGGCGTAATGCCCCGTAGCCATAAACAGTGCGCCTTGCGCCAGTATTCGCTCCAGGAGAAAACCAAAGCGGATGGTGCGGTTGCAAGGGATACACGGATTGGGGGTGTGTCCGGCTCCGTACTCGGCGACAAAGTAATCCACCACCTGGGTCTTAAAATCAGCCGTGGCGTCAATGAGAGAGAAAGGGATGCCGAGTTGAGCGGCGATCTGCTGGGCGCGGGCCACTGCCTCGGGCGTGCAGCAGCGGTTGGCGCGAGCGTCACCTGGCCCAGGTTCGGCCCACGGTCGCAGCATCGCGCCGGCGACCTGGTACCCCTGCTCGACCAGGAGCGCGGCGGCCACGCTGCTATCCACGCCGCCGCTGAGGGCGACGACGACCTGCGCCTCGCTCATCTTTTGCAGGTTGGCCCGCGCGCCCGTAGACGTTCGACGATGGGCGGCAGAACCTCTAGAACGCGGGCCACGTCGGCCCCGTTGTTGGCGCGTCCCAGAGTGATGCGCAGGCTGCCGATGCCCCACTCTCGTGGAACCCCCATTGCCTTCAGCACGAATGATGGTTCCGCTTCACCCTCGGCGCAGGCGGCGCCGGAACTGACCGCGATGCCTTCCAGGTCGAGATCTAGCACCACCGACTCGCCCTCTACGCCACAGAAGACAAAGCTGGCGTGGTGGGGCAGGCGGGTCTTGGGGTGGCCTGTCAGCCGGCTATCTGGGATGGAGTCCAGGACGCCACTGATGAGTTGGTCGCGCAGGCGGCGCAGGCGAGCAGCCTCTTCCACTCGCTCTTCCTCCGCCAACCGTAGCGCGGTCGCCAACCCCACCGCTCCGGCGACGTTGACCGTGCCGGGGCGTCGCCCGCGCTCGTGCTCGCCGCCAGTGATGGCGGGTACGAGCGCCGTATCGCGCCGCACGTAGAGCAGGCCGGTCCCCTTGGGGCCGTAGAACTTGTGGGCCGAAAGGGCCATCAGGTCCACGTTCATATCGTCCGGTTCCAGCGGCAGCCGTCCGGCGGCCTGCACCGCGTCGGTGTGGAAGAGCACGCCCAGTTCGCGGCAGATGCGCCCGATCTTGACCATCGGCTGCACCGTGCCGACCTCGTTGTTGGCCATCATCACACTCACCAGCACCGTGTCCGGTCGGATGGCAGCCTTCACGTCGTCCGGGGCCACACGCCCACGTTCGTCCACTCCCACGCGCGTGACCTCGAAACCGAACAGGTCGCGCAGTTGGTCCACCGTGTGGCCCACGGCGTGGTGCTCAATGGGTGTGGTGACGATGTGGTTGCCGCGTCCGTTCTGGCGGGCCTCCCAGGCCACGCCCCGCAGCGCCAGATTGTCGGCCTCGGTGCCGGAAGCAGTAAAGACGATCTCGGAATGACGGCAGCCCAGCACGTCGGCGACAGTCTGGCGCGCTCCCTCCAGCGCGCTGGCGGCAGCCTGACCGAAGGCGTGAGATGATTCGTTGTTGGCGAAAATTTCGTTCCAATAAGGGGCCATTGCCTCGACCACCCGTGGGTCCACGGGCGTGGTGGCAGAGTGGTCCAGGTAGATGTGACTTTCGGGTGTGTTCATAGGTTATCCTCTGCTAGGGCAATCGCCTTTGTAACTGCTCAGCTTGGTAGCTATTTAGACCTCGGAGGTCTGGATAAAAGCGGTTGCCCTATCCTCTGCTCTGATTGAAGCGTATTTTAGCACGTGGCGAGGAGGGTGTCAACGGGCCGGCGGCGAGCGTATCACGCTGGGGACAATGGCCCGCCGCCACTGCGCGGAGCTGTTAAAAACAGGTTGCTCAAGTGCGTTTCTAACGCACCTGTGGTATCATGGCTTTAATAAAATTCTAGTCTTGTGTACACCCACAGACAACTACCATTGTGTAAACTGAGGCTGTAGATAAATTCATAGCGATTGAAGCAAACATAGGGGTAATTCCATAAAGCGAAGGGGGTAGAGATGAAAAAGCTACTGACCCTGGCAGTTGTGCTATCTGCACTCCTCACTATCTGGCAGGCTGAACTAGACGACAACCATGCCTCGGCCAGCGCCAATCCTAGCAACGATCCAACGGCACCCCAACCAGATAGCGGCAGTGTCACGGCCCACAAGTTCAACGACGCCAACGAAAATGGCTCGCAGGATGAAGGCGAAACCGATATCCCGGGTTGGCTGTTCCGGCTCTACAAGCTCGACGATGGCCTACAGCTAGTCGCGGAAGGTGTCACCGGGCCCGATGGCGACGTGACCTTTAGCGGCCTGGCGGCCGGTCGCTACAAGCTATGGGAAGAGCTGCCGGAGTGTTGGTCGCCCACCATCCCAGGAGGCCATTACTGGAACGGCGGCTATTACTTTGTGGGAGACTTGAGTGAAGGCCAACAGGTGATTGCCTCCTTTGGCAACGCTTACACCTGCGCGCCTCCGCCGGAGACCTGCATTGATCTGGTCAAGACTGGCCCCGAGAGCGCCTATCCCGGCGATATCGTCACCTATCACTTCTGGGTGCACAATTGTGGCGACGTCATTCTCGCCGGTGGCGCTCACGTCTACGATCTACTGTTTGGAGAAGACGCTATCTGGGACGGCGACTTGGAACCTGACGAAATCCACGAATTCGACATGGTCTACACGTTGCCCCAGGATCTGTGCGATGGCGTCAGCGGCAACACCGAGTTCACCAACGATGCCTGGGCCATTGGGCATCCTCCCGGCTTCCCAGAGGTCAGAGACGACGATAGTTGGACCATCGGCATTATCTGCGGGCCGGAGCCAAGCCCTTCCATTGCCCTCGAAAAGTCCACCGACGGCGTGGACGCAGACACAGCGCCGGGCCCATATATCCTGGTAGGCGACCCCGTTAACTGGGAGTACGTGGTCACCAATACCGGCAACGTGTCGCTGACCGACGTGGTGATAACAGACGACGTGCTGGGCGAGGTTTGCGCCCTGGACACGCTGGCGGTTGATGAATCTCGGGTTTGCGCCGTCAACGGCGCTGCCGAGGCCGGCCAGTATGCAAATATCGGCACGGCCACCGGCCACTATGACGACGTGCTGGTCAGCGACGAGGACCCCAGCCACTATTTTGGCGCCAATCCCTCCATTGAAATTGAGAAGCTGGTCTCGGTGGACGACCAGGCCACCTGGCTCGACACGCCGCCGGTTCCCCAGGTACTGGTGGGCAGCGACGTCTACTTTAGACTAACAGTCGCCAATAGCGGCAACGTTCCCCTCACAGAGATCGTCCTGAGCGATCCCTCCTACGACGTGAGCGGCTGCGCCATCACTGACCCACTGCCGGCCGGCGACTTTTTCGAGTGCGTCATCGGGCCTTTCGCGGCCGAAGAGGACTTGCAAACCAACACCGCCCACGTTACCAGCCGCTACAGCGACATCCACGGTGAGATGAGATACGAGGACAGCGATCAAGCCAGTTACTTTGGAGCCAACCCCTCCATCGCCATCGAAAAGTCCACCAACGGCGCGGACGCCGATACAGCTCCAGGCCCATACATCCTGGTAGGCGACCCCGTTAACTGGGAATACGTGGTCACAAACACCGGCAACGTCCCACTGGGCGCTATCTCGGTCACCGATGACCAAGTCGCCACAGTGAACTGCCCGCAGGACGGGTTGGAAGTTGACGAATCAATGACTTGCACGGCCAACGGCGTCGCCGCAAGCGGCCAATACACGAACATTGGCGAGGTCATCGGCTACTATGGCGCCGTGTCAGCCAGCGCCCAGGACCCCAGCCATTACTTTGGCGCTGCTCCCTCCATCGCCATCGAAAAGTCCACCAACGGTGTGGATGCCGACGCCGCGCCCGGTCCCGAGATCCCGGCGGGCCAAGAGGTGGAATGGGAGTACACGGTCACCAACACCGGCAACGTCATACTGAGTGACGTGGCGGTCACGGATGACCAGGGCCTTGCCGTGAGTTGCCCGCGAACCGTCCTGGAACCAGATGAGACGATGATCTGTTCAGCCAGCGGCGTCGCCGAGGCCGGCCAGTACGAAAACCTCGGCACGGCAAGTGGCACTCCCCCGGTCGGCGCCGTTGTCTCTGACAGCGACCCCAGTCACTACTTTGGCGCCATGGATGCCTCTATCACCGTCGAGAAGAAGATCAGGGTCACGTGCAGTGGCGAGACAGATTGGGAGAAGGCGGATACAGAGCCCGGCCCCACGGTAGTGAAAGGCACAGATATTTTCTTCCAGTTCACCGTGACCAACACCGGCAACGTCCCGCTGACCAACATCACCCTCGCCGACGACTATCCCGGCTTTAACGAAGCGATAGCCAGTGAATGTGGTTACATAGATCAATTGAGGGACCCAGATGAGCCTCTGCTCCCCGGCTGGTCATTCGATTGTACTATTGGCCCTTTCCCGGCCGAACAAGGCCAGCACGCCGATACTGCCACCACCACAGGGGGCCAAGGTGGAGAGACCTATAGCGACGAGGATAGCGCCCATTACTTTGGCGTTGCCGTTGACGTCGAGAAATACGTCTCGATTGACGGTGACGCGTGGTTCGACGCCGACGAAATGGAAGCAGGTATGCCCGAGTTGGAGGCGGGAGAGAGCGTCTGGTTCAAGTTCGTGGTCACCAATACCGGCAACATCCCCGCCACCTTTGTCACGCTCAGCGATGACCACTTTGACGCCGAAATCAACGCGCAATGCACAGTGCCAGGTCAATTGGACGCCGGTGCATCGTTCACGTGCCAGATTGGGCCGATTGAGGCTGTGGTGGGGGTGCACACCAACACCGTCACTGCCAGCGGTTACTACGTGGACGCCTATTGCCCGGGCGAAGCCACAGACACCGACCAGGCTCACTACCTCGGCATAGAAAGAGCCGAGGAAGAGGATGACCGGCATTACGTCTACCTGCCAATGATGCTCATCTCGACACCCGCACCACCGCCACATCCGCCTATGGGGCACATACGTGAGAGGTAGGTGGTAATGTTCCTCGGCAGTTTAGATAACCAGAGGTAAGCGTTCAGGGTATCATCTCAATAAACCGGGGTAATGTAAGGTGGAATGGCATTCCGCCCTACTTTTCCCCCAACTTTTTGAGAAGACCGTTCAGGAGATGATCCAGAAACCAGGTTTTTCATCAACCCATCCCCGGTTTGTTGAGAGCATACTACCGAGCGGCTGAGCGGGCACTGCAAAGGCACTAGGTCTGAAGGTCGAAGGAAAAGGTAGTGCCGCGCTTAGGCTCGCTCTGCACCCGAATCTCGGCCCCGTGCTGGGCCAGGATGGTGCGCACGATGGTCAGGCCCAGGCCGGTGCCGATAGCCGCCCGCCCGGCCGGCTCGCCGCGATAGAGGGGATCGAAAATGTGGGGCAAATCGGTCGCCGGGATACCCATCCCGGTGTCGCTGACGTTGACCTGCACCAGACCTTTGTCTTGATTGGGAAACAGTCGCACCGTGATCCGGCCGCCGGTCGGTGTGTACTTGATGCCATTATCCAGCAGGTTGATGAAAACCTGGCGCAGCCGGTCGGCGTCGCCCAGCACGCGGGGCAGCTCAGGGGCAGCTCGCAGTGTCAGTGCGACGCCCTTTTTCTCGGCCGATTGCCACAGGGCTGAGAGCGCCTCTTCTGCCACCGCCTGCAGGTTGACCGGCGCCAGCGGCGGTGCGCTCAGATCCAATCGAGAGAGCGTCAGCAGATCCTCCACTAGCCGCGCCAGTCTCTCGGACTCGCCGGTGATGAACTGCTGCGAGCGGCGCCACAGCGCCTCCTCCTCGATGGAGCAACTGGAGAGAATGTCGGCGTGGCCCATGATGGCCGTCAGCGGAGTACGCAGTTCGTGGGCGATGGTGTGCATCAGGCGGCGGTAGATCTCGGATGCCACACCCGTGCTCCTTTTTTCCTCAATGAGCGCCAACACGCCTCCACCTCCGCCTAACGCAGTCGCCTTGACCCACAGTCGAGAGTTCTCGTCAGACAGGGCGGTGATCTCTAGCCCCTCTCCCTCGCCGGAGAGCGCCACCCTTTCCACCAGCGATAGAACAGAGGGAGGTAGTTTGAACGGGCGCCCCGTTCCCCTCAGCCAGCGGCGAGCCTGCCCGTTAGCCAGCGTGACCCGGCCTTGCCCGTCGGCCAGCAACGCCCCGCACGGCAATGATTCCAGCAAGGCCGGCAGCCAGGGGATAGCGGAAGGAGCAAGTGGGGGCAATCCCTGGCGGTCGCCCGTCGAGCGACGGGCCAGCAGCCAGACTCCCGCCGCCACCAGCAGGCCGAGGAACAAGAGGATGGCGACGACACCGGTAAGGGATAGGCTCACAAGCGGTTCGTTGGACATCCGGCTACACCTCCCCGGCGGCGAACTTGTACCCGATGCCGCGCACCGTCAGCAGGTAACAGGGATGGCGCGGATCGGGTTCCAGCTTGCTCCGCAGCCGCTGGACGTGGACGTCTACCGTGCGAGAGTCGCCCAAATAGTCATAGCCCCACACCCGTTGTAGCAGCGTCTCCCGCCCAAACACCCGCCCCCGGTTGCGGGCCAGCACCACCAACAGATCGAACTCCTTGGGGGCCAGTGGTATTGAGCGGCTCTCCACCCGCACTTCTCGTCCTGCCAGGTCAATCTCCAGTGAGCCGATTCGCAGGCGCTCGCGGTGTCTTGTCTCTCTCCCGCTGTGAGCCAGCCTCAATACAGCACGCACCCGGGCCAACAACTCCCGGGTGTTAAAGGGCTTGGTGATATAGTCGTCGGCGCCCAGTTCCAGTCCGACGACCTTGTCCACGTCCTCGTCTTTGGCGGTGACGATGATGATGGGGATGTAGGTCTCACCGCGGCGAATCTCGCGGCAGACCTGGAGCCCGTCTATCTCGCCGGGCAGCATCAGGTCCAACAGCAGCAGGTCGGGAGCGTCATCCTGGACGTAGGACAGCGCCTCTTGCCCGGTCCGCAACCAGGCAACCGTGTACCCTTCCCGCTCCAACGCCGTGGCGACGAAAGCGGCGATGGCGTCGTCGTCCTCTACGACCAGAACTCGCGCGCTCACCATGCCCTCCCCTAACCGCCCTACGGCTATGGTAGCATATCATGATGTCAAAGTCAACACCCGGGCAATCACCAAAGTGCAGCGATGCATAAATTCGTTCCGCTTTGCGCCGGCCCGCACCGCGGGCTGATTCTCAGCCATAGAAGAGGCGGCGCTAGGCCCACAAATTGGCCGAAAAGTGCCCTAAGTGTGAAAAACTCGGCACGAATTTACGGCAGTCTGCAGTAAGCGTTCAGGCATACCTATTTTGGAGAACCACGAAGGGCACCAAGAAAGTGATTTAACAAGTTCTGCGACTGTTTTTGGTTTTTTCCTTTGTGTACTTTGTGTCCTTTGTGGTAAAACAGGCTTTCCCTTGAACAGTTACTCATCAAAATGTCTTGGGGTGTGAGCTTCCAGTCTGCCGTTTGGACAGGCTAGAAAGTCTGCTCCACCGCATCACTCACCCATCTTGTTGAAAAGATACCTACAAGCCCTCTCTGACTTGCACGCCGAAGCGGGCCAGGATTTCCTTCACCTGCGCAAGTTTTTCGCTTGGGATGACGGCGAGCGCCCGATCCTGGGTCGAGAAGGGGGTCAGGCACGATTGCAGGTCGGGGTGACCAATCAGTTCATCCAGAGTAGCCCGGTCGCGTAACTCGATCAGCGTGAGTGTCTCAGCGGCAGCGTTGCCATAGTAGCCTCCCCAGGCCTTGATTTGCTCGGTCAGTTCGGTCGGGAACGGGCCTCGGTGGAGATGGCCCAATTCCTCCAGCAGGCGGAGCACTTTGGTCTTGCTCCCTCCGGCCCGGCGGACGGACGCGGGCGTGAGCGCCCACTCTCCACCTTCTCTCTCCTCGGCCAGTCGGGAGAGCCGACCGCGCAGGTGCAGGCTGGGGACGGCGTGGATGGGGTGGATGGTCCCATCCCGGTGTACGATGACGCTGCGGTCGGCGGCCTCTGGCTGCACGCTAGAGACGGCGGGAAAAAGTCCTTGCTCCACCAACGCCGCAACCAACTGTTTCTGGCGGTCGTTCCTGATCAGCGCCACCTCCGCCGACACCGTCCGGGCCAATTGCTTACCAGTGTGCGGATCGTCCGCCAGCGCTGCCAGCAGGTTTGCATCGGCCGCCTGGAGCAGGCTGACGCCGGTGCGGAAGACGATCCGCTCGTGGCTGACGGCCCACTCCTCCAGCGAGCGGCGCACGTTTTGGGGCAGGTCTGTGTCGCCGTTCTGCTCCAGGAAGCGGAGTACATCGGCCACATCCATGCCCGTCTGCTGCGCCCGGTAGACCGATTCCCGCGAGAGCCGGTACTCGAACGCGCCCAGGTCAGCCCGCTCCCGGTCGGCGAACAGATCCAGTTGGGCCAGCAGCGCCAGGCTCACCGGGCCTAGCGCCAGCAGTTGGAAGTTGGGCTGGACGACGAGTTTCCCCACCTCATCTTCTTGAGGCTGCGAGGTTGGCTCTGCCGAATCTATGTCCAAGATCGCCCGGCCTGCCGGGGTTAGGCGGAATCCCTTCAGCGCGTCTCCGTCGTAGCCCAGTTCTACCATCCCGGCCTGGTGCAGAAAGCCGGTCAGGCAGTTGCTCACAAATTCGGCCTCGAGCCGCTCGAATTTTTCGAGCAGTGTTTTGGTATCTTGGTAGTAATAGCCATAGGAGTAGCCATAGTAGTGGCTGCCCTGGTGGATTTCGACCTTGCCATGTTCGGGGAACAAAAAGTCCACGTCCTGCGCCTGGATTTGTTCTACGAGATTCTCAATCTCTAACCACGCATGGGTGTGTATCCCAAATTGTGAGTCTACGCCACCAGAGGCAGCGAATGGTAGTAGCCGGTGGCAGTTACGTTATTGTTGGTCCATACGGGGAGTGGTGC
>Ga0180431_10005799_pt1 | contig 14923 bp, 12 predicted proteins | sample SS_ome_11_FD_132459 | JGI IMG/M metagenome (GOLD analysis project Ga0180431, IMG submission 132459) | Hypersaline lake sediment archaeal communities from the Salton Sea, California, USA - SS_1_MS_1 metaG | ecosystem: Environmental > Aquatic > Non-marine Saline and Alkaline > Hypersaline >... | reverse complement strand
TGATTCCGGGTGGACTAGGTCAACTTCTTCATACCAAAGTAAAATTCCAGCCGCACCAGTCCACCTGCGCCTCCGGGAAACGCAGTCTGTGTATCTATTCCTCCACCGGCACCGGTATGGTAGACACTATTTCATTTATGATAGATTCCAGAGAGTGTCCCCTTAGCCTTGACTCCGTCCTGGCAATCAGCCGGTGGGCGAGAGCCGGGACCGCCAGATACTTCACATCATCCGGTATCACGTAGTTACGTCCCCGAATCGACGCCAGAGCCTGCGATGCAAGGTGAAGGCCCAGCGAGGCGCGGGGGCTGGCACCCAGTTTGATGCCTTCCCGGGAACGGGTGGCTCTGGTAATAGCGGTAATGTAATCACGAACAGAATCGTCAACGTATACCCGGCGGCATAATTTCTGGAGCTCCAGCAGCTCAGCCCCTTCAATCACACTGGTTAGACTCTCCAGAGGATTTGACTGCTGGTAGAGAGATAAGATTGCCCCTTCTTCATCTTTGGTGGGATAACCCAGCCCGACCCTGAGCAGAAAACGGTCCAGCTGCGCCTCGGGCAAAGGGAACGTACCCTCCAGCTCAACAGGGTTCTGCGTGGCAATAACCAGAAACGGGCGCGGCAGTGGTATCGTCTCCAGGTCTATGGTAACCTGCTGCTCCTGCATACACTCCAGCAGGCACGACTGTGTTCTCGGCGTAGCTCGATTTATTTCATCAACCAGCACCACGTTAGCCATAACCGGTCCCGGCCGAAAGTCAAATTCCGAGGTCTTCTGATTAAAATAATGGAGACCCGTGACATCTGAAGGCAGCAGGTCCGGGGTCGACTGTATTCTCTTGAAGCTACAGCCCAGGGATTTGGCTACCGCCTTAGCCAACATCGTTTTGCCAATGCCGGGCACATCCTCAATCAATACGTGCCCCTCGCACAGCAGAGCCACCAGGACAAGTTCAATAGTCTCTTTCTTGCCGACGATTACCCTGCCGACATTTTGCAGCAATCTATCGGCTGCCTGCTTTACCGGCGATATCTCCGGGCTGGTTCCCAATGCTTCTTTATTCACCTTGATTTACCTCCTTGTCATGAGCCAGCCCGTTAGTTTCTTGCTTCAGGTGAGCTCGTTTCACCCGTTGCCAGGCCTGGCTTAGCTTATCCAGTTCGTCAGTGGTCGATGGCAACGCCCCGTAGCGTGCCCTCGCGTATTGTTGCGTAACTAACTCTAAATCCTCGCTGGCTTCGGACAATATGCCCGCCAGTGCGTAGCCATACTCATGCGGGGTCTGCGAAAAGTGCCGGGGATAGCCACCGGCAGCCGCCCAGCGCAGGAGCTGACGATAAATCCGGCGGACAGGGGCTATGTCAGGCGGCAATGCTTCCTCTTTCCCTTTTGGCCGGAAGGGCAGCTTCAATCTGAGCAACCGGAAAAGAATGCGCTTCAACAAGCTCAGAAAATCGGCTTTGAATGCGCCCGGCAGTGGTTCATACTCGGCTCCAGCCATGCCGGCCAGTTTGCGGCGCAGCCAGCCAAATATGTCCGAACTGAACCGCCATAAGGCGACCAGAATAAGCCCTATCCAGAGGATGCCCATCGCCAGCCGGAGACCGCCCCGGAGCCACTCCGGAATAGCCCACATCTCAAACTCTCCACCGGACTCCGGTGCCGGCATGCTCGGTACAGGTGGCAGTTCTGCCGGCTCCGGCCCCGGGAAAAGGCTGCTCATAGCGGCAATCACTTTCATGATTAATCCCCAGATTAACGACCACACCCACTGGATAGCTGACCAGAATAGCTGGAGCAGGTCAGGTGTTACCACCCAGGTGATAAGCAGGCCCAGGACAAGAATCACGCCGATACAGACCAGCAAAAGCCCTGACCAGTGCCCCCGGTGCAGCCCGGATAGCCAGCTGGTGCCCTCCAAAGCATGCGCCACCGATATCCCCAGCAGCGCCAACAGGAAAAAGGCGAGCGCTACCGGTACCGGATTATCCAAGCTGGTTTCCAAAAGCAGGGCGACCACGAAGATGAGGACAAGCATGATGAGCCCGAACTGGAATTCACCGACCACTGCCGGGAAGCCACCGACACGAGAGGCCAGCCGCCGGCTCAACCACCAGATAACACCGGTGCTCAGGAGGACCAGCAACTCCGGTCTGAAAGCATAGATTATTTCGGCTATTGAGCGCGGTATCGATAGTAACCACGCCGGGTCTGACAGCGGTAAACCCGCAAACAGCTGTAATTTCACCATGAGCAGCATGCCCACAGCCCATGCCAGCCAGCTCACCGCCCGGTGGCAAACTCTGTGCCACCGCAGCCGCCGCAGAAGCATATTAAAGACAAAAGCCAGCGGGTACAGAAGCAGGATTCCAAAGACCGATAGAGAGTCGCCCGCTACCTGCTTATTGAGCAGGGCGATTAAAGCATAGAGCCAGCAACCTTCCATGCCTACTATGGCGGTATATACTATGCTCTGCCGCCAGCCTATTTTCATTTCATTTCCTCGGAACCGATGGTCATAAAGTCGCCCGGCTCCCTGATATGGTACCAGGCGAGGTCTTGCTCAATCTTGCTTCCTGCGAAATCACCTACCTGAAGGACCAGCAGCTTGTGCCCGCTTTCCTTCAAGCCAGCCAGCAGTGACAGTAATGACGGCGAAGTTTGGCGAAGTATGAAAACCAGGGTAGTTCCCCAGGTCAGGCTTGTCCGTTCCGCTTGCAGGAACTCCTCAAAGGGACTGCTGGATTGGGGAGTGACCTTGGCGAGAGCTTCCAGTATCTCAACCAGCTGACTGGTACCGCTGCCGGGTAGAATGGTAACCGGCTGCTCCAAATCAGCGAGACGCGAGTTGACCGATAGGCCTACCGAGCTACGTTGCTCGGTAAGATGATTGGCGACAGAAGCGGCAGCACTGATACCCAGCTCAAAAGATTCCTCATCCGGCGAGCCATCATGCGGGAAGCTATCAACGACCAGAAAGAGCATCACTTTCAATGTTGTGGTTGGCTCAAAAACCTTTACCTGTAAATTCTGATGACGGGCGCTTGCCTTCCAGTGAATTCGCCGGAGGCTATCATGCGGGCTATAGTCACGCACCCCGATAACACGGAGGGGGTCCTCAAAAATACGCCGCTCGGTAGCTGTTTCTCCGAGGGGATATAACGAGGGTATATGCCTCTGGGCTATCGGGTAAATCCTGGGGTAGACGATAATATGGTCGATTACCGGCTCGGTAACGGAGCGGGGATAGAAGCCGAAGATGTCGCCGGAAGTTAAGGTAATGGGCCCGAGTCGATAATAGCCGCGCTGGCCGCAGTAAAGGCGGTGCTTCCAGCTCACTCCGGTATACCAGAGAAGCGCGGCCGCTTTCCTCAGCAAACCAGAGCCGTCGCCACTGCCTGCTATCAGCGAAGCATCGCCGGCAAATCCCGCCGGTATCTCATCATCTATCTGTATCCAGGGCAGCGGCAGGGGCTTGCGGTTGACCAGACGTAGCCCCAACTCTATATATTCGCCGGGGAAAACCCGCCGCTCGCTGACCAGGCGCTGGCAGCTAACTCCTACCAGGGAGAATCGACTCCATAATTTAGATAGTCCCGCAGCGGACAAGACCAAACCAAGCAGCAGCACTATCACCGCCTGACCATACCAGGCAGCCAGCAACATGCCTGCCAGTATCACCAGCAAGCCAATCTTGCTGAAAAGATAGCCCACCGAACGTGATGAGAAACGCCTCTCACCTTCGTTAATGGTGTTCACTGCAGATGAAGTCATCTTTCCGCTTATCAACTGAAATCACCAGCATGCCGGTAAATTAACCCGGCGTATTTCCCGGGTCGCGACTATGGATTATAAAATACCGGCCGGTATCACCACAGTTCATGCTACCTCACCGGACCCTTACACAGTCGTGCACTTCTACAGTATCAGTTCGCATTTGCCTATTTTCTGGATTTATTCCCGCCGGTAGCTTCTCCTGACTTAACTCTATCGAGACGCTGAGACAGGGGCAGTATCTCGCCCCTTTTTACCAGCAAATCCATACTCCGTAGCTCCCTTATCTGAGGCATAAAGAGTAGAAGAGTCAGCAGGAAGGCAAGTACATCCGAGATTGGGAATGCCAGCCACACGCCGTCCAGCTGCAGAAATGGCGTCAGTATAAATAGCAGGGGAAGCAGGAACAATAAGGGCCTCGATATAGCGGTAACGAATGACTGCACAGCCTTCCCGATCGATTGAAAGACCAGTGAGCCGACCATCATAAAGCCTATTAGATAGAGAGCCAGAAAGATGCGTTTTGCCGCATAAGAGCCCAGGGCAATCAGCTCACTATCGGCAGTGAAAATGCGGATGAACGGTTCCGGGATGAAATAGAGGACTATAAATACTACGACGCAACAGCTTGTTGCGGCAACCAGGGCTAACTTTATTGCTTTCAGTGCCCGGTCATAGCGCCTTGCCCCGTAATTGAAGCCAAGTACCGGCTGCAGACCCTGACCAATGACAATACCCGGCATTATGGCAAACATCATTATCCGGTTAATGATGCCAAAGGCGGACACCGCATAGTCACCGCCATAGTCAACAAGCATTCTATTCACGAAAATTATGGATAGACTGGCGGTCAATGTCCTGGCAAATGATGCAATTCCTATAGCCAGCATCGCTTTCAATATACTGAATTCAATAAGCAGGTTTCTGGAATGAATTTTTAGAAAGCTATTTCCGGTAAAATAATAGCGCAGCAAATACATGACAGAAATGAACTGGGCGATTACGGTAGCCAGCGCGGCCCCCTTTATCCCCATATCCAGCGGTATAATAAATATGGCATCAAATATAATGTTCAACCCGGCTCCGATAATCATGCCTATCATGGCGACCCGGGCATTCCCCTCGGCTCTTACCAAACCATTGAGTACCATTGCAAAAGTGGGGAAAACCACGCCGATGAGAATAATGGTCATATAGTCTCTGGCATAAGGAAGGATAGTCTCCGAAGAACCCAAGAGACTGAGCCAGAAGTCAGTATTGACCAGGCCGGCTATGGTGATAATGGCTGACAGCACAATGGCAGCGGTTACGGCATTACCCAGGGCGCGCTCTGACCTGGGGATGTTACCGGCGCCAATCAACCTCGAAATTAGGGATGCACCACCCATCCCCACCATTTGCCCGATACCCATGGAAAACATCTGGATTGGGAAGACGATGGAAAGCCCGGCAATACCAAGGGGACCAACGTAGTGACCAATAAAAATGGTGTCTACCACGTTGTATAATGTCATGACGAACATACCGAAAAACGCCGGCAGGGACAGTTTCAGCATTAACCTGCCAATTCGGTCATCGTCAAGTACACTTTGATTCCGATTATTCACTGAGCTATTTACCCATCCTTAAAAATTTATACTGCGCTAGCTTACTTGCCTTTCATCTACTGCAATTTTGATAGTATATCTCGCAGCGTTCTCAGCGAAGCCGATACGTCCTCCAGTTCTTCACTGGTGAGGCAGGATAGAGTTTCCCTGATAGCCTTCCTCATGTTGCTTTCACGCTCATCCACAGTAGCTTTACCTTTGTCAGTGAGCACAATTTTAATCATTCGCCTGTCGGTTTCATCTATCTGCCGTTCCGCGATACCCACATCCACCAGTTTATCTATCAGGTGAGTCATTTGCGGTCTCGCTATCTGTAATTTTTCTCCAATTTCGGCAACGTGGAGTGTTCCCGATTCATGCAGCAGTTTCATAATCTCAAAGTGAAGCGCCGAAATATCCACATCAATATTGGCAAGCGCTATCTTGAACAGTTTTCTCCGGATGCCCCTAAAGATAAGAGGTGGAACGGAAAACAGGTCTTCGATGGCGCTGTCAAGGATGTTACTTCTCATAATCACAATTCCTCCACGCCCTATTCCTTCATAATGTTAATAATTAATAATATTAATTAATTATATTACTATTATGTTGGCATTTAATGGTTTTGTCAATAGTACGATGGGGGTCGCTTGATTTTTTAGCGGATTTCTTCTAGAATGGTATACGTTTTAAGGGGGCCATTAGCTCAGTTGGTTAGAGCGCAGTCCTGATAAGACTGAGGTCTCTGGTTCGAGCCCAGAATGGCCCACTTACCTAGTTCATATAGACTGAGAGGCATTCTTACCGGTCGCACCGAGTGGTGTTCATGGCTCTCTATGATGTCGGTCAATCAGGGTCAATCACGGCGAGGTAGGAAACCCTGGTTTGGTTTTTATAGTCGGTTATACCATACCAGTTGTCTATATCTCCGGTACCCCAATTCAGTTGTGTGAACTTGAATCCGTAATCGCTTAGTAATGCTTCAACCAGGGATTTGGTTGGTGTGGCCGCCAGGCCTGTAGGCTGAATAGTCGCCACGTCAAGGGCAGGATTCTCGCAATAGAAAACCAGGTAACCGGCTACATCCCGACATTCCCATCGTCTGAGCCCCAGAAGTTCCGATTCTGGTATTTTATATTTTTCCACGCAGGTGTCAAGTATAAAGTATCCCGGCTTTATTCTGCTTATCTGGGCTAAGAGCTCGGTCTGCCTTGTTGTGTGATAGAAAAAGCCAAAGCAAAGAACCGTGTCGAATTGTCCGCTTTCCACGGTGGGTAAGTAGTTAAACACATCGTCTTCGATAAAGGTAAACTCTGAGGTTTCATGACCTAAAGATGTCAAATTCCTAATGGCATGGTGGACCAAATGAGACCTGGGTTCGATACCCACAACGTGGTTGGCTCCTAATTGTAAACATGCGTAGGCAAAGGTGCCATCATGACTGGCTATATCGAGAATGTTTTTATTGCGTATGGCGTGGAGATTCCGGGTGAGGAGTATTTCACAGCGATGGTTTAACCGGTTTACGGTTGAATTTACCCGGCTTGTCTCTAAAAACGGAGTCCCCCGGTAATCAATTAAAAACTCCACTGTCTCTCCTTTTCATCGGTACCTCATCAATATTTTACCATCTCCTGAAGGATTTCTGGCAAGACATATTTCATCAGCATCCTGCGCTTTCAAAACCGGTTCATAAACACCAAGCCCGGTTACGGTGTACCCGCGAGGCAAAAAGCGTAATCATTGGGACTGCTAATGGTTAAAGAGTTTGGCACCGTTTTATGGCATATCATTATGTTTCACTATGGCGTATATTCTCGGTTCACGTACATGGTGCAACGATATTAATCATTAACCCGAACAAATAACGGAAGAAAAGAGAAATGCTTAGCCAAAATTAATCACATTGTATATTTATTAATCATCAGGAAGTTCCTATAATGTATTGCCTGCGGAGAAAAGAATGCCTCATATTGGCTAACAGAAGAGCTGGTTAAGTCTGATGGGAAGAAAGGCACCGGTATATTCAAGCGGGGACAGACTATACAAGCTTAGCTGAGGAGGCAATCTGATGAAATATCTAAGTTGGGCAGCAGTTCTCGCTATCGCCATAGCGCTTGGAATTATTACGGTACTATATTTAACGGTATATCCACTGCAAATGAGTATCTACCTTTTTCTGGCTGCCTTGCTGCTTTTTGTACTGGTTTCATTACTGTTAATATGGTTCCGGAGAACCAGGCTGGTCGTGGCGATTGTCCTGTGCCTGGTCTTGTTTATCGCCGGTTATTCCATAATGACTTCCGTTGTCCTGTCCAGAGATGACCCCAGAGCAATACCCGAGATAACCAGAGCGAAAAGCGACCCCGGTCTGGGGCACACCGCCATACTATATTTTACCCATGGTGAACCTGAGACGTATGACCCCATCGGATGGATAAACCAGTTCAGGGAATTTGACGAACAGAAAATATCTTTTATTCCCTTCCTTGCCCGACCCCTGTTCATCTTTCAGCTTAGACAGCACTACCTGCAGGTGGGCAAGAGTGAACATCGCCAGATGCATTTACGCATGCTTAGAAGCCTGGCAGAACAATACCGCATGGAGGGTAACAATGATACCAGGTTTTACATCAGCTTTCTGGATGATGAACCCCGGCCTGATGCGGCTGCCATCCAGGCCCTCAATGATGGCGCCAGCAATATTATCTTAAGTGAAGTGTTTCTCACCGACTCCAACCATACCGCCGAAGGGAAAGAACTCATTGAAGAACTAAATATTGAGGAATATGGGGTAAACCTGGTTGATACGGGACCGTTGTGGGATTCCAGTACACTGAAATCCATGTTCGTAGAAAGAGCCAATGCCAATATCGGAACTACGGACAAATCAAAAGTTGGCGTTTTGCTGGTGGGCCACGGTCAGCCGGATGAATGGGACGTAGAATGGGCAACAGAGACGGAGCAGGAGACTCTTTTCCGGGAGCAAATACTGGACCTGCTTGCGGCTGACGGTTATTCAGGTGAGCTCCTCAGCCAGGCATGGATGGAGTTTAAAGAACCGAAGCCTGCGGAAAAGGTAGAGCAATTTTATCGTCTCGGCGCGGAGAAGGTTTTATTCTTTTCCGCGGCTATCAGCGCCGATTCAATACACAGCCAGTATGATGTGCCCGCTCTAGTCCATGAAGCGGCGGTTCCCGAAGATTTCATAATGACCAACCTGGGAGCCTGGAACGACGATGCCCTTGTTATTCTTGCCATAAAAGAGAAAATCGACCGGGCAGCACAGGGTGTTACACCAGACTAAGACCGGTCTGTAGCTTTTTGGTTTATCGGCTGCTATGAGGCACGTCCCCATAGCGCCAGGAAATAACGCCCGGCACTGTTGATGAATAAGTATACATTAACCGATGAAGGCAGATGGCGATACCGAAGAATGAAGGCTGATGTAGCCAAGCCAAAGATAGCGGGCTATGAAATCCTTGAGTATCTGTATGAAAACGGGCCGGGAACGATAGACGAGATCGTCAAATGCACCGGGTTAGCCTACAACAAGATGACCAATAAATTATCGGTATTCATACATCACGGATATATTGAAAAAACAAGCTAATATCAGGTCGGTTCAGGGCTGTTCCTTTCTTATATAATGGACTATAATAGTCCCGGCGTATGCTTCTAATCACTTTTGTACTTACGTGGTGATATGTCTGCCAAGAGACCGTCACCGCGGCGTGTTGGAGCATCCCGTTAACCTCTTTTAGGCAAGCAGGTACCTGGTTTAACTATATTAACGACGTCATTTCAAGCAGCCGAGGCATTGACAATCTACTCAACGAGAACTACACGCAAGTCCCAATTAACATGCTGATATCACCCAGCCGGTTCCAGTCTAAAAGCGATGCTTGCCGAGGACTATTCTCTTGATGTACTCTAGACATACATCTCGAATTAAAAACTGATTCCAAGGAGAAGCATTATGAACTACGCACGCACGGTTCAGCAAGGTGTCACTTACTATGACCGCAATAAAGCATATGCCGGATATACCCTGTTCACTCCTGGATTTGGCTACGGTGACGTTTGGCTTATCGACATGACGGGTAGATTTGTTCACCACTGGAGAATGCCCTATCCTCCGGGTGCATTTGGCAGATTGCTACCCAATGGAAATCTGCTCTATTTGTGTCGGATTACGGGTGGGCCACTGGACGATTTTGGAGGGTCCGCTGCCAAGCTACTCGAAGTAGACTGGAATGGCAATACCGTCTGGCAATATGATGACGTTTACTTAAGCCACGATTTTTGCCGTATGAAGAACGGCAATACTATGGTGATAAGATGGGTCGCCATGCCTGCGGAAATCACCAAGAAGGTCACGGGAGGTCTTTGCGGAACCGAACGTGAAGGTGTCATGTGGAGTGATGCCCTGCGCGAGATCACACCTGAAGGCAAAGTGGTCTGGGAGTGGATTGGTTATGAGCATATGGACCCAGATATGGACATTATATGTCCTCTTTGCGGTCGAGCCAGATGGGCCAATGCAAATTCAGTGTTCGTACTGGATAATGGCGATGTACTTTTAAGTCAGCGTTTTACTAATACGCTTATTATTATTGATAAGAAGACCGGAGATATAAAGTGGAGGTGGGGACAGGGTGAAGTAGCGCACCCCCATGATGCCCAGGTACTCGGGAATGGCAATATACTAGCCTTTGACAACGGTATGCACCGTAATTGTGTCCATGATTTTCAGGCGACGCGCTCCCGGATTGTTGAAGTTAATCCCGAAACTAAAGAAATTGTGTGGGAATATGAAGACGAGGTCCCCATGAACTTTTATAGCTTCGCCTGCTCCGGTTGCCAAAGACTTCCCAATGGAAATACCCTTATTTGTGAAGCAATGATGGGCCGCATCTTTGAAGTAACAGCGAGCGGCGAAACCGTGTGGGAATATGTAGTACCATTTTATTACAAACATCCCCATTTGGGACGAGCCAATTTTATTTTCCGGGCTTACCGCTATGGGCTGGACTCTGAAGCATTAAAAAACACCGATTTCGACTCAACAGTAGCGGGGAAAAGGGTCCCGGCGATTGGAGAAAAGAAGAGAAGGGCCGAGGATAGAATCAAAGCGCTGGGTTATTAGCAAGAGGCGGATAAACCTGAAACCGGACACAATAGCGTCTACTTTTCCGGACGCTCCCGATGTTTCCCGGCGGCTACACATCCGGCAGTTTGCAGCTTGAACCAGTGCCGCAATCTTTACCCATTCCCATAGCTGGTCGTCACCCGGCATCTATGTAGCTATGGAGATTGAGATTAGAGTTTGATTTCTTCGACGCTTTGGCTCTCTTGGCAGGACTAACCTTACCCATGTGCTCAATGTAGATTCACATATTGGGTCAACCTGCGAGGTATAGTACGCTCAATGGGGAGTACAGGTCCGTCAGGAGGCCTGACCTCGAGAGAAAATTTTTCGTAAGGCCCGATATTGACCGTAGCCGCACTGGACATATCCACCGTGACCAGGAAAAGTTCAGCCGGGTCAAGGAGATTGTCGTTATTCACCATGCTCAATTTTTGCATTGTCCAGTTCACGGAAGGCACCATCTGGTCAGCGTCCATATAAGAAATAACCACCGTGTTGGTAACATTGGCGGTATTGAAGTCAACTGAGCCGCCAGCGGCCGGCGTACCGACGAATAAGTAAATATATTTCAGTTCACCGTCTTCTATTTTGGCAATAACATCACCCTTGAGCTCGACAACACTCATGGTTGAATCCAACCCGGCGGTGATAGCTTGCCTTGCCTTCTGCGATGAATACAGACCCGAGGACACAACTACATACGCAAACACCGAGGCAACCATTACAAAGGCAATCAATACAATAGCCGTCTCCAGTCCGGTGATACCCTCTTCCCTCTGGCGTACCCTTTCTGCTACTTTCTTTATTAATGTAAATCTATTTATTAATCTAAACACAGCCGTTACCTCACTTGATTATTTATTTTGGCCACTGTTTTTCCAGGTAACTCTATCCCCCTCTATCAACTTTGAGGCATCAACAGCCAAAAGATTAAGATACTACATATGACAATAAGTGCGGGTAACAGACGATAAATATCTGCATAATTTAATAAATATTTTGTAAAACTTCTTCATTTGACGCTGGCTCCTTCTAATACTATTTCTCGTGCTTCTTGTCTTCCGGAACAGCTTCAAACGACTTCCCCATGCTTCAGCAACCGATAATCTATGCGCGCTGCAGTTTTTGCCACACTCTTGACATTTATCGATGTAGCATAGACAATAGTGCAGGTTAGCCCGCTTAGCTACGCAAATCAGAACCCGGAATCAGCCAGCACACTGTGGAATTGGGAGCACCGTGGAGCTAGCTGAAACGACGGCAGTTATGTACGCTCTCCGGGTATTGCCCAAATGGCCCGGCCCGGTCGACTCGGTTACTGCTCAAACGCTTCTCCACCTGAGTAAATACTGATGATAGAAAGCCACCGGTCCAGATACAAGTGGTATATCCTTGCCCTGGGGACATCAACCCACATTTTTGCCGTGGGTATGCCGCGGATGTGTATGCCGGTGCTGTTCAGCGAGATTTCAGAAGAGCTGGGGTTAAGCCTGGTACAGGTGGGCATTGTATGGGGCATTCTCAGCCTGTCAGGGCTGCTTACCGGACTCATCGGCGGGATCCTCGGCGACCGTTATGGAACCAAGCTCACCCTCGCCGTTGCCTGTCTTATGGGTGGCGTATTCGGGGGATTGCGCGGCTTATCAAACAGTTTTCTCATCCTGATAGCTACCATGTTTTTATTTGGCTTTGCTACCTCCACGTCATCACTAAATACCCATAAAGCCGCTGGTGTCTGGTTTCCCAAGCATCAACTAGGCATCGCCAACGGTATCCTTTCCACAGGTATGGGCATCGGGGTGACCCTCGGGTCATTGGTGAGCGCCACAGTACTCTCGCCACTGCTCGGTAGCTGGAGAAACGTGCTCTTCTTATACGGGGCTATATCCATCGTCATTGGACTGCTATGGTCACTCTCCAAAAGCGAACCGGGCTTGCCCGGGAGCGGGTCAACCACCAGTCGGGCACCACTCCGTCAGTCAATTGCCCAGGTGGCTCGAATAAGGGAGGTATGGATTCTTGCCATATCCGAAATATTCTTTAGCGGCTGTCTCCAGGGAATGACCGGTTACCTGCCCCTCTTTCTCCGGGGAAAAGGCTGGACAGCCGCCGCGGCTGATGGTGCCCTGGCTGCACACAGCGCCGCCGGCATGGTGGGAGCAATCCCAATCTCTTTGCTTTCCGACCGGCTAGGCTCACGAAAGGCCGTGCTTATAGTAGCTCAGCTGGTCACCTTAATCGGCGTGGGCTTGCTCGTTGTGGTAGATGGCAGCATGCTATGGCTGGTGGTTATCAGTATGGGGTTTTTCCGTGAGGCACTTGCCGCCGTTATGATTACGCTTACCATGGAATTGGAAGGAGTGGGTGAGAAATACGCCGGGACAGCATTGGGACTAAGGGCATCCGTAAGCCGTATCGGCGGGCTGTTCTCCCCTCCCCTGGGCAACAGCTTTGCCAGCATCGGTGCCGGTTTACCCTTCGCCTTCTGGTCAGGCCTTGCGGCAGTATCGGTAGCGATGATAAGCCTGATAAAAGAAAGAACAGGGTGGAAAAAGCCCGCCTTGATGAATATCACCGGATAAACGGCAGCGCCGGAAAAGCCGAGCACTCCATACCGCTAGGTAATCACGAAGTGTCACCCCGGCAGTCACGGCAAAGACCCCGGAATTCTAACACATGATGACTTATCTTGAAGCCGGTCTTTTTAGCTACCCTCTCGTCAATCGTCCTGTCCACCGGCTCAACAATATCGAACACACGTCCGCACCGATCACAGCGGAAATGATAATGGTTTTCAGGGTTAGCATCGTATCTGCCTTCATAGCCACTGAGATCCAGTTCCATTATGAGCCCCTCTTGCTTAAGACGTCTGAGATTTCGGTACACGGTGCCCAGGCTTATATTCGGCATTTCCTGTCGGACCCGGTCAAAAATCCATTCCGCCGTCGGATGCGACGCTACGCTGCGCAAGCACCTGAGGATTGCCTCTCTCTGCTTCGACTGCCTTGTCATTGCACTTCCAATGACTCTGCTTATCGTTTGCAGTAACTTTATACCGAAATGCCGGTCTTGTCAAAACAGCCCGATATCACTGAACCGTTCGACTCTATCCGTGGTAAACCCGCATATCATTAAAGCGGCAATGACCGGGAAATTATCCAGATAATCAACGTAACAGTTGTGTTCCTCCTCAGTGATTTATATAATAGTAATTATCATTACTATTTATTTCCAGTTGTGATTTTACTACACAGCTTGTCCGGTTGGAGGAAAAATGCCGCCGCCGGCAGCATATCAAGGCAGCAACCATGCATATGGCGATAGTCTCGATACTATTAATAGCGCTCATAATATTTGGCGGCATGAGCCTGGCTCAGAGCTTCCTGTCTTCGACAGACGATATCCGGAAGAGCGGGCTGGAGAGTAGTGAGCTTGAGAGCGAGATAACGAGAACCGACATCACCGGCATGGATTTCAGTCAGGTATCCTGGGCAAACATGCTGAGGGTGCGACTGGAAAATTCCGGCCAGCTCAAGTTAGCCAGCTTTAGCAAATGGGACTTGATCGCGAATTATTACGATGGAAGTGGTGAGCAGTACACCAAGTGGCTTCCTTACACTACCGACGAACTGGCTGCCAATGAGTGGCGGAAGATAGGGCTCTACCTCAACGGGAAAGACGAGGTCTTCGAACCGGAGATATTCAATCCCGCGGAAGAGATAGTGATTGCCGCCCGGCTGAGTCCGTTACCCGGACCGGACACTACCGCTACGTTAATTTCCATTACGCCCAACGGCGTTCAAAAATCGATTTCGTTTCCGGTGGGGCCGGGCTATCCACTTTTCCTGCCCCACTCCGAGACCAGGACCATTGCCTCCACGGAATACTACTATCTCAAGGAGGGAATCCGTGCCGATGGTACGGCAATAGTTGAGACCACGGGTACTATCGCCAAACATGAAACCGGCCGGTGGCTGCTCCATAACGAATCCGATGGTGCCCGACCTGGCCGGCACATCTACTCCCTGGCCGGTATTGACGAGATCCCGGCATCCGCCTGGACGGTCTACTATAGAGCCCAGTCAACCGGCAAGTGGGTGGGTGCCGGCTATCCCGGTTTGAGCATCGACATCAGCATCAGAAAGGCTGACGGAACCATCCGGGAGACGATAGCCACCGATGTCGCTGAAGCTACGTTAGTCAGCCCGTATACCTGGCAAACCATATCGGCGACGTACCATTTCCCGGGATACACCGTCGCTGACTACACCGATTACCTCGAGATTGACTTTTACGGTAAATCTTCCGGTTCCGGACCGAATGAAAACAGTTCCATTCAGCTCAATGTTGATGATGGCAACCTGACCGAAGCCGGGCAGACAAGGATCGAGGCGTGAGCATCATTAC
>Ga0180431_10005795_pt1 | contig 14931 bp, 13 predicted proteins | sample SS_ome_11_FD_132459 | JGI IMG/M metagenome (GOLD analysis project Ga0180431, IMG submission 132459) | Hypersaline lake sediment archaeal communities from the Salton Sea, California, USA - SS_1_MS_1 metaG | ecosystem: Environmental > Aquatic > Non-marine Saline and Alkaline > Hypersaline >... | reverse complement strand
GTTTTGAAGCAGACATTTTTTGTTAGTTCTGATAAAAGCCATGAGATTAACAAAATTCATAAACAGTTTTATAAGCTGCTAAAGCTTGTTGCTTAGCGTTTTTCTTTTTGGAAAGTACAGTCTTACTCAAACTGACCGTTTTTTCGAAACGGGTCAGTTTGAACGTCGTTCGTCGCTCGTATTTCGTATCTGGTTCGTTGTCCTAAGGACTCCTTAACGGAGAAGCCGACTACGTCGGCAACTATTTTAACTTTTTCTTTTACAATGACTTATATAAAGTTTTTCCAGTCAACCGGTCAGTTCGTGTATTTTAGTTTTCAAAAAAGGCAATTATTCAGGGTCTTGTTTTTGTAGAAGTTCAATAATTTCAGCTTTTGTTGGGAGGGCTTCGATTGAGCCGAACCTTGTGCAAACCAAGGCTGCGGCGGCAGAAGCGAATTTTACAGCTTCTCTTAAATCGTCTTTTACGGCGCAATAAGCTGCCAAAGCGCCAGCGAAGGCGTCTCCTCTTGCGTTTTGGTCGACGAGTTCAACATCGAAAGCGTCGATGTGGTCGGCACTTTGTCTATCCACAACCATACATCCGCGTTTTCCCATAGTTATGACGGTGGCATTGGCGCCGCGAGCGATGAGGTCAGAGCCGATAAGCTTGGCGTCGTGAATGTTTGCGGCGGAAATTTCTGTGATGTCGGCGGCCTCGCAGAGATTTGGTATGAGGATATCAGCAGAAAAGTAATCGATAGGCAAATCACTTTTCCGGCTGCCTGTCCAAGAAGATTCTATCGGTCTGGCGGGGTTTAGAATAACCTTTGTACCATGCACTTTTGCGGAGCGAATGGCGGTTGCGATGGTCTCCTGAGGTAATTGGCCGTGAATTAGACAGATATTGGCGTCTGAGATAATCTGCTCTGCGTTGTTGATGTCCTTCGGGCTTAAGGCGACGTTTGCACCGGTGTATGTACAGGCGGCGTTTTCGCCGGAGGCGTTGACCATTGTAACGACGATGCCAGTATTTTTTGCCTCGGCGGTATAAACAAAATCGGTTTCGACATTGAACTCGGCGAGGTTCGCTTTTACCAGTTGGCCGAAAGGTCCTCCACCGACCTTGCAGATAAGATGCACCCTGCAGCCACAGAGGGCGGCTTCTGCGGCCTGAATCGGGCCAGGGCCGGTAATGGTATATGAAAGTGCGGAGCCGGCAACGCTTTGGCCAGGGGAAGGTATTTGGCTGCATTTAATGACCATATCGACATATGTGCCACCGACTACGACTACCTTAGGAATCTCTGCTGCCATTTTTGTCCCCAAAATCCTTTTTGCTGTTTGACAAGTATAGCGTGTTTTATTTTCAGATGCAAAACTTTTTTTATTTCTTCAGAACGAGTGATTACTTCGTGAATCCAAGCTTGATTTGCACAAATGACAAGAGTGTGGATTAGTGATTTGCTTTTTTCAAGTGAGAAGTCTGGATTTTTTGGTGGTGGAGGCAGTGCTCTATTACTAAAAGGATGCGTTTGATTTGTTTTTTTGTAAGTGGGCGTCCCTGGGGAATGTTGTGCCATTTTTTCAGGCATTTTCTTGCAGCAGGTTGCGGTGTCGTGCCAGGCAATAAATACGGGGTGGTTTTTGGTTGGCGTTTGCCTGCCATCATTGGGTGGGCGGCAGGTGCTAATCGGGCTGTAATAATCTCATAGGCGTGCTCAAGTATTGTCGGCAGAGACTTTTGCCTGATATACGTGGTTTCTTTTTCGCTGAGTTTGAGGGGGCAAGGGGATTTTGACCTGCTCAGAGCAGCAAAACGCTCATAAATATCGCGCATAAAGCTATTATACGATGGCAGGCGGAAGACATTCAAGGCTCAAGAGCCAAGATTCAAGAGATTTTCAGATAGATTTGACCTTAGGGAAGTTTTGCGAACGGTTAATACTGCAAAAATTTTGCAAAAAAAACTACAAAAAGCTTGACTTTGTTGCATATTATGTTAAAATATGCCTCGTGTTAAGTGAATACTGAACAACAACAAAGGATTATAGAGAATTTTGAGTTTTGAATTTTCAGTCGCGGATTAACCCAGATTAGGCTTTGGAGGATTATGGCGGTAGGGAATATTTTGCGTTCAGTCGGTAAAAGGACAGTTTTTCAGAAGTCCGATAATCAGCAAAGAAACGAAGTTAAAGCTATAAATAAGAACAGCCTTAAATGGGGTGGTCTATAGCAGCTTAAGTGGAAGTAAATTAAGCCAGTAAGGGGGATTAATTATGGAGAGGATTCATAACAACGTTTCAGAGAGAGTGTCTGAAGCCAAAAACGAATATCGCAAGCAGATTGATTTATTGTGCAGCAGAATCAGTCTTCTCAGCGGTAAAGATAAACTGTTGATGACAATGTACCTTAAAAACGGCAATACATTTTATCAGATGGCCAGACTCATCGGTGTCAACGAGGTAACCGTAGCCCGCAGGATTCATAAAATTATAAACCGGCTGATTGACGGTGAATATATAATCTGCCTGCGGAACCGCGACAAGTTTACGGGAAGAGAAATGGATATTGCAAAAGCCTACTTTCTGACGGGGCTGTCGATAAGGAAAATAGCTGCAAAACACCACACGAGCACCTACCGTATTCGGGCGACCTTGAAAAAGGTCCAGGAGTTCGTTGAGTTAGTCAACTCAAATAAAAAATCAAATCAGAAGAAACAAACAGCTTAGTTTTTGAAGAGAAGCACATATGCCGACATACAACGTATCGAAGAGTTTTGTGAGCCGATGTACAGTCACCGAGAAGGCAGCATCGGTGATGAGGATGTTCGGGCTGACGGTGGAGCGTCTGAGCGAATCTGCTGTTACTTATAAATGCCGACTTGAGATTAATGACGGAGAGATTATATATATCACGGGGCCCAGCGGTGCGGGGAAAAGTGTTCTTCTGAGGGAGCTGGAGAAGGCTGTGCCGGTTTTGGAAAGAATCAATCTTGACGAAATTGGGCTACCGGCAGAGAAGACCTTAGTTGATTGTATTGAAGGGGATTTTTTATCGGCCCTGAAGCTGCTCAGCACGGCAGGTTTGAATGATGTTTTTTGCGTTCTGAATCAGCCGGCGAATCTTAGCGACGGGCAGAAGTACCGTTTTCGGTTAGCGGCGGCTTTGGCATCGGGCAAGAGGTTTATTTTCGCAGATGAGTTCTGTACAAGTCTCGACCGTATTACTGCGGCGGTAATCGCATACAACATCCGGCGGTACGCAAAGCGTAACAAGGTGGCATTCATATTAGCTTCGAGCCAGGATGACATTTTAGCTGATTTGGCACCGGACGTGCTTGTGGTTAAAGAATTATCGGGTCGTACGGAGGTGGTTTATAAATCTCGACTTGATGCTTAATTTTCGGATTTGAAATGTGAAAATATAAGGATGCGAAGTTGCAGTGCGGTTAAAAATTTAAGTATTGTTTCCGGAGATATTGGGGACTATAAACGGCTGGCCTGTTATCACTACCGTGAGAGTCGGCTTGGGCCGTTTGCTGCTGTTTTTGCACTTTGGGGGGCGAGAGAAGCTGTGGGTGTCATTGTCTATGCGATGCCCATCGTCGGCTCGGAACTTCGCAGCGCTGCTACTGGTGATGTATTTGTCGGCTTCGATAAGAAAACGCAAATGTCGCTTATCAACAGGAATATACGCTGTATCAGCAGAGTAATAATTGAGCCGAGATACCGTGGTCTGGGGCTTGCCAGCCAGCTGGTACGCGAGACGATGCCAAAAATGAACGTTCCCATTGTCGAGGCAATGGCGGTGATGGGAATGGTAAATCCGTTCTTTGAAAAGGCGGGGATGAGAGCTTATACGGCGCCGATGCCGAGGCGATGTGTGCAGATGACAGAGGCCCTTAGTGTTGTTGGTATTGAAACAAATGAACTGGTCGATACAAGAAGGGTCCAGCAGAAAATCGGTGACCTCAAAAAACCGGAGTCAGATTTTATCGAGCTTGAAATCAAAAAATTTCTTCAAGGCTACGGCAGAAGAGGCAAGATGTTGGCGGGGCTTGAGAGGACAAGATTCTTATTAAGCAAGCTGACATTCCGGCCAGTTTACTACATTTGGTTCAACAAGGAAATGATTGGAGGGATTGATTATGACAAATTCGATTCATTCAATATCGCTGGATAAGTTAGTTGCCCACCCCGGCAATGCCAACAGGATGAGCAGTGACAAATTCGGCAAGCTGGTTCGTAATATTGAGCGGACGGGTCGATATGAGCCGTTAGTAGTCAGGCCCCACCCTGCAAAGGGGGGCTTCTTTGAGATAATCAACGGTAATCATCGCAGTAAGGCTTTGGCTAAACTTGGTCGAGAGAGGGCTGATTGTGTAGTCTGGGATGTTGACGATGCCCAGGCTGATATTCTGCTGGCTACTCTCAATCGTTTGGTGGGCAGCGACCGGTTGGAGAAGAAGTTGGCACTGCTGGGGCGCCTGAGAAGAGAAATGGACACTGCTGAATTGAGTAAATTTCTGCCGTATACGAAAAAGCAGATTGAGAAGCTGGCGGGTTTTAAGATACCTGATGCGGCGGTAAAGACAAGTGCAGAGGAGTTTGCCGTTCCACTGGTTTTCTTTGTGAATGATGCCCAGCGGCAGATTATAGAGAATGCATTATTACTGGTCGAAGAGCCAAGGAGTAAAATGCCAAAGGCCGCCAAACGTGCGTCAGCTTTGGCCCAAATTGCTCGGTATTTTCTTGGTAATTCAACGACCAATTCAGGGGGTTTTATTAATGGCCAAGCGAAAACATTTGAGGAAAAGACAATTAGCAGTGATAAATGATTTGTTTGGTGGAGAACTTGAAGAGCAAGCTGTACTGGAGAAGCACAAGGTCAGCCGACATGTCTATAACAAATGGCTGGCTGATGAAGGTTTTAGTGCCGAGTTTGCCAGGCGAATCGCCTGCGCCCGTTTTCAAAGCGAGGCTTTAATTGCCAAGTACTCACTGCTGGCCGCTGCCAAGCTGGTGCAGCTTACCGAGTCGGAAAATGCGGAAACTGCCCGTAAGGCCTGCTTAGATATTATCTCGCTGCCGAACAGGGCAACTAAAGATGCCAAGCAGGGCAGCCGGCGGCAGCAGAGCGATGACGAACACGGCCAGCAGCTCCCGCAGCAGACCGCCAGCAGATTGTTAGCAGCATTAGCGGAGGAAAAACAATTATTGAGAACATAAGATGGAGGATGTAGAATTGGCGAAAAGCTCGCTGCTCAATACTGGAACTGGTTGAATGTTGAATTAAAGGAGATTTTGCGATGGCAGTAACGGTGCAATGGCTTGGGCATGCAAGTTTCAGAATTAGCAATGGCGTTATCGTCGTTTATATCGACCCGTGGAAATTAACAGAATCAAAACACGATGCCGACGTGGTACTTGTCAGTCACAGCCATTACGACCATTATTCGAGTGAAGATGTCGCTGCAGTAAGTACTGAGGATACCGAATTGATAGCTTCTCGTGATGTTATTGACAGTTCAGGAAAGGGTTGTGTGATAGCACCAGGAGAGACCATTGAGAGGTGCGGAGTGAGAATTTCGGCTGTGGCGGCGTATAATCCGAATAAGCAGTTTCATCCGAAAGCGAATAACTGGAATGGGTATATAGTCGAGCTTGGCGGCAAGAGGATTTACTATGCGGGCGATACCGACCTAACCGATGAGATGCGCGCGGTTGAGGGGATAGACGTTGGGCTTTTTCCTGTTGGCGGAACATATACAATGGATGCTGAGGAAGCGGCGGAGGCGGCTGGTTTTATAAAGCCGGAATTAGCGGTGCCGTATCACTGGGGTGATATTGTAGGCGGACAAGGTGATGCTGACAGTTTTGCAGCAAAGGCTGTATGCGAAGTTAAGGTTATTGAGGCGGGAGGCATTATCGAACTTTGATAATTAAAATGAGTGGTGGCGAGCAAAAGTTAAAAGGGAATATGGGGGCTTGGTTTAAAAAGGGAGACGAAAGCCTCTCATTTTAATCTTTTATTATTTATAGGGGCTCATCTCCCTTACATAACAGCGACGAAATTAATTTTTTAGTGGTCACCCTCGCGAAGCCGGAATTGCCTTGCTCAGGCCCTTCTATTTAAAGTATAATTCAATTTTTGAGGGGGGCAAAAAAAGGATAAGGGATTTTACGGTTTTTATGAAAAATAATTTGTCACGGTGTGTTTAATAAAGAATTGGATGTATAGTTTATAAGATTACAGCGGTTCAACATTAAATACATCATATGGAGTGATATAGAAAGGCAGAGTTATGAGAATTGCGATAGCGTCTGACCATGCGGGTTTTAGCTATAAGGAGCAGATAAAGGTATTTTTGCTTGAACGTGGTCATGAGGTTATCGATTTTGGCACAGATAGCACTGAACCGGTAGATTATCCTGATATTGTCCGGCCTGCGGCGGAGGCGGTAGCCAACGGCGAATTTGAGCGAGGAATCGTATTGGGCGGCTCGGGAACCGGCGAAGCAATGGTTGCGAACAAGACAGTGGGTATTAGATGTGCTTTGTGCTGGGATTTGCTCTCGGGACGGCTCAGTCGGGAGCACAACGACGCCAATATGCTCAGTCTCGGTGAACGTATGATGCCAATTCATGAGGCGCTGGGTATAGTGGATATCTGGCTGAGCACACCATTCGAAGGGGGGCGGCATAAACGGCGTGTCGAGAATATCGAAAAACATTAGAAAAGCGGTAACTGTTTTTTTGTAAATTAGACAGCAGTATCAAAACAACCTACATTTCAATCGGGGGGTGGTATCAATTATGGCAGAGACGGATTTTTTACAAAGTCGTGAGGTGGATGAATATGGTATCAGGGAAGCCGGGCGTTTTTACTCGGTTCTTCAGCGGAGCCGTCCGATGACGAGGAGCGACCTTAAAAATTATGTGAAGGTTTTTTTGGGGCTTGATATTCCGGATAAAGTAATTTGTCCGGAGCATTGCAGCCCGCTGGATTATCTTTGGCACAGTTTCAATTGTGACTTTTCTGGTGAGAAAAGACCGAATGCTGATGCGGTGGTCTGGGCGAATCGTTCCGGCGGCAAGACAGAATTAGCTGCGGTGGCAACACTTCTGGACTGTGTGTTTAAGCCGAGGTGCCGGGTTCGAATTCTTGGTGGTTCGGGCGAGCAGGCTGGGAGAATGTATGAGTATCTACTTGGTTTTTTGAAAGACGGTTTTGAAAATTTTGCGGCGGGCCCCATTCGGAAGGGGAAATGCCGCTTTGTCAATGGTTCAGAAGTGGAGGTTCTGACGCAGTCGGCGACGAGTGTTCGCGGCCAGCATATTCAGAAGCTGCGTTGCGATGAGGTTGAGTTGTTTGACGAGGATGTTTTTGGAGCGGCCAAGTTCACGACTCAGAGCACAGAGGGTCTTCTTTCGGCGATGGATGTAATCAGCACAATGCATCGGCCATACGGTCTTATGCATAAGGCAGTTTCATCGGCAGTTCATTACGGGACGCCTGTTTTTAAGTGGTGTCTGTGGGAGGTGATTGAGAAATGTAAAGATAGAAGCTGTTCGCAGTGTCCATTGTGGCAAGATTGCAGGGGGCGAGCGAAAAGGTCCCGTGGTTATTTGAAAATTGACGACTGTATCACGCAAATGCGGCGGGTGAGCCGGGCAGGATGGGATTCGGAGATGCTCTGCAAGAGGCCGAGTTTAGAGAATGTTGTTTTTGATGAGTTTGACCCGGAAGTTCACGTTATGCCTATTGATTATGCCCCTAACCTGCCTTTGTATCGGGCACTTGACTTTGGTTTTGTTAATCCGTTTGTGTGTTTGTGGATTCAGGTTGATGAGAGTGGTGTTGTGCGGGTATTCGATGAGTATATCCGCAGCCGGGCGACGATTGACGTGCATGCAGCCGAACTAAAGGTTCGAACTCCTGGCGGCGAGTCTAAAGTGACGGCGACCTTTTGCGACCCTTCCGGTGCGGGGGTAAATGACGTTACGGGCACAAGCAGTGTTCGGGAGTTACGCTCGATGGGGATAAGAATAAGGTTCAGGCGGAGCGGGATTCTGGAGGGTATCGAACTTATCCGCCGGGCCGTCAAAAATGGTGAAGGCCGAAGTAGGCTCATAATCTCGCCGAGGTGCATCAGGTTGATAGAGGCGATGCGGTGCTATCATTATCCGGACAATTCGGGTGGTGTAGGGGGTGGTGAACTGCCATTAAAAGACGGTTTATACGACCATCCTATAGATGCTCTACGATACTTTTTTGTCAACTACAATCGTGGTACGAAGCCGACCAGCAGGCGTTATTAGCAGTGATTGGAAGAATTGCCTCAAACTTCGGGGTTTTTTGAAAGCCAACTTCGGGGGGCAATTGGCTCAAGGCGCACTGCTTGTGTATGACGATATAGGGGGTAGTTTTTAATTTTCTATAACCCCTTATTACACAAGGAGGTGCATTATGTTGAAACGTAAAGCCCTAATGGAATCAATATCGTCTAACCTTCCTGAGCGATAATATGCATCAGAAAGGCACAACTTATTCAAAACTCATTGCTTACAGCCAAACCCCTTACAAAAATCCGGTATCACGAAGTTATTTTGCTTGATTTTTCAGCAAAGCACGATTATATATGAAAAGTTAAGAAAAGGTGCCTGGGAAACAGAGAATTGAGCCGTCTGTCTCAGACAGCCATCTGATCCAACGGTTGGATTCGAGAACCATGGTGCAACAGGCTCCATATCAATTTAATTTTAAGGAGAAAAAGATGAAGGTCAGAATAATCTTACTGTTAATAGGGCTTCTTATATGTGACTGCAAAAGTGCGGAGACTCGTGCATCCAGAGCCCAGGAAATCCTCACTGCTTGCGAAAAAAGCGGTTTCGAGAGATATTGCACTCATGAGGAGATGATGGATTATCTCGGCAAAATCAATGCCAATTCGGAGGAAATGATATTTTCAACCTTTGGTAAATCTGTTCAAGGCAGGGAGCTGGTTTACGCAGTTTTCAGCAGACCTATGGTAACCAACCCCTTCGAGGCAATGACCAGCGGCAAACCGATAGTCATTTTAGATGCCGGGGTGCATGGCGATGAGCGGGTCCTCAGAGAATCGACTTTGATTTTGATCCGCGAGCTGGCGGAAAAAGGCACCGAAATGAACGCTTTGCTCGATGAGCTGGTGGTGATTATGGTGCCTTGTTTGAATCCCGATGGTACCGAACACGACAAACGTAGAAACGCTAACAATAACGATATCAATCGTGACTACATCAAACTCGATGAACCCGAAACTCAAGGTTACGTCAGCAAAATGCTCCAAAAATGGCACCCTCACGTTCAGATCGGCGGCCACAACAGCTCTTATCGTCCTTACAACATGCTTTATCTGGCTCCCACCAACGCTGCTGCTGATCCGGCTTTATCGAAAATTTGCGATGAGGGGATTTTTCCATTGATAGATAAAAACCTGGAAGCCGCCGGCTACAGGGCCTTCTATTACAGTAGTGGAAATGAAGAAAGATGGAAAGCCGGGAGCCCCTCTCCCAAGATATTCCGAAACTACGGCGGAATCAGCAACTACATCTCCATCGTCTTCGAATCCCCCAGAGGACAGAGTATGGAAGACGGTATCAAAAGCGGGGTCATATGTTATAAATCCATTCTCGAATATTGCTCGGAAAATCCCGAACAGGTTATGGGAGTCGTCGAAAAGGTCCGCAAAAGGACCATCGAGCTGGGACAAAAAGCAGAGGGACAAATCCCTGTTCAAATGAAGTATGTCCCGGAAGATTACAAGGTTTCATATCTGCTCGGCAGCGATGAAGCGGGAATTCCCGTCAAGAACGGTGTCCCGACCGCCATTACCATCTGGGCACCCCTGCCGGATGATGGTAAAGAAATTCTCGTGGATTACTGGGGTGTCGATCGTTTTGACGACGACAGCTCGGATCCAGAGCTTGGTGACGGCGAGATGCACTTCGTTGCTCTTACAACGACTGCCGGCGACTCGGAACTATGGTTGATTGAAAATGGAACCGCCAGCTCTTTGGGGGAAGACAGCGATATGGTCCCTGGAGGCGACTGGACTAACTCTGTGATAAATGTCGGTAACGGCGGCGCACTAAGAAACTGGAAAAACGGCTTCTGGGAAGGCAAAATCGGTTTTGTCGGCGTGTGGAACTGTGTGCTTTCACCTTCGGAACTCGGTGAGGTGGCGTCTCTGGATGCAAGGGTGAAAAACAGGCTGACCTTGTCGGAAAGAGGCGAGATGCTTGTGCAGATGACCTTCGATGGGCTGACTGATTCTTTGGGCAATGAATTGAAACTCTTTGGCGACGCTGAAATATCGAACGGTAATCTGATTCTGGACGGCGATGGCGACTATGGTGAAATTACCGGCGATTTCGGTGAGGCAATTGGCGTGGGTCAGGAAATGACCATTGTTCTCTCTATTGCCACTGACGTAGAGCAAGACTACCGTGAAGCCGCCCTGTTCGGAATGGGTCGTCCTAATGTCGATGCCAACCAAAAGCCAAGTGTCGGCAGGGCAATAACTAAAATAACTGATGCTGACCTGCTGAAAAAGCCGGTTGCCACCAAGACCAGACCAAGGCCCTATGCATACATTTTGCCTTGCGATGCCACAAAAGCTATCGACCTGCTGAAGATGCACAACATCACCGTGGAAGTTCTTCAACAAGATACTCCCATTGCCATAGAAGCTTATGTATTGAAAGATATCAAGCATGAAGAAGAGGATAATCATCCTCAAGCTACATTTGTAACTGTTGCGGATGATACTGTTAAAAAGGTTATGAACTTCCCGAAAGGAACTTACGTTGTGAGAACCGGCCAGGTGATGGGCCGAATGGTCAGCCACATGCTCGAGCCGGAAACCCCTGAGAACATAATAATTTGGAACACGATGGATGATTTGCTCCCACAGCCCGGCCCCAACTCCTTGCTTCCAATTTACAAACTCCCTAACCCCACAGCTCTGCTCCTCATTCTTTTAGAAGACTAAGTTTTTATGACAACAGATACTATAGTAACTGCCTAAAAAAATTGCGGGATATAAATTAAAGACAGGAGGTAACAATGGAACTTAAACGAGCAGGTGTTTTTTTAGTATTGGCGGCATTTCTGCTGCTGGTGTTTTGTTGTTCGGTGCAAGCGGTGCAAAACGTCAATCCCGGGCCTAATGAGCTTATAACAATGGCTTTAGTTGGTGATACTATCATTACCCGCAGAGTTAAACAGTTTGACGATCTGCGGGACCCTCGCTTCCAAAAGATGGCTGCAATTATTAGAGAAGCTGACGCTGCATTTTTGAATTTAGAGCTTTCGCTTTTCAGGCCGTCGGAATTTAAGGGCCAGCCACAGGCAGAGCACGGCGGCAACTGGGAACTTGGGCCTCCCGAGGCGGCATCCGACCTGAAATATATAGGTTTTGACCTGATGGCCAGGGCCAATAATCACACAACCGACTACGGAGTTGAGGGGGTGCGGCTGACCAACAAGCTTCTTGATGAGCTTGGCATAGTTCACGCCGGCTCCGGGATGAATTTGGGACTGGCCAGCAGGCCGGGCTATCTGGATACCATCAAAGGAAGGGTTGCGCTTATCAGCTTTGCGAGCTCATTTACGAAGATGTCGCGTGCAGGCGCCAGTCGGGACGATATGGTTGGCAGGGGCGGGCTGAACCCCCTGAGAGTTGCCGATGACGAGGTACTCAAAGAAGATAAAGAGCGTATCCTGCACGAAATTAGGAATGCAAGACTGTTGGCAGATTTCGTAATTGCAACATCTCACACACACGGAGGCAATAGGAATATTAAGCCACCTTCCTGGCAGCCTGGTTTTGCGAAAGAATGCATTGACGCCGGGGCTACCGCCTTTGTTTCACACGGGCCTCATCAACTCAGAGGAATTGAGATTTATAAAGGTAAACCAATATTTTACAGCTTGGCCAACTTCATTTTTCAGAACGAAACAATCGACCCGATGCCGGCGGATAATTATGAGCGATACGATTTACCGCCCGACACGCTGGCCGGTGAATTATACGAAGACCGGTTCGAGGGAGGCACGAAGGGCTTTCCATCGGAGGCCATCTGGTATGAAAGCGTTATTGCGGTGCCCACATTTTCGCAGGGTAAACTGGTTGACTTGAAGCTGTATCCGATTGAGCTGAACCAAAAAGCCCATCGTTCGCAACGTGGGACACCGAGAATGGCCTACGGTGAGGTGGCCGAGAAGATTATCAAACATTTAGCTGAATTGTCGGCGCCGTTTGGGACTGAAATAAAGTTTAAGGACGGTATAGGGGTATGGGTTCAATGAATCAATTGATAAATGTATCATCAGAGCAGGAGGTAAGATGTTTTTTAGAACGGCGAGGATTACTTTATTACTGGCGGGGATATTAACAGTGTTGGCCGGTTGTTCACAGGAGATGGTGGTTGAGCAGGAACTTATTGACAGAGCAAAGGTGATTCATGAGAGGGCGTTGACTCTTGATACGCATGTTGATATCAGGCTCACATACGCCACGGCGGAGCTTGACCCCGGGATAGACAATCCCAAGCTTAAATGCGACCTTGTTAAAATGAATAAAGGCGGGGTGGACGGTGTTTTTTTGATTGTGTATACCAAGCAAGGTGAGCGGAATGCTGATGGATACAAAAAGGCATATGAAACTGCGATGGTGAGGTTTAACGCCATTAAGCGTCTGACGGGGCAGATGTATCCTGAGCGATGTGAGCTGGCAACCAGTCCCGATGCTTTTGAGAGGATTGCAAAGACCGGCAAAAGAGCTGTTATGATAGGGGTTGAAAACGGCTTTGCAATTGGTAAGGACCTCAAAAAGCTTCAGGAATTTTATGATCTTGGTGCAAGGTATATTACACTGACTCATATCGGCCATAACGATATTTGCGACTCATCCCAGCCGAGAGATGCTTTAGGTGATGAGCAAACCGAGCACAATGGACTTACGAAGTTTGGCAGGGAGGTTGTGGTCCAGATGAATCGGCTGGGGATGATGTGTGATGCGTCGCATATATCGGACGAGTCATTCTTCGAGCTTATTAAGGCTTCGAAGGCGCCTATTATCGTTTCTCATTCAAGCTGCCGGGCACTTGCCGAGCATCCGAGGAATCTAACGGACGGGCAATTAGTGGCGCTTGCGAAAAATGGTGGTGTTATTCAGATTACTTCTGTTAAGAATTTTCTGCTGCCAGCTTCGGGCGTTGAGGCCGATGTGAAAATATTTGTTGACCATATTGAACATGTAGTTGAACTTATCGGCATTGATTATGTGGGTATCGGCAGTGATTTTGACGGCGGCGGGGGGATAGAGGGCTTTAATGACCATTCTGAAGCTCTTAACGTAACGATTGAACTTGTCCGGCGGGGTTACAGCGAAGAGGACATTTGCAAAATCTGGAGCGGAAACTTCCTGCGTGTCTGGCGCGAGGTGGAGGTGGTAGCGAAAGAGCTATAAACCGACACTAGCTGTGTTGCGAAATCAAGTTTTGGCTATTTTGCTCTTTCCGGCGTCCAGGTTTTAAGTTTGTCATATGCTTTGTTCAAGACATCCAGTGCTTCGGCTGCGAACTGTTCTTGTGTTTGCAGCATTTGTTTTACTTCAGGGTCGGTTTTTCGCCATTTTGCGAGTTTTGCTTCGGTCTGTGCAAAGATTTTATCCTCTGCAGGAAAGAGCATAGTGAAAAGTCCGTTGCCTTTTGCATCGCGAAGCTTGTAGGTGTCGATGTAACGTTTTTTGCTGTCAAACAGCAGCGACTTTATTTTCAGGGCGGTATCGCAAAGCGGTGCGGTTTGTTTGCCATCGGCCTGTGTGGGAGTTTTTCCCACGGGCCAATAAGGTACTGCGATGGATGTTGCCGGCTGGCCGAGAATAGTCCACATTGTCGTAAGGCGGGGGTTTTCCGAAGGCAATACTCCAACAAAAAGAGAAGCAGAGACTGTGAAGTCACGGCAAATGCTGTAGTAATCATTGATATAGCCGAACGGCACATTCGGGTCAGCTTTGCCGGCGAATGGGATGGTAATCGGTCTGCTGTTTATGTCTGAGAAGTCGCGCATCAGGACACGCAGAATGTCTTTATAAGTTAGCTTTCCATCGGCATAAAGCTTGGCAGTTAAATCTGACGCTCTTTTATAACGGTTGAAACTTTTTTTTCGGCTTGTGTTTCCGTTGTGGTCTGCACTGAAGGCAAAATTTGAGCGGACGATGTAGCCATTTGGGGCGACTTTTGGGTCGGCAGCGTCGAACTTCCAGTATTTTTTGCTGGCGGTCTCGAATATTGCGACGGCACCGGTGGCGTCCATAACGGCATAGTTTGCCATTGTTTCTCTGCCGGGGAAATTTGTATTTTTAAGAAGCTCTTCGAATTCGTTCACAGTTGCACAATAACCGAGCGCCTTTCGCATATAGGCGCCATTTTCATTGTCGGAGGGGTATTCGACGAGTTTGCCGAGGTCGCTGGAGACGGAATTGAGTATGCAGAGTCCCTTTTCGTTGACGCCCTGCCAGGTTCTTGTGTCGTCGGCGTTTGTTACGGCGATGAATTTGTATTTGTACCAGCGTGAAGAATAGGTTACCTCGTTATTCTTATTGCCACTGTCTCTTGATTTCCAAATCATTGGTCTGCCGCTGGCAGTTGCTCTGCCTGAAGCGACACCAATAGTGCAGGCGGTAGAAGTTTCAACGAGGACTATCGCAAGGCAAACAGCAAAAGCCATTAAGGGTATAACAATTCTTTTTTTCAGCATTTTTTGTTCCTCATTTCCTTTTTGCCACCTATGAAGAGCTCAAAGTCAAGTGATAAAATTTCTTTTCCCTCATTTTTTTGCTTTGAGGGCATCCTGTTACGATACAGTCAGCTACGAGTCTATTTCAATCACTAAATCATT
>Ga0180431_10005793_pt1 | contig 14932 bp, 17 predicted proteins | sample SS_ome_11_FD_132459 | JGI IMG/M metagenome (GOLD analysis project Ga0180431, IMG submission 132459) | Hypersaline lake sediment archaeal communities from the Salton Sea, California, USA - SS_1_MS_1 metaG | ecosystem: Environmental > Aquatic > Non-marine Saline and Alkaline > Hypersaline >... | reverse complement strand
TCGATATTCATGTCGGCGGCTACGGTGTACTGAAGGATGTATCAAGCTGGCGTGTATTCACACCCGAGGTTGATGAGGACAAGTGCATCGGATGCAAGAACTGCTGGATATTCTGTCCCGAGACCGCTATTGAGTGGGATGAGAATACGAACAAGCCATCATTCAGATACAATGCCTGTAAGGGCTGCGGTGTCTGTGCAAACGAGTGCCCAGTCAACGCAATCGAGATGGTGAGAGTGGAGGCATAAAAAGATGTCATATGAAGTAATGGTAGGAAACAAGGCAGCCGCAACCGCCGTCAAGTTGGCGAAGGTTCAGGTAGCAAGCGCATTCCCAATCACACCCCAGACAACAATCACACAATACCTCAGCGAGATGTATGCTGAAGGCTCATGGGACTTCGACTTCGTTAACGTAGAAGGAGAGCTCAGCAGCCAAGTCGTAGTCCAGGCAGCTAGCCGTGTAGGTGCAAGAACATTCACCTGTACAAGCGGACCCGGGCTACTCTACATGCATCACCCGATGCAGGGTACTGGTAGCGGAAGGCTCCCAGTCGTTATGGCCGTTGTCCACAGGGGTTACAAGGGCATGCAGCCCGACCACAGTGACCTCATGAGCCAGCAATGGACCGGATGGGGGCACCAGTACGTCGAGCATGCACAGGAAGTCCTAGACAGCCTCCTAATGGCATACAAAGTCGCAGAGGATCCAAGGATAAGAATTCCAATCGCAGTCGGTTACGACGGATACGTACTCAGTTACACAGCAGAGCCAGTAGAGATCCCAGACCAAGCACTGGTCGATTCATGGCTACCTCCAAACAAGCCAATCCCAAGCATTCTACCTGATGAGGTTGATCCCAGCACATTCGCACGCGGATGGGGTGGAGGAGACCCACAGATGCCTTGGAAGATCCACCATGAGGCAATTCTCAAGATCGAGGACGTACTCAAGGAAACAATGGACAGCTTCGAGAAGACATTCGGTCGCCGCTATGGTAACGGAATGATCGAGACCTACATGATGGATGACGCAGAGTGCGCAATCGTAGCCATGGGTACCATCGCTGGTACATGCAAGGCAGCGGTCGAGAAGATGCAGAAAGAAGGCAAGAAAGTCGGCTTAATCAAGCTAAGGAGCTTCATACCCTTCCCATACAACGACTTCAAGGAGTGGGCAAAGAAGCTAGACGGCTTCGCAATTGTAGACAGAAGCATCTGTCCAGGCAAGGGCGGTCCAGCCTTCGGCAAGATAAGAGACGCGCTCTACGACATGGAGGAAAGACCCAAACTACTACAGTTCCACGCAGGACTTGGCGGAAAAGAAGTAAGGACACATGACTTCGAGATGATCGGAGACAAGATCCTGAACTACGTCAAGGGCGGAAAAGAAGACCAGATAACATGGGTTTAAGAGGAGCAAAAAGGAGAAAAATACAATGAGTGAAAGAATCACAAGGCCACAAATCCCGATGAGCGAGATGACCATCACCCCAGGCAGCGCATGCCAGGGCTGTGGAGCAGCACTAGCTGCAAGACTCGCCTTCAAGGCTCTAGGTCCAAACGTAATCAGGCACGGCATACCCTGCTGTCCAGACAGCGTAACCAAGACACCAAGGGCAGGCTCAGTATTCGAAGGCGGCGGCGCAATGCTCACCGGAACCAGCAGAGCACTAAAGGCTCTAGGCAGGACCGATGTCAAGGCAGTCGCATTCTTCGGAGACGGTGGTACCTATGACATTGGCTTCCAGGGACTCAGCGGCGCAGCCGAGAGGAACGAGAACGTATTTGTCATCACCAAGGACAACGAGGCCTACATGAACACGGGAAATCAGAGGAGTAGCGCTACACCCAAGTACTCTAGGACCAGCACAACGCCAATCGGTCCAAAGAGCAGGGGTAAGGATACTCCAAAGAAGAACATCCCATTCATCTTTGCAGCCCACTATGTACCATACGTAGCGACTGCAAGCGTCGGCTATCCAGAGGACTTGATCGCCAAGGTGAATTACGCCAAGGATATCGAGGGCTTCAAGATGCTGATTATTCAGGCACCTTGTCCAGTCGGATGGAGATTTGATCCAGCTAAGACCATTGAGATCGCAAGATCAGGGGTTCAGACAGGCGTCTGGCCACTGATGGAGATCGAGCATGGTGAGACGTTCAAGTTGAACTATAAGCCAAAAGAGCTCAAGCCAGTTAGCGAGTACCTAAAGCCACAGGCAAGGTTCCGCCATATGACTGACGCTGAGGTCTCTGATGTTCAGGAGTTCACTACGAATCGCTGGGAAAGCCTCGTAAAGTCTGATGAGAGCGGCAGGATTATTATTTAATCCACCCCCCATTTTCTTTAACAATTTTCTAGGCAAGTTTTAAACCTCCATGTTACGCCATGCTTCCGTTGATACTGGATGGGGTTGCGGCGAGTACTTGAGAAACCGGGTATAATATTCGGCGGATTTCTGGGATTAGCAACCCTGAGTATAATGAATACCGCGTATACCAATGTTCTCGATGATATCAAATCCGAGCTAATATTGAACTATACTTGGGCTGGAGCCCTAATGTCAGGATATTTTGTCGGTTATACCCTTGGTCAGATACCTTGGGGTATTATTTCAGACAGATATGGAAGCCGAAAAGCCATGGCTCTCAGCGTTCTCGGTATCAGCCTATCCACGCTACTATTCGGATACAGTAGCAACATTGTGATGGCTGTCGCTTTCCGGTTCTTATCTGGTTTGCTGGGCGCAGGGATATTCGTACCCGGTGTTAAGCTGGTATCTAGCTGGTTTAACAGCGAGGAACGGGGGACGGCTCTTGGTTTGCTGACTATCGGTGGTAGTTCTGGGATGATTTTGGCTAGCTGGGTTGTGCCTGTGCTTAGTGTCTCATTGAGTTGGAGGGGAAGCTTGAGACTCATGGGAGTATTAGGCATAATATCAGCGATGATATGCTTCTATTTCCTAAAGGATCGGAATCAACAAAACACAAGACAACTAAACTTCAAAGATATTCCAATCCAAGAACCAAGCTTCTGGTATCTAAGCATAATACAATTCATCAGACTAGGCGCATATTACACCTTCATCGCTTGGATGCCTCTGGTGCTCAAAGAGGAGTATGGACTAAGCATCCTAGCGACAAGTAGCGCAATGTCAATCCTCAACTTCGCAGGCATATTATCTAATCCGGCAGGGGGTATGGCAGCAGACCGTTTTGGTGAGAAGCGGGTCTTGATCGCTGGTTTCTTCTCATTGATGTTGTTTATTCTCTTGTTTACTTTTGGCCTCGGAGGACCTGTTCTATATCTTCTGGTCTTTTTACTTGGCTGGTCAATAAATTTCACTCGAAGCCCCGCATTTAGTATAATACCTGGGCTCTTCGGCACGGAGACCGCTGGGAGCGTTTCTGGGGTAAACAATACCTTCGCTTCATTTGGGGCACTCGTTTTACCCTTTGTCCTAGGATATGTGCGTGATACGACTCAAAGCTATGTTATTGGATGGTACTCGGTGGCAGCGCTTTCGTTATTAGCTGGTTTATTGATGGGGCTCGTCTCGGAACCCGAGCTCTAAGAATATTTAATATCCACTCTCCAGTTCTTTTCCGTAGGTGTATCTATGCCATATTGTCCTAGGTGTGGGAACGAGGTTAGCGAGGATTCTGATTACTGTACAAAATGCAGAGCGCCCTTAAAAGAAGGCGTCACTTATCGAAGAGTCACTAGACGCGATGAGAAAGACGAAAAAGACGAGAAAAATGAGAAAGGAGACGACGATAAATATGGCGCCATTATGGGAGGGCTAATTGTAACATGGCTGGGGGCACTTTTGTTACTGCAGAATCAAGACATTATACGCGGCTCTGATTTTGGTGGTTATTTCCTCATGGGAATCGGTGTAATACTGATCTTCAGGGGGCTGCTTGCGGTGCAGGAGACTGGTTCATTTGATCAAGGCTTTGGGTATCTTATCGGTGGGGGTATTGTGGTCTTAATTGGGGCTGGTATAATCTATAATATTCGGGAGTGGTGGGCTTTCATCTTGATTGGTCTCGGCTTGGTGATAATCCTACGTGGGGTTACCGAACGAGGCAGGAATCCCCGCCCTTAAATCATCCACCCAAACATTATTCTATAGAGTCTATGCTCCCAGACGGTTCTGGGCTTATCCCTACCAAATACTCTGAAGTAGTCTTTTCCCATGCACTCCACAAGGTCTCCAATCTTGTATCGCGGTAGCATTGGAGTTGATATTATGAGGCGACCCCATTCCCCTCTTTTCATCTCGTGGAGCATCTTGACTCCCTCTGCGGTCTCGACCTCAAACAAGTAGAGATCATAGTTGGGTCTCCAGTAAGGATAATCATCCATTTGTTGACCAAAAGCGCCCTCTGTTGCGGTGTACATCTCCACAACCGAGACTTCGCCATACATTTTTTGGAGTATTTTCTTGTACTTGGTATGAATCTTTGCAACGCTTGTGGTGTAGAGCACCTTCATATCCCATATTTCTCTTGGATAGATCCCGTGTTCACGCTTGAGGTATCTACCAAAACCCGTCTGCACCGGCGCAACACCCATAACGGTAACCAGTGATTCCTCTTTTGCACGCTGATAGATGAACTCGTACCTCTTTTCCCAATCCGAGACCGATAGACCCGTCTCCAAAGCATCAATCTCCTCCTGACGAGGTACGAGTCCCAACCCAGCCATCATGGGGTTCAAACGAGCATACGTCCCGCTGCTAAAACCGAAAACCAGCTCCTCATCCCCCACCTGTATGGTTTGTGTGTTACTCGGGAACTGAAGATTAAGCACCCCACCCATCAAAGTCTCCAAACCCCCTCTTTTGAATGCAGTGTTGAGGACCGCCCGGGCACCGCCCTTAATGAGGTGGCTCATATGGGTCTCGGTAACAGGTAATATCTTTGAGGTCCCTGTGGTTCCCCGGGTCATTACCCATGTAATAGGCTCTTCCGTGAGTAATACCCTGTAATCTCCCTTTCTTATCTCTTCGAGATGGGGGGTGAGTACTTGGTATGTGGTGGCTGGAACCTGTTTTCTATAATCTTCGAGGGATGTTCTCGGGCTCAACCCAAAAGACTGCCCATAAACCGTCTTACAATAATCCCTCAATAATACTTCAAGCAATTCTCTTTGGGCGAGTTCAGGGTCTTCTATGGCTGCTTCAAACTCGTTGAGATTCCGTTGGGCTCTTTCTAGAGCGTCTGCGAACACAACAGAGTATCAGTGCTTCTCTCTTTTTGGGCTTATGATCGATTTAAAAACAGGGGGCTCGTCCCTTAACCCATGAAAAGACAATTCGTACTCACAGTAGCCGAATCCAAACGGCTAATCGCCAAAGCAGTCGCAGCCCTACCAGAAGTACAGGAAGCCATGGAGAACAGAACCGTAGTAGTAGCCACAGGCACTACAAACGCCTATGTTCTTGAGGAGCTCTGGGGCAAACAGATCGATAAACGAGCCTACAGGAGTGGGATAACCACCCCCAAGGAGCCTGAGAAGGACGCCAAAGCCCAGCCAGAGAAGATACCAGACAAGGTATTCATCAAGGGAGAGGTCGCCGACCAGTATGACCGGGTCACAATAGCACCTGACTTGAAGAAAGGGGACATATACATCAAGGGAGCCAACGTGCTCAACTATGATGATTACATGGCAGGTGTCCTTATCGGTGGGATGGATGGAGCCACCATCGGCAACACCATTGGACATATCATCGGCAAACAAGTCCAACTCATAATACCCATCGGATTAGAGAAACTAACATATGAGGACATCAATGAACTACACATACTAGCCTCAGAGGAAGACTATGAGGGACCAAGGATGTGGCCAATAGTAGGCACTATTATCACTGAGATAGAGGCACTGGGCTTGCTCACTGGCGTAGACGCTTACCTGTACAGCGCAGGGGGCATAGCAGGCGCAGAAGGCGCCGTAAGACTACTGGTTGAGGGAACCGAAGAGGAAGTCCAAGAGACCAAAGAGCTCATCGAGTCCATAAAGGGCGAACCCAGATATCTTCTATAACCCCAAGAAGCCTCAGGGCTCAAACCCTTCTATTATTGACAAAACACAAGGTTCAGATAGATCCCGCGCTGGATGAGCAACAACTCATAGACCCAATGGTTATCAAAAGATTCACAGACTACTGCGAGATTAAACCAGAGGAGACCGTTCTTGAAATCGGTCCCGGGGCTGGAAACATAACTGAGGCACTGCTTGAAAAAGCACGTTACCTGATTTGTATCGAGAAGAACCCAAAATATTTCCCGGTTTTACGAGATCGCTTCAAAGAAAGCATCAAAATTAAGCTAATTCAAGATGATGCCTTGAAGACGTATCTTCCAAAACACGATAGATTGGCATCGAACCTACCTTATATGATGGCTGAGGCGTTCCTGCAGCGTACTTTTCGAGTGGATTTTAAATCAGCAACCTTCATCGTATCAACCGGGTTCTCTGAAATACTTCAAGCCCAATCAACAGAGGAAGAATACACCAAGCTCTCATTTCTATCCCAACTATTCTACGATACAACGTATCATGAGACAGTGCCCAAAGAAGCATACCTCCCTGAGCCAAGAACCTCCACCGCCATAATCACATTGAAGCCGAGACCCTCACAAGACCCAACTGAGATGATACTAAAGGAGCTGATAATACAAGGTGACAAGTACACAAAAAATGCCTTACGCGAAGCCTTGATCCGAGCAGAAGTATGCAGCTCCAAGAAACAAGCCCGCAACTACATAGGTGACTTGAATCTAGAGGAACGAATTCTTCAATCATGGGCATCAAGACTAAGCCTCACAGACCTTCAGGCAATAAACCAAACCCTCTACACGAAAATCACTGGGTAACCCCTTTATACCAGAGATACAGCGCTTATTGAGTTCACGGGCGAGAAACCTTGGGGGAAAAAAAGACAGGTGGAATCTTCTATGGCTACTGGATACTCATAGGCGCCTTCCTACTCCACGCCCTCGACTCTGGTCTCTATTTCTATGGCTTCAGCGTCTTCTATACCCCATTAAGGCTTGAGTATGCTTGGAGCGCAGCAGCCGTAGCCGGTGCCATCAGCTTTTCAAGGCTTGAGGGCGGTATTGAGGGTCCATTTGTTGGTTATCTTATCGAGCGTTTTGGGGCGAGAAAGATACTTGGTATCGGTGTTGTTCTGACCGGGTTGGGTTATATGTTGATGATTTATGTGAATAGTGTCTGGACCCTTTATCTTGTCTATGGCGGGGTTCTTAGTATCGGTTACAACATGGGGTTCACCCACAGCCTATCCACGCTAATAAACAACTGGTTCATAAAGAAACGAGCAAGAGCGATGAGCCTCTATGCTCTCGCCGCCGGGATCGGTGGTGCATTATTCGTTCCTCTTCTCTCTAAATCAATTCAAATGTATGGCTGGAGAATGACTGCAATATTCAGCGGGTCTGCGTTCTGGATAATTGGCTTACCGGCAGTCTTGTTATTTAGAAACTTTCCAGAAGATATGGGTCTCCTACCTGATGGCGAGACCCCAATAGAGCAGAGCAACATAATTGATGCATCTGTAGAATCAGAACCAGAATTATCCACGAGAGACGCCCTCAAATCATTGACATTCCGCAGGCTTCTCCTCGGAGAATCCCTCAGAACATTCCTGTTGGGCTCAATAGTTTTACACCAGATACCCCATCTTCTCAGCATAGGCATAGATGAGGTAACCGCAGCGGGAATACTAGGTCTAATGATATCCATCAGCATCCCAGGCAGGTTGATCTTTGGCTTCCTTGGAGACTATTTTGAGAAGAGAAAACTGATTGCAGCCACGATGATTATCCAAGGCATCGCTGTACTGATCTTTGCCTTTGCCTCAAGCATAATCCATGTCTACGCCTTCGTCATAATCTATGGCTTGACCTACGGTGGCTGCATACCGTTATTGATGGCTTTCAGAGGCGATATCTTTGGGAGGAAAAAGTTTGCCCAAATGAGTGGCATCATGTCGCCTTTCAGGATGATCGGTAACGTGGTTGGACCTGTTTTCGCTGGGTTCCTTTTTGATGTAACTGGAAACTACAGGATTGCCTTCATCGTGTTCACTTGTTTAGCAGTTATGTCAGGAATAAGCTTCTACTTTGTCAAAGGAGACCATCTGTAGGCTTAAACCATATATTCCTGTAATGCTTTGCATCATATGGTCACTATGAAGGCTTTTGTTCTATTAAATACGGAGCTTGGTCAGGAGTCGAAAATTATCGAAGCCTTGGAAGGGGTTGAGGAGATAACCCAGATCTACAGCCTTTACGGTATCTATGACCTCATCATCGAGATGGAGGCAGATACAATGGATAGGGTAAAGGAAGTGGTCTTTAACAAAGTACGCCGCCTCGACAACGTGAAAAGCACAATCACCTTACTCACTTATGGCGAACCCGTCATAAACAAGTAAGTTCCAACTACATTTTCTTTCCCAGTAACAGTAAAAAAATATACTTTTAGGCAAAGTTTTGGTGGAGGCTCAGAGTGTTCGGCATAGACCCCCTCACAACGAACCCTGACCTCTCATACTCTAACTTTAAGAAGGTTTTAATGAGACACAAAACATCAAATCACATAATATGTCAAATTCAGGAATAGGTTTCGGAGGCTTCTTACTTGGACTAGGAGTAGGATGGTACCTCTTCAGATATATCGATCTAGGATTCGATATCTTCAGTTACCTTCTAATACTCATGGGCATTGGGATGATCCTCAGCGGATTACTCACAAAGGGTAGACGGCAACACCCTATCTCAGGCATCTATGGGGGTATAGTAGGTGGATTATTCCTCGCGGCTTTCCTGACCCAAGGCTTTGGATTTGTCTTTGATATAGCCAATGAATTCAATGACTTTTCTGGTGATTACCGGGCTACTGAGAGCTTCACAGAAACTACTCCAATACCTGGTGATATGATGGAGTTGGACATAGACTCTGTGAACGGTGGGATTGAGGTGTTTACATGGACCGGGGATTCCGTCAAGTTCGATATCGAGGTTAAGGCAAGAGGAGATTCTACATCAGATGCCGAGAACAATATCGCCGATTTCGATTATGATCTTAGCAGCGAGATATCTGCTGGGGTTCAAGAGGTGTCTTTGCGTTTCCCGATATCCGGCTCTGATTGGAGCAAATATGCTGTTAACATAGATGTATTTGTACCCACAGGAATCTCTACAGACTATGACTTGAGGACAACCAATGGCGGGATAACCTTAAATGAACTAACTGCAGGAACAGTGTCCCTTGATACCACAAATGGAGGGCTCCTCCTAAGTGATATTGAAGCAGACCTGATAAACGCCCATACTACAAACGGCGCCATAAGAGGAACAATCACAACACCCGAATCAATCTTCGATACAACAAACGGCGCAATAGACATCACAATAACAGAGACTAGTGGCCAACACGCACTCAGCACAACCAACGGCGCCATTGATCTTACTCTACCGACAGGTTCAGATATAGGACACAAGGTGAACGTCGATACAAGCATTGGAGCCGTGGACGTTAACCTCCCCAACATGGATTACAGTGTAGATAGAACACGGACAAAGATAGGTGAAACCAGCGGATACTCCAGTAAAACGGTGCAGATCGAGGTATCAGCCGATACAACCATCGGTGGAATAGAGATAAACTAAACCAATTTTTTATCCCAAACCCGTTAGATTGTCACATCTAGATTTAACATAACGTTTTAATAAGATGTATCAACTAAGCCCTAGTTACACTGACAGGAGATCTCATTACATGTCAAGAGAATTCAACTACATAGTCAGGCTTCATGGCACCAATATAGATGGTACAAAGATGGTGCCCTATGCCCTCACCGAGGTAAAAGGTGTAGGCATTAGACTCGCTCGAGCAATCGTAAAGCAGTTGGGCCTAGACGCTACAGAGAGACTCGGTAGCCTCGGTGACGCGGATGTTAAAAAGCTAGAAGTAGCCATAGATGAACCCGCATCAGTAGGACTACCAATCTGGATGCTGAACAGGCAGAAGGACCCCATGACGGGGGAAGATCTGCACGTATTAGCATCCGATCTAGACCTCAGAAATAAGGACGATATCGACCTTATGAGGGAAACAAGAAGCTGGAAAGGCGAACGCCATGCACGCGGACTCAAGGTTCGTGGACAACACACCAAGACAACCGGTAGGACCGGTAGAAGCGTCGGCGTAAGCAGGGCAAGGGTAAGGCAGCAGCAATAGGTGTTTTGAATGGGAGACCCAAAGAAGAAACATAAGACCTTCAACACCCCAAAGCGCCCCTATCAGACCGAATCATTAATGGAGGAACTCCGAACCATCGGAGTCTACGGTCTCAGGAATAAACGGGAGCTATGGAAAGCCCACACAGAGCTAAGCACTATGCGTGGCCGTGCCAGAGACCTACTTAGCCTAGAAGCAGATGAAAGGACGAGAAAAGAACAAGCACTCATCAATAAACTCGCCCTACGTGGACTCGTAATGGAGAACGGTCGTCTAGAGGATGTCCTGACGCTTAGCGTTGAGGATCTCTTGGAGAGGAGACTCCAGACATATATTTTCAGGAGAGGAATGGCAAGCAGCTTCTTCCAGGCAAGACAGCTGATAACCCATGGGCATATCGCCATCGCTGACCGCAAGGTTACCTCTCCCAGCTATCAAGTGAAGATCACAGACGAGGAGACGCTGGACTTCGCGAAGAGTAGCCCATACAATAACCCAGCACACCCACTGAGACGTGAGCTTGAGGTTGAAGAGGCTCTAGATGAAGAGCCAAAGAGGGAGGCAAGACAGCTTGAGTGAAGGTGAAAGATGGGCAATAGTCCACATATTCAGCAGCTTTAACAACACGATCATCCACATGACCGACCTAACGGGAGCCGAGACCCTCGGCATCGCAAGCGGCGGCATGTTCGTAAAGGCAGACAGGCTCAAACCAAGCCCATACGCAGCCATGAAGGCAGCACAACAGATCGTGGACATCGCAAAAGACAAGGAAGTCAACGCGTTCCACATCAAGGTAAGGGCACCCGGCGGAACAGGAAGCAAGACCCCTGGACCAGGAGCACAGTCAGCCATCAGGATTCTAGCCCGAAGCGGGTTCAGGATCGGAAGGATCGAGGAAAACACACCCATCCCACATGACGGCACACGAAAGCCGGGTGGACGAAGAGGAAGGAGACCTTAGGAGCAGAGGTGGGGAGCGCTTGAAAACAACCATAGTCAGCCTCACAGAGGAAACCGTCAGGTTCCTCATAGAAGGAGTAGACACATCGTTCGTAAACACACTAAGACGGGCAATGGTCGCAGAGGTCCCCACGATGACCATAGAAGACATCTTCTACTTCGACAACTCATCCCTAATCCCAGACGAGATTCTAGCAAACAGGCTCGGATTCACGCCCCTCAAGACAGATCTGGACAGCTATGTGCTACCAGAGGACTGTGACTGTAACGCAGAGCTTGGTTGCCCCAAATGCAGGGCAGTACTCACCATGGATGTTGAGGCTACGGAAAACTCTGTAACAGTATACAGCGGAGACTTGGTTGCCGATGACCCTAATACGTCGCCAGTCAGCGACAAAGTCGTGCTGGCTAAGCTAGCGGAGGGTCAGTCTATAAGGTTCGAGGCATATGCCCAACTGGGTCAGGGCAAGGTCCACAGCAAGTGGAGCCCAGTCAGCATGTGTGTATACCAGAACGTATCAATGGTACCTATTACAGACCAAGCCAAGGCAGAAGAATGTGTGGGCGACTGCGGTGACGCAGCTGTTATCGAGAAAGACTACTTGAAGATCATTGATATACAGAAATTTGAGTCATGCAAACGCTGCAGGGAAATAGCGCCAAGAGAACTCATAATTGAGAACCTGAAACCAGATGAATTCTTATTCACTGTCGAGAGCACAGGGGCAATCTCCCCCAAGAGGATTGTAACTGAAGCAGTCAAGATACTGAAACAGAAGCTGGCAAAACTAATCGAGAAGGTGGATAAAGAGGACCTTCATGATGAGATCAGCGACTTCGAGATACCAGAATTGGATGAGGGCAAGCTATACAGTGTGGGAACAGGAGACTTAGATGAGGATGAGGAAGGCGGAGAAGCAGAGGATTTCACAGGAGGAATAGAATAATGGAAAACCAGACACTTATAGACACGATACAGGCACTCAAGGACGCCTCAAAGGAATCAGGAAAAGCCATCTGGAAAGCACTGGCCAAGGAACTCGATACGTCAAAGCGTCGCCGCGTCGCTGTCAATCTAAGCAGGATTGATAGGCACACAGAGGAAGGCGCTGTAGTAGCGGTACCCGGGAAGGTGCTCGCAGCAGGCAATCTCTCCAAACCAGTCAAGATCGCAGCTTTCAGCTTCAGCGAGGGCGCGGTTGAGAAGATCAAACTGGCGAAAGGTGAATACATGAGTCTTGATGAGCTTATCGCTTCGGGTGTTGAGCCTAATCAGATCCGTATAATGAAATAATCCCCGTCTCTAATACTATTTTACGTAATACTTTGTCTAATACCCTAGATTACACTGGGGTGTGGTTTTGAAAATTAATAATATGATAGAAATTATGGGGTTAGCTAGCCTTGGCTATTTCTTCTTTAAGCCAAGCCTCAAGCTTATCCTTGTCTGAGCCTTTCATTAATCCAGCTAGCTCACCATCAAGGTCACTGGGGTCTATGAGCGCAACCCATCCATCCCCATAAGGAGCATCATTGATAACACTCGGGTTACCCGATAGCGCCGGGTTGATCTCTACTATCATGCCTGTTAGCGGCACCTTGAGGCTGCCCACCCATTTCCCCGACTCTACACTGCCAAGGGTCTTTCCAGCCTTAACCGATTTACCCGCTGGTCTTGTCTTTATCGAGACCAGTTTTCCAGCCGCATCAGCTGCCCAAGCATTGTATCCTACACGGACCTTGTCTCCCTCTACTTTTGCCCACATGTGATCCGCGTGGAAGTATATGTCATCAGGGAAGTCGTGTCCTTCTAATTTTACCATTTCAATCCCTATTATTATCATATCACATTATTTATTGTTGTCCCATGTTTGTGAAACATTTTTAATAGACCTCACAATAAGGTGTAGAAGCAGTTGGGTCTGTAGCTCAGCAAGGTCAGAGCGGTGGCCTCTTAAGCCATTGGCCGAGGGTTCGAATCCCTCCAGACCCGCCATTCAACTATTTCTTCAGGGTCTCGGTATCAGGTATGGTGTTTTTGATTTGTATTCCCGATAGGGGTCTCCGAATCGGTCTTCTAGCGCCGGCTCTTCCCTTGTTTTGAGCCATATGGTCCAGAGGATGATGTACCCGCCGGGTATGATGATTGTTACTGAGATGGATTTCATCAATATTCCCATAGCAATTAGGCAAAGGAGATACCCGAAAAGCATGGGGTTTCGCGTCTGACCATATACTCCTTCTGTGATTAGTTCAGTTGATTGGTCCTCTGGGAATACGTCCCCTAGGGGGATGCCGCCTCCTCTTACCAATAATATTCTGATGGATTCAATTACATAGTAGCCCCCGACGAGAAGCAATCCTAGGGGAAACAGGGTTTCAGTTGTACCCAGCTCCAACGAGTTTAACCCTAGAAACATGTCGAGGCGTCTGCCGAAGATGAGAGATATTACTGGTACGATTAGGAAGAATATGATGCTTGAAGGTATTATCAATAATATCTTCCTAGCAGAGTCCATGGGTTGTTTTTGGAGCCGCGTGGTAAGTAGCTTTCTTTAATCCATAATACTTTGTTTTATGTAACATTAGGGATGATGTAGAGAGATATTGAGGGTTATTGATGGTTGAGGAATTGGTTTGGGTTGATTTTGATTTCATAGAGCAGTTTATGATAGATGTATTCGTTAAGCTGGGGGTTCCCATTGAGGACGCCAAGATTTGCGCTGATGTATTGATCACCTCGGATAAGCGGGGGATAGATAGCCATGGGGTCAACAGGCTCAAACCCATGTACTATGACAGGATCAAGGCTGGTATTCAGTTCCCGAAGGCGAAACCTGAGATAATGCGAGAGACCTCAACAACAGCGGTAATCGAAGGCAACCGGGGAATGGGGCACTCGACAGCAAAACACGCCATGGAGCTGGCAATAGAGAAAGCCAAGGAGCATGGCATGGGGATGGTTGTGGTACGAAACAGCACCCACTATGGGATAGCGGGGTACTATGTTTTGATGGCTGTCGAGGCTGGCATGATCGGTATCACTGGCACGAATGCGCGGCCATCTGTGTCTCCAACCTATGGCGTTGAGCCGATGCTTGGCACCAACCCCCTCACCTTTGGGATGCCCACCGATGAGGATTTCCCCTTCGTAATAGACCCAGCCACAAGCATAATACAGCGAGGCAAGGTTGAGGTGCACGCCCGATCAGGAGAACCCATCCCTCCGGGTCTCGTGATCGATTCCAATGGAGACTATCTCACTGATCCAAATGAGATTCTTGAGAAAATACTCCAGAAGAAAGCCTCATTTCTCCCAATCGGTGGGAAAGCCGAGACCGGGGGATACAAGGGCTACGGGTATAGCACTGTTGTTGAGATTCTTTCCTCTGCGCTTCAGGGTGGGGCGTTTCTACAGGCAATCACTGGGGTCAACGTTGGGCATTTCTTCATGGCGATAGATGTTGAGGCGTTCACCGACTTAGCCTCATTCAAGAAGACCACTGGAGATATACTGAGGGCGTTAAAGAACTCAAAGCGGATGCCCAATGAGCCAAGGATATATACTGCTGGGGAAAAAGAACACCTCGCATGGCTAGACCGAAAAGACAAGGGAGTTCCCCTAAACAAGAGCCTCCAAGAAGAACTGGTGCAGATGCGAGATGAGCTGGGGTTAAGTACCCGGTTT
>Ga0180431_10005789_pt1 | contig 14937 bp, 12 predicted proteins | sample SS_ome_11_FD_132459 | JGI IMG/M metagenome (GOLD analysis project Ga0180431, IMG submission 132459) | Hypersaline lake sediment archaeal communities from the Salton Sea, California, USA - SS_1_MS_1 metaG | ecosystem: Environmental > Aquatic > Non-marine Saline and Alkaline > Hypersaline >... | reverse complement strand
GTTAATTTTGAAGTCTACGATCTTTTTAGCGATGAGGTTCTTCAAGGCCTCCAGAAAGGCATGACGGCGGCTCTGGAGTACCAAATTCAACTCTGGAAACAACGGCCCCACTGGGTTGATCAACTGGTCACGGAAGAATTCGTTCGCATGAAGGTGAGTTTTGATAATTGGGAAAAGCGATATGTCCTGACAACACCCCAGGAAGGCCCCCGTCTGATGAATGAGGACCGCATTCTGAATCGGTGTTCGCAACTGGTCGATTTCCCCCTGACCTCCGCAGACATGCTGAGCGATGGAAGTCAGTATACCATTGCCGTCAAGGTCATTCTCCGTCCCATGTCGGTGGAGAATTACCAGGAAATCAAACGATGGCTGGCCGGCGAAGTCAAAGAGCTGAATCCCAAGGCCATCCGAACGTCCAAATCTCCCGGTAAAAAAGCCGGAAACTGGCTTCTGGGGCTGGTGCTCAACCTGACGGGATTCGGAGACCGTATCATCACGGCCAAGAGTCCACCATTCCAATGGCGCCAAGGCTCTGGGATTATTCGGGGCGAGGAATGAACCATGCAGCGCGTCGTCGTCATCGATATAGGAACCCACTCGATTCTATACCTCCTGGCCGAGAAAGAACGTGCCGGCCGTATCGTATGTGTTCATCAAGAAATCCGGGGCGTACGGCTGGGCCGGAACATCGGGGCTCGAGGCATCGTTCAAAAGGCGACCTTAAAAAAAGCTATCACAGTCTTGAAGGAGTATGCAAAACTGGCCCAAGAACAACATGCCGATGAAATCATCGTCGTCGCTACCCATGTGCTTCGAGCAGCTCGGAATAAAGCAGACATTGGTGAAGCGATCCGAGAAGAAACGGGACTTCATCTCCGTATCCTTTCCGAAAAGGAAGAAGCCGAGGCGAGCTACTGTGGAGCGACCTTCGGCCGAGGGCTGATGGAACCGGCATGTGTCGTCGACATCGGAGGCGGAAGCACGGAAGTCATCCTGGGCAAAGCGGGCCGAATCGTGGAGGTAAAGAGCATTCCAGTAGGTGCCGTCGGATTGACGGAGCGCTTCTTGCGCAGCGATCCTCCTTCTGATACCGAGTTGGCAAACATGGAACACTTTATCAATACTACCATGAAAGACACACTCGTTCCACTGCTGTTGGGCGCGAAAAATCTCATCGGAGTCGGTGGTACCGTGACGACGCTTGCCGCCCTGGATCTCGGCTTGAGGACTTACGATCCCCATCGTGTGGATGGACATATCTTACAAGCCAGCCGTATTCGCCGGATGACGGATCATATTCAGAAACTCACGCTTTCGGAGCGGGAAAAAATCATGGAGATAGACCCCGAACGTGCGGACATCATCCTGGCCGGAGCCTACCTGTTAAAGGCCATTATGGCTAGAGGACCTTTCAAGACCATCCGCGTGAGCGATCGGGGCCTGCGATTCGGTATCGCCATCCACGCATTTTCCAATACTGTGAAACATATAACACCGGCATGAAAGGAAAGCACGATGAAGAAATACAACCTGATTCTGGGATTGATCCTTCCAGCGTGGTTGTTGGTAAATGCGACCTATAAGACCGGCACATCGACAACCGCCTGTGCTGAAGGAATTACTATAAATCAAACCACCCATGCATTGTACTATGGTCGCCCGTTTCTCATTAAATACGAACTGGACAAATCCCCTCTCGAAAAGTATGCTCAAAATATTCAGGGCATCTCAGCCCTCATCTTCACCAATCCCTTGAATCCACCCGAGATTCTGGATATGGAATTCAAGGAGGGTCGATGGCAGGCATACTATACACTGACCGACACGAGTGTGAAAATGCTCTTATTCGCTTTTCAGGCCAAGGACTCGCTAGGGCTCCGAAACGAGGAATTGATGGATGACAACGGGGGTGAATACTGGGACGCCCTGGTGGTCGGTCAGGAAGGCACACCTGTCCGAGGCTCACATCAGGCACGCGCTCTTTCATACACGGGCATGGGAGGATCGAGAGGAAAGGACCTCCGTCAAGCCTATACCGAGATTAGAAACGAGCTCTCCGTATTCCCGGATAATCTGCCAGCCCGCAGTTTGATGTATTCCATCGTTCTCAGCCTAAACGAATACGACAGTGCCACCCGGAGAAAAATCGAAAGGGAAATCGGTTCGTATCTCGATGAACATCCCGACAGTGAACAGATCGTGAACTTTGCCATCAACGCATACCGCATGATCGGACTCACGGACAAGGCAAAAGATCTCGAGGACAAACTCATCGAGCGAAATCCCAAGAGTAACCAGGCCGCCATGAAGTCCCTGGATGAAATCATGAAACTGGAGGATACAGAGGTTCGGGCCGAACGCCTAGGGACATTCCTGGACGAATTCCCGGATTCGCGTCTCACCGAATTCGCCTTATCCGGTCTGGCCACAGCTGCCATCGAGCAGGACGATTCCACAGAGATGGTATCGATCGGAGATAGACTGATGGAAAAAGCATCAACACCCATCTCGGCCAATAGTCTGGCAGGTCTCGCCGGTGTATTGTCGGAGAAGGGATATCAGCTCCCCAGGGCGTCGGCTTACGCCAGCAAAGCTCTTTCTCTCATCCTATCGGCCAAAACATCACCACGGCCATCCGAGATGTCCGATGACGAATGGCAGAATCGCCTCCAGACGACGGAAGCGCGTTTCCGCGATATTCTCGGCTGGATCTATGTCAAGCAGGGAAAAACCGCCGATGGTCTGAGCGAATTAAGAGAAGCGGTCAAGGGGACGTCCCAGCCGGGTGTTTACCTTCATCTGGCTTCTGCCCTGGAGAGAAGTGGCGACACCGACGAAGCCCTTCTTAATTACGCCAGAGCGGCCGCCTACGAGGGCGGGATCGGCGAAATGGCTTACCAGGATTTCTACGAGCTCTGGACACGGGCCGGTAAGGATACCAGCCAGATCGGTATGTACCTCGATCGCGAAGCCGAGTGGATCAAGAATCATTACAAACGTCGTGTGCTGGCACAAAGGAACGTACGTCCTGCACCGGACTTCGAACTGGAAGACATGAACGGGCGTTGGGTCCGCCTTTCCGATCAGAAAGGCACCATCGTCGTTCTTTGCTTCTGGGCATCTTGGAGTCGGTCTTCATGGGATATGCTGAAGGCACTCCACACCTTGTCAAGAACCTATGGCCAGGACATCCTTTTCCTCACCATCGCCACCGACGTGGAATACAGCACCGTCAACGACTATGTGAAGAAAAGGAATATTTACTTGCCCGTCGTCCTCAACGATGATACGGACCAGGACTACGGGCTTCAAGGTGTGCCCACCCTGTTCATCATCGACGCCGAAGGGAACATCCATTTCGAACACAGGGGCTATCAACCGGAAATAATGGAAATGCTGACCATCGAGCTGGAAGACCTTATCGCATCCGGGAAAAAATGAATGTACTCCACACGTCGGATCTTCACGGCTGTCGTCAGTTCTATCGCGAGATAGTCGATTGGATAGAAACCCGGGAAATCGATGCCATCTTCCTGGGAGGCGATCTGCTGCCCAGAATGGGACACGGCGACACCAGTGTGAACATCCAAAAAGATTTTATCCGCGATGAGATTCATCCCTTTCTCCTGGAAGTGAGGGATCGTTCCCACGCATCTGTATTCGCTATCCCGGGCAACAACGACTGGGCCGCCGTACTTCCTGATTTCCGGAAGCTCGAGGATGCGGGTCTCGTCATTATTCCCTATCCAGAGTCCCGTTGTCTTACCGAAGGGTTCCGTGTGTGGGGATATCCCTACGTTCCACCCACTCCCTTCTCTCCCAAGGATTTCGAAAGACGGGATCAGACGGAAGATGCCCCCAACCAAACCACGCGGTATCCTGTGATCAGCCTGAATGGCCGGATCGAAGCCGTCGACGAGGCCCGTTACTTCGACCGGCATGCAGCCATCGAAGACGACCTGGCTTCTCTATCCCGGCATGAGTCCGGCGATGAGGTTCTTTTCCTGTTCCATGCGCCACCTTACAATAGCCTGCTGGATCGTGCCTATGACAAAACGCCACTGGGCAGCAAGGCCGTACGACACTTTATCCAACAGCATCAGCCCCGTATCACGTTGCACGGCCATATTCACGAATCACCGGCCGTGACTTCTGCGTACGGACAGAAAATCGGAAAAACGTTAGCCGTGAATGCAGGACAATCGGAAAGGCGACTCTCGGCCGTGCTGTTTGATACTGACCGGCCGGAGGAGACAATGACCCACACCATCTACGGTGCCCTTAAAATAACGGAAACACGCTATCCTTGATGAATAAACGATACATCCATTGGCCTATCCTGACCTGTATGCTCTTGAGCACGAGTCCTATGCACGCCCAAGTGTATCCGTCATTTCGGCAGCATGTTCTCCGAGTGAGTAGTGGCACTTACGACGTCTGCGTTAAAGATTTAAACGGCGATGAGGCTCAGGATATCGTCGTTCTTCACAGCCGAGCACGAACCCTGGAGTCCTACCCAGAACGGGCGCTGTCCATATTTATGCAAGACCGGGATGCCTTCACTTCAGAGCCCACCCAAACCATCTTGGCCGACAAGGGAGAAATCCTTTTTGACGTCGGTGATCTGGATGGTGACGGCAACCAGGAACTCGTCTTCCTGCTGGAGGATGGGATCTCTGTTCGCCAGTTCGTCGATGGACGCTACTCCCAAGTCCTGGAGCATATCGTGGCCACATCCTCCGTTTTCCTGCCCCACGACGACTCCGTTCTGCCGCGTCATCGGCTCATCCTGGACATCGACGGCGACAGCGCTCCAGAAATCATCATACCTCAGCGTCACGAACTCCATATACTGTCGGATAGATGGGATGGAGAATTCAGACTCGTTCAGAGACTCTGGACATCACCCGAATACAAGCTCCCTCCAAGGAGCGCTCTCACGCAATCCCTCGAACTTCCCGTATGCAGGGCCCAGGATTATAACGGCGACGGATTCTCGGATATCCTCGCGGTATCCGGAGACCGGCTGGATGTTTTCCTCCAGTATCCGCAGACCTGTGTGAATCCCCAATCCTCTCTCACCCCTCCTGACTTACGTTACCGAATGGGCACCCGAAATGTCAATACAACCGTGCTCGAATCTCTGACACCGGTCTCTGCGTCAGTGGAAACCCGGGATTTGAACGGCGACGGTTATGTCGATATCATCGTCACGCAGGGATCGCGGGCGACTTTTACCCACCGGATCAGCCAGATCCAAGTATACCTGAACAAACTGGGACGCTACGCTATCCTGCCCGACCATGTCTTCACCACCGAAAACTTCGGCGGCGAACATATCATCCGGGATTTTAACGGAGACGGTCTTCAGGATTTTGCCCTCCTGACTTTCAAGATCGGATTTACTCAGGCTATCAAGTTTCTCCTCACGAAGAAGGCGGGAAACGCGTTCGACATCTACCCCATGCGTTCCGATCATACCTATCCCCCCAAGTCCGTTAGGAGGATTTCTTTTTCCCGGAGCATTCGAATCGACGAGATTCTGGGTTCCACGCTCTGTCATTCCTTTGAAGGCGATTTCAACGGTGACGGATTTCGGGACCTCCTCATCGGCACCGGTGATGAAACCATCACCGTTTTCCCTGGACATTCCCAGACTCTCTTTAACAAGAAACCATCCTTGAAGATACCAGCCGCGATCTCGCCCCACTTGTGGGTGGGCGACCTCAACCGCGATGGTTACTCCGACATTATTCTCTGGTATCCGATGGATGAAGACTGCAACGATCAGGTACGGCTCATCCTGAGTGAAGCAGGAGGCCATCCATGAGGCGGCTCATGTTCTATGTAGTCATCTGGTTCCCCCTGTTGGCCGTGCAGGGTCAACCTCCAATCCTGGAGAAAGTGGCCGTCTTCGGTAACACCCGGACCAAGACCCATGTGATTCTCCGGGAGTTAAAAACCAAAGAAGGTGAACCCATCTCCGAGCGTCAGCTCCTGGACGACCGGGCCTGGCTGCTCCGACAGGATTTTCTAAAGCGGATCGAATTCCAAATGAAGCCCGGATCCACGCAGAAGCAGCGCGTCCTCATCGTTGTCATTCAGGAGAAGGGAGCCTGGTCTGTCAGCCCGATCCTCAGCAACAAGGACATCTTCGGATGGTACGCCGGAGCACATATCACGAGACACAATGCCTGGGGCAGACGGAATCAAATCGACATAAAAGTCCAGCTGGGCAGTATCCAAGATTTCCGGTTGACGTATGCCAACCCCTGGCTAGGTGGTAAGCTTCGACTGTTCACAGAGGTTGATGTCTACCAAACATCATTCCGCTATGTGTTCCGGGATTACGAGAACGATTTCAGCGAACACGACATGGGTGTAGTCTGGACGTTGGGCAGGACGCTTGGAAGACAGGTTCGAGTCGGTACGAGGGCCTGTATCGAACGAATCTGGACGGACGATTCGAATGTCACCCTCTCCGGCACGCATACGGATGATCTTTTTCAGTTAGAGCCTTTTATTTGTCTCGATTCCCGCGACTGGCCCCTGTATCCCAAGACAGGCTTCTACCTGCATTCCTGGCTGCGCTGGTATGCGCCCTTCCAGAATCATCGATTCCGACGCGCAGGAATCGATTTCCGGCTATACACACCCGCGCACCACGACAACATCATCGCGTTCCAGGCTTCCTTGCAACTATCCGACGGCGCTGTTCCCGTGTACAAAAGGCTTCATTTGGGAGGTTCACGCCTGCTCCGTGGATACAAAACGGATGCCTTGGCAGGCGAGAACAGCATCCTCGTCAGCGCTGAATACCGTTTCCCCATCTTGTATGAGCGAAACCCGCTGGCAGGCATTCATGCGGGTTATGCCGGTGTTCTATTCGTTGACGTAGGCTCTGCCTGGTTCCAGCATGAGACATTCAGCCCGCGCATGTTTCGTGGCTCCGTGGGATTCGGGGTGCATTTTATCTGGGATCATTGGGTGCTGCGCGCCGAATACGGAAACCGGGGAAAAGGATGGGGATTCATCAACATGGGGACTGGCATTAAATTCTGAAAATGATAGAAACCGGTACGAACCTCATTAAAATGATTCATCGAAATATGCAGACACGGGCCATGAAGTATGCGTTCTTCATGGCTGCCATGATCATTTTTATAAGGGAAGGTTCCCTTCACGGTCAGGTCTTTCTGGATTCCGTCCTTGTCGGACGAAGAATCGACAGTATACAAATTCACGGCAATCAAAAAACCAAAGCTTCCATCATCCTAAGAGAGATGAAAAGTCGTGAAGGAGATTCCCTCGACGCGTCTCTCCTAATAGAGGATCAGAAGCGCATCCAGAATCTGAATCTCTTCAACCGTGTCACGATATTCGCCCAACGTCAGGATCGCGATATCACTGTGCATGTTCAAGTCACAGAACAATGGTACATCTTCCCCTATCCCATCTTCTTCATTAATGAGCGGGATTGGGACAAACTGTCCTACGGTGCGGGGCTCAAGCACTTCAACTTTCGGGGCCGGGCCGAAATCCTGGATGCTTTTTTCTGGCTGGGTTACAATCCGGCAGTCCAACTGGATTACATCAATCCCTGGATAGGCGGCAGACACCATCTAAGTCTTCGCACGAATATCTATTTCCAAAAAATCAGGAGTAAACACTACAGGGATGAAGAAGTCACAGAAAACCACACGGGTATATATGGAATCCTGGGTAAACGATTTGGATATCACACACATCTCAACATGAGCTTAAGCTACAGAGAAGTCACGTTCTCACCCAGCGACTCAGGCCAGACTCTATCGCCCAATGGCCGGGATCGACTGCCCAGCCTCGGCTTCTCATTGGCATGGGATCATCGCGATCTGATCGAATATCCCCACAGGGGCTGGTACGTTTATCTCTCTACCGTAAAAACGGGCTTTTCTTCCATGACAGCCGATTATCTTTTTTACGGCTTCGACACCCGCGTCTACGTTCCTCTGGGCAGGACGACATTGGCATTCCGTCTGGCCTCCGATGGTTCACACGGTAAGATCCCCCTCTACGACAGGCTCTACATCGGATACAACGAGCGCGTACGGGGGCATTTTTTCGAGGCATTCGAGGGGGAAAACCGTGGTCTGGCCAGCGCCGCTTTTCGGATTCCTCTGCTCCCCGTGCGGTATGTCGATCTGGGAGATCAACCTCAGATGATGAACCTTAAATTCGGCTTGAGCCTCGGTTTCTTCATCGATACGGGTACCGTATGGTTTCAAAATGAGAAAATCAAAAGCCTGAAATTCCAGACCGGTTACGGCCTGGGACTCCATATACATCTTCCCTACATAAATGTACTGCGGTTCGAAATGGCCTTCAACGAGAGAGGGAAAAAGCAATTCATTCTCGATATGGGTGTGGACATCTAGGAGAAGAATATGCACTGGGAAAGCTTCTACGTCGAGCCACAAAACGTACACGGAAAGGAACTCACCATCTCAGGGGACGAAGCGCATCACCTGGCCCGCGTATTGCGAAAGCAGAAAGGGGACTCTGTCTGGGCCGTGGACGGCCAGGGAACAGCCTATGAAGTGCAGATTATGCACATCACAAGGAATGATGCGCAGGCAAAGATTTTGCAGACCCGGAGGCGCATCGGTGAGCCCGTGGCCGAGATCAGTCTGGCCCAGGGAATTCTCAAGGGAGAACGTTTCGACTGGCTCGTAGAAAAAGCCACTGAGATTGGTGTCCGACGCATTATTCCCCTGATGACCGAGAATGCCGAGACTGTCGCCGGCCCTCAAAAGCTTTCCCGGTGGAAGCGCGTGACCATGGCAGCCATGAAGCAGTCCGGTCGGTCTGTGCTGCCCGAAATCACACCCATGAAATCCTTCCAGGACATTCTTTCCATGGGCACCGACTGCCATTGCCGGCTGATCGCCCATTCCGGCGTTGGGAGTAAGGCTCTTGCCGTTCCGGAGCTGACCAGTCCCAAATTCAAGCCCAAGGCCTTGATCCTGGTGGGGCCCGAAGGCGGATTCACCGAATCTGAAGTAGAGCAGAGCCGGGATCACGGCTTCCAGCCCATCTCCCTGGGTTCGCGCCGACTCCGAGGCGAGACGGCAGGAATCGTCGTATTGAGCCTTGTGTTATCCCAGTGGGGTGAGCTGGAATGAAGGAATGAGATGATGGGCGAGCACCGCACTATGACGAATAAATAGTTTTGTCAACATCCGGGTTTGTATTATATTGAACAGGAATGTTTATTATAGATAACCGGAGGGTAACCACCATGAGAAAATGTCATGCCTTTGTATTCGGATTCGTTGGACTATTCATCATCGCCGGCGGATATGCCCAGAAACCCTGTGCCGATCCCTTGGCTCACACGTTTTCCATCGTGGCAAGGGATCCAGATACGGGTGAAATGGGCGTTGCCGTCCAATCCCACTGGTTCTCCGTAGGCTCCGTCGTCTCCTGGGCTGAAGCCGGTGTCGGTGCCGTGGCCACGCAGTCTTTCGTCAACGTCTCCTTCGGCCCGCGCGGTCTGGAGATGTTGAAGCAGGGCAAGACGGCCCAGGAAGCCCTGAATGCCTTGATCGCGTCCGACGATGCACCCGATTTCCGCCAAGTCGCCATCATCGATGCCCAAGGAAACGTCGCGGCGCATACCGGAGAGAAATGTATCGCCGAGGCCGGTCACATCGTCGACAGTCATTTTTCCGTTCAGGCCAACATGATGCTCCATAACACCGTATGGGGAGCCATGGCCGATGCTTTCAAGAAGACAGAAGGCCCTCTGGCCGAAAGGCTCGTGGCCGCTTTAGAAGCAGCCCAGGGAGAGGGTGGGGATATCCGGGGAAAACAGTCGGCAGCCCTCTTGGTGGTCAGGGGAGAAGCCACGGGCCATATCTGGGAAGACAGGCTCATCGACCTCAGGGTGGAAGATCATCCCGAGGCTGTGAAAGAAATAAAACGCCTGCTCAGAGTGTTCCGGGCTTACGAATTGATGAACCAGGGAGACGAAGCCATCACCAACAACGACGAAGAAGGGGCCCTCCAGGCCTACGGATCGGCCGGCACCATGTTTCCTGACAATCTGGAGATGACCTACTGGCACGCCATCTCGCTGGCCAATCTGGGACGACTGGACGAAGCTTTGCCCATGTTCAAGAAAATTTTTCGGAAGAATAACAACTGGCGCATCCTGACGGAACGCCTTCCCGCCTCTGACCTGTTGAACGTGAATGAAAGCGATTTAAAGAAGATACTCACAGTGGAATGATGGGATTCCATCGAGCCACGCACTTTTCACTGTGCGTGGCTCGTTTCGTATACGGATTACACCCTCGACACAGTCCACCTCCTCACCGCATGAATGACCGCTGTATCAGGGCCATGTGATGGTCGTGACTTGCCAAATCTCCCAGTCATATGTAAATTGATGGGGCCCGTATGTCCTTATACTCTCGTTGGATTGACCCTCATGAAGCAGGATGACGACCGTCGCGTTGGACGGCAGGGGTGATGGCCCGTAAATCGAAGCTGGATAGTGTCTCACTACGATGGTATAATTGCCCTGAATGGCCTCCCCCCGGTCCAGCGTGAAGTTCTCAGGCCCGTATCCATCGTAGTCGTCCACATCCAGCTCCCCGCCAATCCGACTCGTCTTGTCATCGAAGTAAACAGTCTCGTTGTTGGGATCCGTGACATACAAATCCAAATCTGTCTCGTCCGTATCCCATTTTAGCGTTATGCGTATATCCACCAGAGCGACGGTGGATGTCACTGTAATCTCATCGAATCCAGATTGTCCTTGGGCATTCCTGACCTCGACGCGGATGCGATTCGTGCCGCTGGACAGGATAGCCTCGTTGCTGAATCCTCCATTCGCCACAGAAATCGATTGGGAAAGACTGTTGACAATCATCGTGGCCGAGGTAACCGTTGGATCGCTCACGGTTCCCTGGACGAGGACGGTTCTCTCATCGATCACATCACCGTCACCGGGAGACGTGATGTTTACAACGATGTCGCCGCCATCCCCATCCTCCGTTGTTCTTCGGTTCATATCGAGGACGACCTCCTGTTCTCGTCTCCTTCCCTCCACATATGCATCCATATCACCCCAGCTATCCCACTGGATTTCATTGTCTTCCAGAAAGGCCACAAAAATAAAATTCAGTCCCCGAACACCCTGAACGGTTCCTCTGGCATGGGTTCTTCCAATGTCCAAGGTCTGGTTCGTAATGACCTTGAAGTGTTTCTTGACCAGCTTCTCCCACTCACCCCAACTGGTCAAATTTTCCTGCAAATCCTCGTAATCCTCCAGGAAATTTTCATAGGTATTGGATTCGAGGAATTCATTCAAATCGTCATGGTCGGATAGGTCTGCCACCAGCACCCGGGCCAGGTCGATGGATTGGAGTTGCATCGGCTCTGATGCTGAATACCCTTTATATACAGCCTGCTCCAACTGTGGAGCATACGACAGATTGCTTTCGGGATTCTCGACGTATCGAACACTCAAGCGGAACCGGACATCCCCTTCCATCGTTTCCGTCGGCTGCCGTCCACAGTAAAGGCCAAAAGCCAGGATCAGCAAACAGACAGCAGCACCCACCTTTATTGTTTTTGACATGGCTTACTCTCCTTGTTTTTCGTGGACCTGTTACAACGTGTACTGAATGCTTCCGAAGAGCTTGAACCCGGAGGTCCCGACCCTCTCAGTACTGCTCTGTATACTCCCGACATAGTATCGCATATCTCCATCCAGCATGATTCGAGGCGTCAAGCGCATCTGTCCGCCGCCTCCGAAACCGAAAAGCGTAGCGCCTCCTCGATCGTAATCGTTGTTGGAATACATTCTGAGTTCCAAAATGCCTTTGAGCCGGACATTCTGCGAGTAGGGATAGTATCCATAGCTATGGATCTCGAATTGATTGGCGTTGCTGTTTTTGCGTTCGGTCTCGAAAACATCCTCAGAGCCAACCTTATTCTTCCCTTTGAGGGCCTCCCGGAAAAAGAGAACCATGTCTAGAGATCCCATCTTGAAGGTCGACATGAGTTGAAAAATCCAGCGATTCCCCGAATGGAAGATTTTATCACCCCCCCACGCATCGTCAAAATACATAGTATAGAGAATATCCCCTGTCATCCGTACTTCTCTCTGGAAAAGGTTGACCACTCTATCGGCACCCACCGTGAAGGCAATCTCATCCCCGGGATTGTACTTGTCGTCCGAATCGATATACGGTTTGAATCCGCCCTTCATCAGATAGGTAATGCCCGCACCCACGATGTATTCCCCCCACTCACGGGCCGTACTCAATCCCACCTGGACGTCAAATCCCTGGCCCAGGCTGGGCACACGGAAACGAAAAGCAGGAAGGATGAGCGTATTGGCCACTGGTACTTCCTCGACCTCCAAGGCACTCTTTCCCGTCGGTAGATTCATCCCAAAGGTCAACAGATAACGGTCGTTTAGCATCAGGTAATGGCCGCCCCATTTGATGTCGGACAAGCCGCTGAGACTGTAGTCCGTGCCCGCATCCATACTGCAGAATGCCGGCGATGTCATGGCATAAAATCGTAACTTGTCGCTGTAGGGATAGATGAATTTCACGGGCAGTGAGAATTCCGTGACCTTATCCTTGTCGGCAGTCCATGTTTCATATGAACATCCCACCTCGCCAAACATGTCGGATTGAAGACGATAGGTCTGTCCTTGGCCCAATACCGATTGACCGGAAGCGCAAACAAGGATGCCGAGTATCAAAACGTAGATTCGCGTATTCATGACCTACCTCCTTTTACCCAATGGCAGGGGGATTTCAATCTCGAACGCTGCCGAATTCCCGAAACTGGTTTGACTCTGTTCCTGTGCCGGATTTCTGGAGTCGATGCCCGGGAGCAAACCTTGACTGCCCACTTCGCCCGTGTGGAACATATGATCCAGGATCGAACGGCTCCCCAGCCAGTCTGCCTGTACCACCGGTTCCACGGGCAATTCCGTGACTTCCTCTTCCGCGACCGGCTCGACGGGCTCTGCTGCACGCGCCTCTCTGGGTTGCGGCAGAGTTCCCGTGAGCGCCATGAACGTGTTGACAAGCTCCGAAATCTCCATTTCGCTTTCGGCTGCCATGGACTCCGTCAGCGTCTGCTTCTTCTTGGCTGCTGTGTATTTCGGGTCCAGTTCGGCCGCCTTGGCGTATTCCTCCGCAGCCTGGCTGTACATACCCCGGTCTTCGTAATCCATCCCCCGACAGTAGGCCATGAATGCCAGAAGACTTTCCGTGGGAATGATCTCGATTTCGTCACGTTCCTTCTGAGTGAGTTCGATACCCATCCCATCGATAATCTTGAACACCAGGTCTTTTTCCAACATGAACAGTCTGGCGAGTTCACCCGTGACATACTCGCTTTGAACGGACATTTCAATCCCGGTATTGATCAGTCCTGCGTTGATCCGTAGTTCCAACGCTGATAAATCGAGGTACGTACCCTTGACCAGGTTGGAGGCACCCAACAGTCTACCCACCCTGGGCGCGGATTGATCGTCCACCAGGCCGGTCACACCCAGAGCCATTTCCTCGACGAGTTTCTGCATCCGCATGCGCTCCACAACCCTCAGTGCTCGGACTTTGGAAAGGTCTGTGATGAGCATGTCTGCAATACCTTTCTGAAGGGGATCGAGATCTCTTTTCTCTCCCATATTCTGAAAATAAAGTACGGCTACGGTGTTCTCCGGTATGGAAGACACATCCAGGGTTTCTTCCTGCTCCATCAGAGCCCTGGATTCCTTCTCCAGCTCTCCCAAGACGAGCCGGTTGAGCCTGGCCTCTATGCTGTTTCGTATACTCTCCAGCCGACTCACCTGTGTATATCGGCGATAGATGTCGATGGCGTGTCTGTAATCCTTGGTAATCTCATACGCCGTTCCCAAGTAGAAGAGTGTGCGACCATCCGTCGAATCCTGGAGGAAAGCCTGGATCAGATACGGAAAGGCCTTATCAAATTCGATGCGGCTGTAGTACACAATGCCCAGTTCCCTCAGAGCCTTCTGGTCGTTGGGATTCTTCTTGAGCGCCATCTCAAAATATTCGATGGCCGTGTCGTAGTCCTCTATTTCCATGCTCTTCCTCCCCTGCGTATAGTAGGTAGGTGCACAACCTGTGAGGTAGTAGAACATGAAAAGCGACAGTAAGAGACCAAATACCTTTTTCATCATAGTGAACCTCCTGTAGTAATACATTTCAATAGTGAATGGAATCATCCTCTGTCTATCGTTCTACAAATAACCAGGTAGGCATGAATAGACGATGCTGTGTCGGCACGGCGGGAACGATAGCGATGGGATAATGCCGCAGGATTATCTTATTATCAAAATAACAGGTCATAGTAACAATCGTTTTGAGTAAGATGGTATCGAGATTCATTTAAGCGTAAGACAACCTAAAAGTAAAACAGTGCATCATTTTATCAGGAGTCATGGGTGAACTGGGCAAACTGATGGAAGATTTCTGGGTGCGATGAATTCTTACGACTATAAACCGATGGTGGTAAAGTGACGACTCAAATCGTAGGTTCCCGAATCCTCTATTCGAGATATGTTGAAAAAAGATCGATGCGTCCGATCATTCTCCTGGGCTCCACGCATGCATCGCATAACCAACCGACTTGATGGTTCTTTTTTCCGATGTGGGATAGACAGCGTGATCCTTACTGAAAGAACGGGAGGATGCCATCCTTCGTTTATCATCCCCTATTCAAACTTAATAGACTTTTTTTATTTAGTCAAGACTATTTTTTACCGATTAAAAATTTTCACCCACTCCTAATTCTCTTCGATGGTGATATTCGGCCCTTTGCTCTGGACAATTTTTTAATGTGTATACAGGGAAAAATAGTGATCTCTGACACGATACCTTTTTACTGCGTGTTGAC
>Ga0180431_10005788_pt1 | contig 14940 bp, 16 predicted proteins | sample SS_ome_11_FD_132459 | JGI IMG/M metagenome (GOLD analysis project Ga0180431, IMG submission 132459) | Hypersaline lake sediment archaeal communities from the Salton Sea, California, USA - SS_1_MS_1 metaG | ecosystem: Environmental > Aquatic > Non-marine Saline and Alkaline > Hypersaline >... | reverse complement strand
TGTGCCACTGCAGAAGTGGTTCTTAGCTGTTTCGCTTATAGTCAATTCCACAAGCCGTGTCGTTGCTCGTCAATTGGCTCGTGACCTCGAAGTCAACAAGAACACTGCGTGCCGAATGGCAACCAACATCAGGCACGCTATGATCGACTCACATCAACGGCCCCTACTGGCAAGGCTTGCCGAGATGGACTACAGACACATTGGCAGCACCCCGCGCAAAGCTAGCACGGACGAGCAAACGAGACCTGCCACGCGTACGGCCACGACCGCAGTCGTGGCAACCGTGCGGCGTGCTGCTGGTGAAAGCGAAATACTCAGTGTTGCGCGTTTCGCCCCTTATGTGGCCGGCTTCTGGTACGCGCACGACAATGCGAGGCATCCTGGTTCGCTAGTTGCGACCATTGGGAGGGCATCGGGGGTGTGACTATGGAAGAAAGCATGAAAAGAGCAACGCACCAAGGCGTCCTAAGGATAGCGGACATAGAAATCCCGTGCTTTGTCTTGCAAGACGGCACCAGGGTCATATCCGGTCGTGGTGTGACGAAAGCCATCGGCATGAAAGGGCGCGGCCAAGGCGTCAAGCGTGTGGCAGGTCACAAGGCATTGAGTCCGTATCTAGGCGATGAATTGGAGACGGCGATAAGGAATCCCATACGCTTCATTGGCATAGGATCGCGTGAGACCGCAGGGTATGAGGCAACAATACTCCAAAGACTCTGCGACGCAATACTGAGTGCTTCCGAAGCCGGCGCACTCAGAACTGAGCAGGAGAAAAGATATGCGCTAGCCAGCTACGTTCTTATTCGGGCGTTCGCGCAAGTCGGCATCATTGCACTGGTAGACGAGGCAACGGGGTATCAAGAGGATCGGGCTAGAGACGCGCTAGAGCAAATACTGAGCAGATTCATCTCGCAGGAATTGCTCAAGTGGGTCAAGACATTCCCTGATGAATTCTACAGACAGATGTTTCGGCTTCGGAATTGGGAGTACCGTGAGTTCTCCGTGAAACGGCCGAGCATCGCAGGACGCATAACAAATGACCTCATATACGAACGACTAGCGCCGGGCGTTCTCGATGAATTGCGCCGAATAACTCCCAGAGACGCCAAAGGCAGAACGAGACACAGATACCACCAGCGCTTGACAGAGGACATAGGGCACCCCGCGTTGCGCGAGCACCTAGCATCAGTGATCACCTTGATGAAAGCATCAACGAGTTGGCGAACGTTCTACGCGATGTTGAATAGGGCATTGCCGAAGTGGGGCGACACTTTGCCGATGGACCTACACTTCGAACAGGATGACGAGACCAACCCGTAATGGCGGTATCTGAGTCTGTGACGCTCCGTACTGGTGGGTCGCTCGTTCAGCGCTTTGCACCGACCCAGCCACGGGTGTTGCTCGCCCTCTGGCTCCCCACGCGCCTCAGCGAACGAGGGGTCACGAACCCATTCGTCTCTTCTTGCTCTCCTCGATCTTGTCCCGCATGAACCTGAAGCCCGGTGTGATGTCCGCGTTGAGGCTCTGGGCAAACACCGTCCGCACCGGCTGCCCCATATTCATCGCCCCACCGGTGGCGAACAGGTTCTCCACTACGTTGAACACGAGGTCCGCTGGCAGGCCGATCGCCACCTCGTAGTCGTAGGTGCCGGAGAGCATGCGGTCCCCCGTGCCCGGAATCACGACCTGCGGTTTCCCGGTGACGAAGGGCATGAGGGCTCCCTTGACGCACGACTCCCAGTACCCCGCGAAAGGAGAGGTGGGTATGTTTTCGCCGTCGTAGGTGAGGGCATGGATGATGTGGGTTATGTTCTCCGCCGTCCCGTATATGAGCACGGAGTCAGGCACCAACAGTGACTGTGGCAGCGGGGCACAGACGAAGCCCTTGTGCTCTCCCGAGCCGAGCCTGGCTGCCGCGAGCACCTTCCTCTCCGCGTCGAGGTCCCTATGCCACCCCTGCACCGCCTGGCTCTCCACGATGTCTTCGTACGAGATGTCTTCCCATCCCTGTGCCGCCGTCGAGGTGGTGCAGAAGTTGTCGTCGGACGTCATGGCGGCGCATCCCCCCGAGCGCCGAGCGTAGGTGAATGCCTGACACAGACTCCATTGCCTTCCCACGAGGGAGGGCCGGACTGCTCCCAGCGGGATTTCCGAAACATCCCTTATGTACTTGATGGCTACCGGATAGGTGGAGAGGTGCAGCCTCTCGTAGAGGTCGCGGCCCGCGGCGCTGTAGTCCTGCAACGCGTTCATTGACACCCTCCCTTCTGCATGCTGTCGATGTTCCCGCTTCGGTTCAATGCCGACCAGATTATACGTGCACCGTGCGACCGGGACAATCGAGCCTCCAACCTTTGACGGATTCTGAGTCAGAGGTTACAATCGTGCCAGCATCGCCGCGCCAGCGCCGCTCCGGCTAAACGTGTTCGCGGAGCGAATGCCCCCCACTATCAGCCAGAATCTGACAGGCCCTGTCATACTTGAACGGAGGAGGAGAATCTTGTCAATAGACCTGTTTACGCCCTACCGAATCGGCGAACTGGAGTTGAGAAACCGTTTTGTTAGGTCCGCCACTTGGGATGCATCGGCAGACGAGACCGGGGCGGCCACCGACGGGTCGGTGTCCATCTTTCGCGCCCTTGCCGACGGTGGGGTGGGCCTCATAGTGACCGGATATGCCTATGTCTCGCCACTGGCCAAGGCAGCGGTGGGGCAGTACGGCATCCACTGCGATGGCATGATCGCCGGGCTGCGACGGCTGGTGCAGGCGGCACACGATGGGGGCGGCAAGATCGCGGTGCAGATTATGCACGCAGGCATCAACTCGCACTACCTCCCCTCGAACGGCATCGAGATGCTGGCGGTCTCAAGCCGGGCTGACACCATGGCCTCCCACCGCGAGATGACCGACGAGGATGTCGAGGGCATCATCTCCGACTTCGCGACGGCAGCCATGCGCGGCAGGGAGGCTGGATTCGACGCCGTGCAGCTTCACGGCGCCCACGGCTACCTGATGAGCCAGTTCCTCTCGCCCCTCTACAACCGCCGCACCGACAAATGGGGTGGCAGCGCGGAGAACAGGAGAAGATTCCACCTTGAGGTAGCACGGCGGGTGCGACAGGCGCTGGGGCCCGACTTACCCCTGCTCATCAAGCTCGGCCTTCAGGACGCCGACGCCTCTGGCCTTTCCCTGGCCGAGGGTGTCGAGACAGCGAAGCGACTGGTGGAAGAGGGTGTTGACGCCGTCGAGGTGAGCGGCGGTTTCGGCGGATCGATACGTGCAGCGCGCGCGGATGAACCGGAACGGCCCTACTTTCGTGAGCAGTCCGCCGCCCTGAAGAAGGAGGTCTCTGCGCCAGTCATCGAGGTGGGCGGCATCCGCAGCCTGGAGACGGCGCAGAGCATTGTAGACAGTGGCGACGCGGACCTCATCTCGATGTGCCGGCCGTTCATCAGAGAGCCGGCTCTGGTCAATCGCTGGCAGAGGGGCCAGAAAGAACCGGCCACGTGCGTATCGTGCAGCCAGTGTTTCGGCATCCTGATCAGGCAGGAGCCGCTGGAGTGCGCCCAGGACCGACGCCTGCGGGAAGAAGCCGCCAGTTCCTAGAATGGACCCGGCTTTTCCTGTCCAGCAACAACACAGCGCCACCCGCAGTACCTCGAATCGGACCGCGGAGGCGCTGTGGAATCCGCCCCTCGACCTGGGTCGCTACCCCTTCACCCTGGATAGCACTGAATCCATCACGTGCGCAATCTCCTGCGACGCTGTCCCCGCCGTCTGAGCCCGCCCTTCAAGACCCGAGTTGAACACCTCATCATCATGGTGCAGGCACCCGACCACGCCCACAGACCTCTTGCCCAGCTCGTCCTCCAGTTTCGACGCCACCCCATCCGAGGGCACCTTGTTGAGGATAGCCCACACATGCCTGACGCCGATACCCGTCGCCAGGGCGTTCGTCCGCGCCGCCAGTTCCAGCGACTCGAAGGAAGGCTCCACCACGATGAGCACCGCGTCCACGCTCTCCTCCACCCCCCGTCCAAAGTGCTCCACCCCCGCCTCGGTGTCCACGATGACCAGCTCGTTTTCCTTGTCATCTAGCCTCTTGAGGAACTCACGGCTCAGCACCCCGAAGGGGCAGGCGCAACCTTCCAGCGCCTGCAGGATCTTCCCCACCGACACCAGCCGGAGGTTGTCCCGCTGCGCCATATTTTCCGCCGGGATGTCGGCGATGGCGATGCGCTCCTGTGTCAGCACTGTCGCTTTGCCCTCCGACTCCGCTGGATTCGGGTCCCGCAACGTGCTGATTATCTTTCTCTTCCCGCCGACGATGTCCATCAGTGGCTGAGGCGGCTGGGCAAAGCCGAGCAGCCGGAATAGCCCCGCATTCGACTCATCCGAGTCAACCACCAGCACCTGATAGCCTCTGGCTTGAGCCTCCTCCGCCAGCAGCGCCACCACGGTGCTCTTGCCGCTGCCGCCTTTGCCACATATCGATATCTTCATCTGCTCCTCCTGTGTAAACAGCCCAGGGTCTACCGCCGCCAGACACCCTCTACATTCTCACTATCCTTATGGCTTTAAGTGGACAGGCCTTGACGCAATCGCCACAGCCCCCGCATACGGACGCCTCCATCATCGGCGGGTCATAGGGAGCCTCCTGCTTCAGCAGCCGGTGAGGGCACGCGGCCACGGCAACACAGATGCCTCCATCACATGCCTGCGGATTACACTTGGCGAAGTCGACCAGAGCAGTCTTACTGGGCATCAGCTTCCGGTGTCCGCCTTCTTCGCCTCCTCAAGCGCCTCCTCCAGCTCCTCCAGTTCCTGCCACATCTTTATCGGCACCGAATGAGCCGGCCACCGGGCTTTGAGTTCGGCTATCTTCTCCTCGATCTCCCTGACCCTGTCGCTGTTCATCTCACAGTTGCACCAGCCCCCTATCACGGGCTATTGGGAAGCGGTGCAGGCCCGTCACGCGGAGCCCTTGCCGCTCCTCTTGGAGAAGGTCTCAGCGCCCTTGAGAAACACGTCTCCCATGCGAGGCAGGCTGAGGGCAGTTGCCGTCTCGAAGGCGAGTCCCACGCCAAGGCTGGTCGACATCGCCGTATCCACCGACCTCTTGACCCCCTGAACCGCATCGGGATTGATGGAGGCAATCTCCTCGGCCAAAGCCATCGCCGCCGCCATGTGTTCTCCCTTGGGATGGACTTCGTCCACCAGACCTACTCTCAGCGCCTCCTGGGCGTTCACCCGACGCCCGGTCATGAGCATGATCTTGGCATAGCCCGGCCCCACCAGCCGGGGCAGCCGCTGCGTTCCCCCCAGGTCCGGGACAATCCCCAGTACCTTCGCCTCGGGGATGGCAAGTATCGCATCGTCGGAGGCAATCCTGATATCACAGGCCACCGCCAGTTGGCATGCGCCCCCCATGCAGTAGCCGTGAATCGCCGCTATGACAGGCACCGCGAGCTCCTGGTAGATGGTTATGTAGTGCTTGACAGCGGTGAGCGAGTCGGCACCGGCACGCACGTCCCGCGCAGGGAACCCCTCGCCGCGAGCTGCCGCCTTCAGGTCCAGGCCCGCCGAGAAGGCGCGGTCCCCCGCTCCGTGGAGAATCGCCACCCGCACCTCGGTGTTGTGAGCAATGGCGACGGCGGCGTCTTCCAGCCCCCGCCACATGTCTGCGTTCAACGCGTTGAGCACCTCGGGGCGGTTCAAGGTAATCGTCGCTATGCCATCCTTCACCTTCAGTTCCACTTTACCCGTTCCGGCCATTGTCTCCTCCTTGCTTCACTTTCAATTATACCTTCATCTATGGCTGGGGTACATCAGCCACATGCGAGAAGCCATTCTCCAGCCTGACTACTCAATGGGAATCCGTCGACGGCGGTCTCAACCTGCCCGGGAAAGAAGGTCCTTTCCTGAGAATCGGCCCGGCATCACGCCTTTCTGGCGCCACCAGCCCTGGTGGACTGCGCCACCTGAATCCCTTTCTCCACAGCAGCCTGCATGGCGGCGAGGCCCTCCCGGTGGGACATCCTTCTCAACGCACGCATGAGGGAGCGGCGGGAGACCAGCTTGGTCGACTCAGCCACGAAGCCCAGCGCCACCATGTTGCCGCTGATGCTGCTGCCGGTGACCTCTTCCGAGATAGTGGCGAACGGGACGGACAGGACCCTTGAGTATTCGCCCAGCGACCTCGTCATTTCGGAGGTATCCACCGCCACCAGACCCTTCCGCGGCAACCGATGGTGGTACTTCTCGAAGGCCTCCTCACCGAAGAGCACCAGCACGTCCGCCTCTATGACCTTGGGGTAGTCGATTTCTTCGTCGCTGATAATCACGTCAGCCTCACTCGGCCCGCCACGCTGCTGAGCCCCGTAGGCGTGAGTCATGATAGTGTGCTTGCCATCCCGGACCGCAGCGTCGGCCAGCACGAGACCGGCAAGCGCCAGCCCTTGCCCCCCGAGACCAGCCAGTTTCACCTCCCAGCGTCTGCCCTTCAACCTCCTCCTCTCTTCCTGCGGGTCTTCATAAGTGTCCGGTAGCTTTCGACATATCCCGGGAGTTCTCTATCGACGATGACGCCGCGGAGAATCTTGCCCGACGCCACCCCGTCAGGGTCGGTTGTCGTGTTATCGCGGAACCATTTCAACATGGCCACCGGGTCGCCAATCTGGTCCGGCTCTCTCCAGAAAACAGGGCACTGGGTTAGAACCTCCACCACGGCGAAGCCCTTCTTCTCCATGCCCCTGGCAATGAACCTGTCGAGCTCAATAGCGTGATACGTGGTGCTGCGAGCGACGAAGGCCGCCCCCGCCGCCTCAGCCATTCTCGCTATGTCAAAGGGCCGCTCTATCTGGCCGTAGGGCGCGGTCGTCGCCCTCACACCAAGTGGAGTAGCCGGTGAAACCTGCCCCCCCGTCATCCCGTAGATGCGATTGTTCACCACTATCGCCGTCAACTCGATGTTGCGCCTGGCGGCGTGGATGAAATGGTTCCCCCCTATGGCCATGGCGTCCCCATCGCCCATGACCACGATGATCTCCATGTCCGGCCTTGCCAGCTTCAAGCCGGTGGCGAAGGCCAGCGCCCGGCCATGGGTGGTGTGCATCGTGTTGAAATCAAGGTACACCGGCATGCGGCCGGCGCAGCCAATCCCTGAAATCATAGCGATGTCGTCCTTGGCCAGTTGCCGCGCCCGCACCGCTCTGATTATGGCCCCCATGACGATGCCTATGCCGCACCCGGGGCACCAAACGCTGGGGAACTTCTTGTGGGGCCTCAGGTACTCTTGTTCCGGAACAACGGTGTCCACTATGCCTCCAGCGCCGACAGTATCTGAGCCGGCTCGATGGTCTCTCCATCGGCGCGATTGACTCCCACCACCTCAGCCCTCCCCCTGGACGCCCGGTCCACCTCACGCAGAATCTGGCCCCGGTTCATCTCGGGGACTACTATCCTTTTCGCCGAGCGGGCAATCCGCTCGATAGCCGCATCATGGAAGGGCCACAGCGTCACCAGCCGGACCAGTCCGACTCTCTTGTTGGATTCACGCGCCCGCCTCATTGCGTGGCGAGCCGACCTTGCCGTTGACCCGTAGGTTACGATGACCGTGTCGGCATCCTGGGTATCTACCTCTTCTATGCGCGCTATCTTGTCCACATTGCCGTCGATCTTGCGGAACAGCCTCTCGTGCCACTCCTCTATCTCGTCCAATCGTGACGTCGGAAAACCAGCCTTGTCGTGGAACAGACCGGTAATGTGGTAGCGGTAGCCCTGGCCGAAAGCGGCCAGAGGCGGTACGTCCCCCCGCGCGTCGTCATACGGGAAGTACCATTCCGGAGGCACTTCAGGGCGGCGGCGCTTCACCACCCTCACTTCGGGTAAGGAAAGCTCCACTGTCTCCGACATACGTGCCAGTAGCTCGTCGGTGAGGAGGATTACCGGAGTACGGTACTCCTCGGACAGGTTGAACGCGTGGATGACCAGTTCATAGGCTTCACGCACCGTGCTGGGACAGAGGACGATAATGGGATGGTCCCCATGTGTTCCCCAGCGGGCCTGCATCACGTCGCCCTGAGCCGGGCCACCAGGCCTGCCGGTGCTGGGACCGGCGCGCTGTACGTTGATGATGACGCACGGTATCTCAGCAGCGGCGGCGTAGCCTATGTTCTCCTGCATCAGCGAGAACCCGGGGCCGCTGGTAGCGGTAGCCGCTTTGAGCCCGCCCACTGAGGCCCCTATAACCGCCGACAGACTGGCTATCTCGTCCTCCATCTGGATGAACACTCCGCCCTTTCTTGGCAAGGTTCGCGACAGCAGGGAGGCAATCTCGTTGGCCGGGGTTATGGGGTAGGCAGCGAAAAAGCGGAGGCCGGCTGCCACAGCGCCCTCGGCGATGGCTACATTGCCCTGCATCAGCCTGGCCCCGGCGGACCTGCGGGCCGGGCCGGTTGACCCGCTACGCTTCTCCACCATCGCCTTTCCTGTTTCGCGCTCGCGGTTTTGAATGCCGTTCCCGTCCCGGGACGGATACGGCGAGATCGGGGCACAGAACCTCACACAGGCCACACGAATTGCACTGCTCCGGGGCCACCAGTTGGGGGTAGCCGTCGGCGTCCATCGCCAGGGCCTGCTTGGGACAGAAAGAGACACAGATATTGCAGTGCTTACACCAATCGTGATAGAAGACGACCTTGTCAGCCGCTTCTTCCTCCAGAGCGGGGGCAGCTTTCCGGTCCTCTTTTCTCAGGTTGCCTCGCGCCATCTCATCTCAGTGTCGACGGTGTTTGCGGCTATGGTAACACATTGCCGTTCCGCCACGAAAGGGGGCTCACCTCAGCGTGGTGTCGGGGCGACCGCCTGTCCCGCTCCCTCTTCGCAAAGCGATACGCCGCGCTCACATGGCCGGCCGAGGGTCTATTGCGGCTGGCCGTATACGAGTGGTAGACTTACCGCGCATCGACAAGCCGAGGTCCTACAAGAAGGGCATGCCGAAGAATGCCCCCGGGAAGGCGCTCGGCGGTGCGAGAAACGCGGAGTAGAAAGGAACCGATAGATGGACGTAATGGAAGCGATACTGAGCCGGCGCAGCATCCGCAAGTACAAGCCTGACGCGGTGAGCGACAAGGACCTTGAGACGGTGCTCGAGGCGGCACGCTGGGCACCATCGTGGGCCAACACTCAGTGCGGCAGATTCGTCGTGGTCAAGGACCGCGAGGTCAAGGCCAGGCTTTCGGCAACTTTGAGCCATGGCAATCCCGCCGCCGATGCGGTGGCCAGTGCCCCGGTGGTGATCGTAGCCTGCGCCCAGACGGGCAGGTCCGGCTTCAAGCGAGGAGAGGTGATGACCAGCAAGGGCGACTGGTACATGTTCGACGTGGCGCTGGCCATGGCCAACGTCACGCTGGCCGCCCGCGCACTGGGCCTGGGAACAGTGCACGTCGGCCTGTTCAACGCAGAGCAGGCTGCAGAAGTCCTCGCAGTGCCGGAGGGCATCAGCGTAGTGGAAATGACTCCCCTGGGCTATCCTGACGAGGAGGCCAAGGGCCCAGGCCGAAAGGAGTTAAGCGAAATCGTCTTCCACGACAAGTACGGGCAGTCCAAAGCGTAGCCTGAGGCCTCCTGCAGGGACGAGGCCAATACTCCGACGCTTGGCTGGCACCCGCCGCAGCGCCAAGGAAGGAGGAGGGCAAGATGTCGTACGTAGTCTACGAGAAGAAGGGCCACATAGCGTATATCACTCTCAACCGCCCCGAGCGGCTCAACGCCATGGGAAGCGAGGTCTCGCAGCAATTGATGGAGGCCGAGGAAGACTTCGCCCAGGATGACACCCTGCTGGTGGCCATCTACACCGGCGCTGGTGACCGCGCCTTCTGCGCCGGATTCGACCTGAAGGAAGGGGCCGAACGCGGCCGCGAGGGCGAGAAACGACAGCCAGGGAGTCGCTCGAGCACCACCGTCGAGCTCATCAAGCCTACCATCGCCGCAATCAACGGCCTGGCATACGGCGGCGGCTTTGAGCTGGCGCAGCGGTGCGACATCCGCATCTGCTCGGAGAACGCCACGTTCGCTATGCCCGAGGTCAAGAGAGGCGTGAGCCCCGTTCCCGGGTTGTTCGCTCTGCCCCGCCTCATCGGGCTGAGCAATGCGCTGTACCTCATGCTGACCGGTGAGCCCATAGACGCTCAGAAGGCACTCGCGCTTGGGCTCGTCGCCAAGGTGGTCCCTCTTCCCGAGCTTATGCCGGCAGCCACGGAGATGGCTGAGATCCTCTGTGAGAACGGCCCGCTCGCGGTGAGGACCATCAAGCAGATGGTGAGACTGGGAAGTGAGGTCCCCACGGAATACGGCAGGCGTTTTGCCGCAGCCATGATAGACTTGGTCTGGGGCTCCGAGGATGCAAGGGAGGGGATGATCGCCTTCGCGGAGAAGCGCAAACCTGTGTGGAAGATGCGCTAGCCTGCGACCGACGAACCGTGGCGTCGCGGAAGCGCGTGAAGCCAGGTGAGGAGGAAGAACCGTGGCATACGTAACCTATGAACGGCAAGACCGCATCGCCACCATCACTCTGAACCGCCCCGAGCGACTCAATGCCCTGGGCAGAGAGCTGATGCAACAGTTGCGGGAGGCGGAGAACAGATTCGCCGCAGATGACGACGCCTGGGTGGCCATCTTCACCGGCGCCGGCGACAGGGCGTTCTGCGCCGGGCTGGACCTCAAAGAGACTGCCGAACAGGGTCGCGAAGGGCCTGTGCTCCTGCCGGGACGGGCAACAGGGCCCGTCGAGACCGACAAGCCTACCATAGCAGCAGTGAACGGCATCTGCTACGGTGGCGGCTTCGAGCTGGTGCAGCGGTGCGACGTCCGCATCTGCTCCGAGAACGCCTCCTTCGCCATGGCCGAAGTGAAGGCGGGCCGCGTGCCGGTGACCGGGCTGTTCACCTTGCCCCGGCTCGTTGGGCAGAGCAATGCCATGTGGCTCATCCTCAGCGGAGAGCCGATAGATGCCGGCGAGGCCCATCGCATAGGCCTGGTCACCAGAGTGGTGCCGCTCGCGGAACTCATGCCGACAGCACTGGGCATGGCTCAGATCATGTGCAGCAACGCCCCCCTTGGGGTCAGAGCAGCGAAGCGAATTGTAGGACTCGGTGGAGAGGTACCCATGGAGTACGCCAGACGGCTTGCCGCGTCACTGATAGATTCCGTATGGGGTTCAGAGGATGCCAGAGAAGCAGCGGCCGCCTTCGCGGAGAAGCGCAAACCCGTCTGGAAGATGCGCTAGTCCACGGGGAACGCACGTCGGTCCCGCCGTGCAAATCGTCGGTTGCAGTCCGCGATGGCTAACCGATTGCGCGGATGCGAAGAGCCGAATCCTCGAGGTCACGGGCCTGGTTCGCGGAAACGTCCGGTGCTTCTCGGAAGCCGCACACCACAGGTACGCGGATTGCCGACAAACGGGCCTGGCCGCACGGTTGCGCCACCAGTGTTCGATACTTGCCTTGCCTACTCGAGTCTGCCGGTAGAAAATCAGGCATTTCGATGCCCACACTCATCCAATCCCCGATTGTCTACCCGAAGACCACGGCCTACTCTGTGCCGGTGACCTGTGCACTCGAGTTGCTCCAAGCGTAACGGTACCTGCACGCATATGAACAGAGGAACGTTCACTGGCGGCGAAGGGCGAGTGCTTTCGCCATGCGGCCAGGATGAAACAGGATTGTCGGACGGGACTGGCGCTTTTCCTCTGCAGGTGCACCGCAGACCACGGCGGGACGGTTTGGTTGAAAGGACCTAGGAAGACGGCGCTGGTACGGGGGCTTGATAGCGAGCGCGGCCACACCGTGATCGAGCGGTTGATTGTGCTGCTGATCAATGCCGCACTGGCTGGCGCCATCATCCACTACTTCGGTGGATTCACCAACTCAACGGGCGAAGAGCTTGAAAGGCACCGTGTGCGCACAGCGGTTGCAGCCTACCTGGCGGAGAACGGGATCAACGCCATCTCCAGCCCTTTCGGAATCACACCCCAAGACCAAGACTGTCTCGAGCCCTACTTGAACCACGATTTGCAGCACCAGTGGGTGATTGACGTCGACGGCAGTGTGGCATGCGGGAGCCAGCTCCTGTTCTCAACCGGTTTTGACAACACGGATGGATTGACCGTTCTGGCGGGTGAATGGGAAGCCAAATGCGGCACGCTCAGGCCATCCGACAGTTGGGAAGAACACAAGCTCACCTTCGCTGAAGCGTCGTGGGACGATTTCGAGATGACGGTCACAGCTACATTCGAAGGCGATTCGGGTGGCTACGGCATCTACTACCGTTGTGACAGCGAGGCCCACGCCACCGGATACTGTGTCGAATACGACGCCGACGACCGCATGTTCCTCGTGCGGAGGCTGCAAGCCGGCGATGAGGGGGCTCCTGTCGCCACTGCAAGTACGGGCAGTGGGTTCCCGCAAGATGAGTTGGATGGCGTGCACGCCATAACCATTCGTGTTGAGGGATACCATCACGTCGTCACGGTCAATGACACAGTGGCACTGGATTTCACCGATAGCGCTTACACTGAAGGGGTAAGCGGTCTGCGAACGTGGAATGGGCCTGACGTCCGCTTTCACCATGCCATCGCGGCAGACTCGTAGTGCCAGGGCACACAGGGGCGGACAAGCATCCTCGCCCAGGCGGAGACTTCGAAATGACACACAAGGTCGCAGTGTTCGCGTAGCGGGGGGAGATGATAGTCCCGCGTATTCCGCCTCCTATCTCAGAAAACGACGCACCAACGCGTGCACAATCATGGTATAATCTGGTTGGAGAGGAATCGACTACGAGGTGTTTGGCGTGTGGTGGACGACATGAAACTGTCCCTGCGCAAGAAGAAGATAGGCCTGGCGCTTGGCGGCGGGGCGGCTCGCGGCATAGCCCACGTCGGCGTGCTCAAGGTCCTGGAGAAGAAGGGCATTGTCCCGCAGATGGTCGCCGGCACAAGCATAGGCGCTATCATCGGAGCCATATACGCCAAGGAGATGGATACCGCCGTGCTGGAGCAGAACACCATGGAGTGGAGCCGGTGGAGGACGGCGCAGTTGCTCGACCCGACCCTCCCCCGCGTTGGACTCATCAAGGGCAAGAAGGTGGAGGCTATTCTCGATACCTATCTGGGCGATGTCACCTTCTCCGAGTTGAAGGTCCCCTTCGCCTGCGTCGCCGTCGATATCGAGACGGGAGAGGAGATCGTCTTCAAGGAAGGCTCCGTAGCCAGCGCAGTCAGGGCAAGCATCTCCATCCCGGGGATATTCCTGCCCGTGGAGCACGACGGAGCGTTCCTCGTGGACGGGGGCCTGGTGAACCCCATCCCGGTAAGCACCGTCAGGGAGATGGGGGCGGAATACGTCATCGCGGTCAACCTATTGCCCCATCCCGAGGGCAGAATCTCACAGCAGGGCGATGGAGACTTGAGCAGGGGTCTGAACATATTCGCCATTCTCATGCAGACGGTGAACATATCGGCGAATATCATCGCTCAGCTCAGCCTTGAGGGGGCTGACCTGGTGATCGAACCCGATGTGGGGTGCGTGAGCCCAACCGATTTCCATCTCGCCGCCGAACTCATACCTCTGGGCGTGGAAGCTGCCGAGAAGGCGCTCGCCGCGCTGGACCTCTGACTGGCGTCACGCGGTCGCTGGCCGCAATCGTGTTCTAACTGAACGCAAACCCACCTGACCCTGTGGGCACGTGATGTGCTCGCGCCAGGGTCAGAGGCGGCTCGGCCCGGCGTCGTTGCCCTAGTCCACCTTCATTCCGCCGGCGCCGAGATTATATATCTCGTCCACCTTGATCTTCACCGCCGCCCTGGGGGGAACGGGCACCTTGAGCATCTCCCCGAGCTGCTTGGCCTCCTCGTAGAGCTGCCCCTCGGTTATTAACTCGGCCTCGCCAACGAAGCGGTAGCCCTGCATCGTGCTCCGGTCGACTACAGCGATCGCCACCTTGGGGTTCTTCTGCAAGTTCTCCCAGGTGCGCCCGCCTGCCAGCTCGAAGAACACAATGTGCTCATCGTCCACTACCTTGGTGCTGCCCTTCGCTCCAATGCTGGGCGTCCCATCCGGGCTGGCGGTGGCAACGAACGCCTGCTGGCTGCCTATCAGGTCCTTCATCTCCTGCGTCATCTTGGCCATGCCCTGCCTCCATCGTTTCGATTTCGCGCTCGAAGTATAGTCCCGCCTCTTTCCCCGTGTCAACGACACCAAGCCGTTCCCATCGTGGGCTGGCTGACACTGGGGAGATGCCTGTACCCTCTCCAACACGACACCGCAGGGAACCGCTGCTTGACCTGTTGTCAACATTCATCTCATGAGACTATAATTGCCGCGCAAATAACCGGAGGGGTTGACGTGATGGCTGACTACGTTACCACAGGCATTCCCGGTGTGGACACCGTTCTCGGAGGCCAGGGCATACCCAGAGGCCACAGCATTCTGATCTGCGGAGGGCCCGGCAGCGGGAAGACAACCTTCTCCATGCAGTTTCTCTACAAGGGGGCTACCGACTATGACGAGCCCGGTGTATACATCACGCTCGATGAAGAGCCGGATGACATAAAGAAGAACATGGCGAAGTTCGGATGGGACCTGGGAAAACTCGAGTCGGAGAAGAAGCTTGTCTTCATAAACGTCTCGCCAGTACGTGTCGCGCCGTCCGAAAAAGCCGGCCTCGTCCAGCTTGGAATGAAAGAGTTCAAGCTAATAAGGCTGCTGGAAGCGATCAGGACGGGCATAGAGGAGGTACAGGCCAAGAGGGTAGTCATTGACCCCATCACCATCTTCACCCTTCAGTACCCCGATGAAGTGGAGCGCATCTACGCCATGCGCGACCTGATAGCGGATTTCAGGAAGACGGGCTGCACCAACCTGCTGATATCCGAGCTCAAG
>Ga0180431_10005785_pt1 | contig 14948 bp, 11 predicted proteins | sample SS_ome_11_FD_132459 | JGI IMG/M metagenome (GOLD analysis project Ga0180431, IMG submission 132459) | Hypersaline lake sediment archaeal communities from the Salton Sea, California, USA - SS_1_MS_1 metaG | ecosystem: Environmental > Aquatic > Non-marine Saline and Alkaline > Hypersaline >... | reverse complement strand
GAACTCCCTCACTTCCGCCTGCCCCTTCTTCGCCAGGTACATCGTGATCGCCGAGGTGAGCGTCGTCTTGCCGTGATCGACGTGACCTATCGTCCCGATGTTCAGGTGCGGTTTTGTTCTTTCGAATTTCTGCTTGGCCATTACTACCTCCTTAACTTAAGCCTGATTGAACGTCACCTTAATATTCATAACTTTTATTCTGTCGTTGGACCAGACACTATCTTTTCCATTATATCTTTAGGCACTTCCTTGTAAAAAGAAGGCTCCATTGTATAGGTCGCTCTACCCTGTGTCAAGCTTCTCAATGCCGTTGCGTAGCCGAACATCTGCGCAAGGGGAGCGGCTCCCGTTATTATCTTTGTTGTTCCTTTTTGTTCGATGTTCTCTACCTTTATCCTCCTCATGTTCATATCGCCTATCACGTCGCCGAGGTATTCATCCGGAGTCGTTACTTCAAGCTTCATGATAGGTTCCAGCAAAACCGGCCTGGCCTTTCGAAGCCCCTCTCTCAGGGCTATGGCCCCGGCGTTATTAAAGGCCAGTTCCGAGGAATCAACCTCATGATAAGACCCGTCATAAAGGGTGACCTTGATATCGGTAGCAGGATACCCTGCCAAAGGCCCTGTTTTTGCGGCGTTCCGGACCCCCTGCTCCACTGCCTTAAAGTATTCCCTGGGAACGGCGCCGCCTTTCACTTCTTGCTCGAATATAATACCCGCGCCCTTTTCCGCGGGCTCGATCTTTACCTCGACGTGCCCGTACTGACCGTGCCCTCCCGTCTGCTGTATGAACTTGCCGGTAGAATCCACGGGCCGGGTAATGGTCTCGCGGTACGCCACCTGGGGACTGCCAACGACAGCTCCCACCTTGAACTCCCTCTTCATTCTATCGACAAGGATCTCAAGGTGAAGCTCGCCCATGCCGCTTATAAGTGTCTGTCCTGTTTCTTCGTTATAGTTGACCTTGAATGTCGGATCCTCTCTTTCGAACTTCTTAAGGGCCGCTCCAAGCTTGTCCTGATCTGTCCTTGTTTCAGGTTCTATCGCCATGAATATCACGGGGTCCGGGTAACGTATCCTTTCAAGGGTCACCGGATGCTTTTCGTCGCAAAGGGTGTTGGCCGTAGTAGTGTTTTTAAGTCCTACCAGCCCCACTATCTGCCCGGGTCCCGCGGAATCGACCATCTCTCTCTGATCGGCATGCATCCTCAGGATCTGCCCTATTCTCTCCTTTTTTTCCGTAGCCGAATTGAAAACATGCGTGCCGGACTTCAGGGTGCCGGAATATATCCTCGTAAATGTCAGTGTTCCCACGAACGGATCCGTCATGACTTTATAGGCATAAGCGCAAAGCGGCTGCTTCTCCTCGGGGATAATATCGACCTCTTCCCCCGTCCCCGGATCCGCCCCCTTGGGAGGTTTGACATCAAGCGGTGACGGCAGATAATCGCAAATGGCGTTCAGGACGAACCTCATGCCTTTATTTTTCAACGCCGATCCGCACATGACAGGCACAAAAAGGTTCCTGTTCGTGACCCTTCTTATATGCCCCTTCAGCTCTTCCGGATATATCCCCTTATCCATCAGGTACAGCTTTTCGACCTCTTCATCCACATCGGCGATCTTTTCAATAAGATTATGCCTCCAGTGGCTGGAAATATCTTTCATCTCTTCGGGGATCTCCTGCTCGATCACTTCTCCAAGGTCGCCTTCTTCGCCGAACATATACGCCTTGCAGGTCACCAGGTCTATTATCCCCCTGAAGTCGTCCTCCTTGCCTATGGGGATCTGTATCGGGGTCGCATTAGCCCCAAGTTTTTTGTGCATATCTATAATGACTTTATAAAAATCGGCCCCTGTCCGGTCCAGCTTGTTTATCAAAGCTATCTTGGGAACTTCGTAATGGTCCGCCTGGCGCCATACCGTCTCTGTCTGCGGCTGGACACCGCCCACGGCGCAGAACACGACCAGGGTCCCGTCAAGTACTTTCAGGGAACGCTCGACCTCGATAGTAAAATCGACATGTCCCGGAGTGTCTATGATATTGATCTTTTTGTCGTTCCACGAGCAGGACGTAACGGCGCTGGTTATGGTGATCCCCCGTTCCTGCTCCTGTTCCATCCAATCCATGACCGCCGTACCTTCATGAACCTCCCCCATCCTATGGATCTTCCCGGTATGGTAAAGGATCCTCTCGGTAACGGTCGTCTTACCGGCATCTATATGGGCGATTATCCCCATGTTCCTGATATTCTGTATCTTTTCCATGCGACCTGCGTATGCGTTAGTTTTGTTCCTCTCTGCCGTTACAGTCATTTTCTTAACTTTACCACTTGTAATGAGCGAACGCCTTGTTCGCTTCGGCCATCCTGTGCGTATCCTCCCGCTTTTTCATCGTCGGGCCTTCTTTTTTATACGCATTCATTATTTCATCGGCCAGTTTTTCTTTCATCGCCTTGCCCTTCTGCTGCCTTGCAAAATCCCTTATCCATCTCATCGCTATGAACTGGCCGCGTTCAAGCTTCACTTCAATAGGCACCTGATACGTTGCTCCGCCTATCCTCCTGGATTTTACCTCTAAAAGCGGGCGCGCGTTCTCAAGCGCCTGCTCGAACACCTCAAGGGAATCCTTATCCTTAACTTTTTCTTTTATGATATCCAGAGCTCCGTAGACGATCGTTTCGGCCAGGGATTTTTTACCGCGTTCCATGACCATGTTTATGAACTTGCTGAGCACCTTGCTTTTGAATTTCGGGTCCGGTAATTGTCCGCGTTTTTCAGCTCTGCGCCTTCTCATATCTTTTCCTGTCCTTTTTTACTGTTTCGGTCTTTTCGCCCCGTATTTTGATCTTCCGCGCCTGCGGGCTTCAACGCCTGAAGCATCCAGCGTTCCCCTGATTATGTGATACCTGACGCCGGGCAGGTCCTTCACTCTGCCTCCCCGGATAGTAACGATAGAATGTTCCTGGAGATTATGCCCTTCACCGGGAATATACGCGGTTACTTCCATTTTATTCGTCAGGCGCACCCTGGCTATCTTTCTAAGAGCGGAATTCGGTTTCTTGGGCGTCCGTGTCTTCACCTGCAGACATACTCCCCTGCGCTGCGGGCAGCCCTGCAACGCGGGGGCCTTGCCCTTTGCTTTAATGACTTTCCTGCCTTTACGTATCAACTGGTTTATCGTGGGCATATCCGTCCTTTTCGCTTTTTATCTTCCTTTATTCCTCTTTTGTACCCTTCTCTTCCTCTTTTTCCTCTTTTTCGCCTGCCGCCGGCTTCAGGATCTCCCGGTCCAGGGCTATATTTCTGTGTTCATAATAACCCGTCCCGGACGGTATGAGATGACCCATGATGATGTTTTCCTTAAGCCCGGACAGGGTATCCACCTTTCCGGATGAGGCCGCTTCCGTCAGGACCCTGGTCGTTTCCTGAAAACTCGCTGCCGATATAAAGCTCTCGGTCGTGAGCGAAGCCTTGGTTATGCCCTGAAGAACGGGCTCGGCGGCCGCGGGTTTTTTCTTCTTTTTTATGACCTTTTGATTCTCCCTTTTAAAAGTACCCTTGTCCACTTTGTCCCCGTCCAGAAAATCCGTGTCACCCGGGTTCGTTATCTTGATGTTCCTGAGCATCTGCCTGATTATGATCTCTATATGTTTATCATTTATCTGCACGCCCTGCAGGCGATATACTTCCTGGACCTCGTTCAAGAGGTATTCCTGCAGCGCCTTTTCACCTGAAACCCGCAGGATATCCTGCGGGACTACCGGACCATCCACGAGTTGTTCACCGGCCGTGACCTTGTCGCCGCGATAGACGTTCAGATGCTTCCCGTGAGGGATGAGATATTCTTTCTTCATCCCCGTTTCACTTTCGATGATTATCCTCTTCTGCCCTTTCTTTGACTCGCCGAACTCAACCGTGCCGTCTATCTCGCTGATAATGGACGGGTCCTTCGGCTTCCTGGCCTCGAAAAGTTCAGCCACGCGGGGCAGGCCTCCCGTAATATCTTTTGTCTTTGTTATCACGCGGTGCGTCTTGGCCAGGACATCCCCGGCCCTGACCTCTTCCTTGTCCTTGACTATGATATGCGCGCCGACCGGCAGAGGATATATCGCCTCCACCTCGTTCTTCTTGTTGATGAGAAGGATCTGGGGGTGGTAATCCCCTTTCTGGTCGATTATCACCTTGTTCCTGACGCCCGTTGTCTCGTCCCTTTCTATCTTGACGGTAACATCCTTTTTGATATCCTCGTACTGGACCTTGCCGGGGATCTCCGCCAGTATCGGGACGATGTAAGGGTCCCATTCGGCGTATTTTGCCTTTTCCTTTATCGGAGCTCCGTCTTTATAATAAATGTAGGAACCCTGGGGGATGATCTGTTTTTCTATTTCCCGTCCGTCGGGCTCATTGATGCTTATCTGTCCGTTCCTGTTAAGGACAACGTAAACCCCGGACTGCCTGCTTTCGACGACCTTCAGATTATGATATTTCAGAAAACCGGCTTCCTTGCTTTTGAAAAAGGACTGCTCCACTATCCTGCTGGCGGTGCCGCCGATATGGAACGTTCTCATCGTAAGCTGCGTGCCCGGTTCCCCGATAGACTGCGCTGCGACAATACCGACAGCTTCACCGGATTCCACAAGTTTTCCCGTTGCGAGGTTCTTGCCGTAACATTTCGCGCACACTCCCCTGTCCGCCTCGCAGGTCAGGACGCTTCTGATGCGCATCGTTTCCAGCATCGGTATTTTTTCGATCTCGGCGGCCTGCTCTTCGGTTATCACCTCGCCGGCCTTGATGACTTCCTTGCCGGTAAGAGGGTCCACAACATTGTCCAGCGCGACTCTCCCGGCGATACGCTCGGCGAGAGAGACCACTATCTCATCTCCTTCGATTATGGCCGAAACAGTGATGCCGTTGAGTGTTCCGCAATCATCTTCTCTGATGATCACGTCCTGCGCGACATCGACCAGCCTTCTTGTAAGGTATCCGGAATCCGCCGTCTTAAGCGCTGTATCGGCCAGACCTTTGCGCGCGCCGTGCGTAGAAATAAAATATTCCAGCACCGTCAGGCCTTCGCGGAAATTCGCGGTAATGGGTGTTTCGATGATCTCTCCGGACGGTTTGGCCATCAGCCCCCTCATGCCGGCAAGCTGCCTGATCTGCTGGCGGGAACCCCTGGCGCCGGAAGAAGCCATCATAAAAACAGGGTTAAAACTGTCAAGGTGGCGGAACACCAGGCTCGAGACATCCTCGGTAACGTGTGTCCAGATATCAATGATCTTATTGTATCTTTCTCCGTCGGTTATAAGACCTCTCTGATACTGGGCCTGTATCTTGTCCACTTCTGACTGCGCAAGGTTTATCCTTTTCGCTTTTTCTTCCGGGACTTCCAGGTCAGAGACCGCCATCGAAGCGCCGGAAAGCGTGGACTCTTCAAACCCGAGGTTCTTGAGCGCATCCAGCAGTTCTACGGTCTTACCGTGACCCTTTATCCTGTAACAGTCCGATATTACCTGGCTGACGGCCTTTTTATCCATCGGTTCGTTATAATACGGCATCTCCTCCGGCAGGATATTGTTGAAGATGACCCTGCCTACGGTGGTTTCCACGACCTTCCCGTCTATGCGGACCTTTATTTTCGCGTGCTTATCCGCCTCGTCGTTCTGATAAGCCATGATGACTTCTTCCCTGTCCGCGAACATCTTCCCTTCGCCCCTGGCCCCGGCTTTGATCTTGGTAAGATAGAACACGCCGAGAACGATATCCTGCGACGGGGTCGCGATCGGCCGGCCGTTCGCCGGAGAAAAGATGTTATTAGCGGAGTTCATTATGAGACGCGACTCCATCTGTGCCTCCATCGACAGCGGCACATGGACAGCCATCTGATCACCGTCGAAATCCGCGTTGAACGCCGCGCAGACCAGGGGGTGGATCCGTATCGCCTTGCCTTCTATAAGCTTTGGCTGAAACGCCTGTATCCCGAGGCGATGGAGCGTGGGGGCTCTGTTCAGGAGAACCGGATGATCCCTGATAACATCGTCAAGTATATCCCAGACCTCGGGGTTTTCCTGCTGGACCATCTTCTTGGCGCTCTTTATGGTGTGCACGAACCCTTTCTCTCTCAGTTTTCGGATGATGAACGGCTGGTATAATTCCAGCGCCATCACCTTGGGCAGACCGCATTCGTTCAAGCGCAGCTCCGGACCGATGACAATAACGCTCCGGCCGGAATAATCCACGCGCTTGCCCAGCAGGTTCTGCCTGAAACGTCCCTGTTTTCCTTTAAGCATGTCCGCAAGTGATTTCAAGGGCCGTCCGCCCGAGCCTACCACTTCGCGTCCGTGCCTTCCGTTGTCAAATAACGCATCGACTGCTTCCTGCAGCATCCTTTTCTCGTTCCGCACGATCACTTCCGGAGCTTTCAGTTCCAGCAGTTTCTTCAGGCGGTTATTACGGTTGATAACCCTCCTGTAAAGATCATTAAGGTCGCTTGTCGCGAACCGGCCGCCTTCCAGAGGAACGAGCGGCCTGAGATCGGGCGGGATGACCGGTATAATATCCAGGATCATCCATTCGGGGCTATTGCCGCTTTTTCGGAAGGTCTCCACGACTTTCAGCCTTTTCATGAGCCGTTTTCTGGTGTTAAGGTCCTTTTTTTCGGATATTTTGGCCATCAGCTCCTTGGCCACGGCATCAAGGTTTATCTCCTTTAGAAGTTCGCGCACGGCTTCGGCGCCCATCATGGCCCTGAATTTTTTGCCGTACTTCTCTTTTACTTCAAGATACTGGTCTTCGGTCAGCATTTCCTGCTTCTTGAGCGGGGTTTCGCCCGGATCGATCACCACATACTGTTCGTAGTAAAGGACCCTTTCCAGATCCCGCATCTTCATGTCCAGCACGTTGGCCATGCGTGAAGGAATGGCTTTAAAGAACCATACATGTGAGACCGGCGCGGCCAGCTTTATGCAGCCCATTCTTTCCCGGCGGACGCTTGATTTGGTCACTTCCACGCCGCAGCGGTCGCAGATAATGCCTTTATGTTTTATTCTTTTATATTTGCCGCAGTTGCATTCAAAATCCCTCGTCGGCCCGAAGATCCTTTCACAGAAAAGCCCGTCCCTTTCGGGCTTCAGCGTCCGGTAATTGATGGTTTCGGGTTTCTTGACCTCGAACAGGATGTGCCTGTTTCCGACCTTGCGCGTGGCCCATTCCTTGAGTTTTTCGGGAGAGGCTATCTGTATCCGGACACTGTCAAATTTATTCAGTTTGCGCAGCATAATATTTACACCCCTATCGACTCTTTCTCTTTCTGTTCGAGATGGACATCAAGCGCCAGGCTCTGAAGCTCCTTGATCAGCACGTTAAACGACTCGGGAGTGCTCGGTTCAAGCATGTTCTCGCCCTTAACGATGGTCTCGTAGATCTTCGTGCGCCCTACTACGTCGTCGCTCTTGACCGTAAGAAGCTCCTGCAGCGTATAAGCGGCTCCGTATGCTTCAAGCGCCCACACTTCCATTTCCCCGAATCTTTGCCCGCCGAACTGGGCTTTACCTCCCAGGGGCTGCTGTGTAACCAGCGAATACGGCCCTATCGACCTGGCGTGCATCTTATCGTCAGCCAGGTGCGCCAGCTTCATCATATATATGTATCCAACCGTTACCGGCTGGTCGAACGGTTTGCCCGTAAATCCGTCCCGGAGGGTCACCTTGCCGCTTAGGGGCACTCCCGCTTCCTTCATCGCCTCTTTTATATCCCCTTCATTGGCGCCGTCGAAAACGGGTGTCGTGATCTTCCTGTTGAGTATCTTTGCCGCCCAACCAAGCTGAGTCTCCAGAAGCTGTCCTATATTCATTCGGCTGGGCACCCCAAGAGGGTTGAGCACTATATCCAGCGGCGACCCGTCCGGAAGATAGGGCATGTCCTCTTCCGACAGTATCTTGGCGATCACGCCCTTATTCCCGTGCCGGCCGGCCATCTTGTCGCCCGCCTGGAGTTTTTTCTTGCTGGCCACAAAAACCGTTATCCTGCGCAACACACCCGGCGGAAGTTCATCCCCGTGCTGGATCCTGTCAAGATCCCTCTCCATCTCCATCATGGTCTGCTCGATCTGGCCGTTTATCGTCATGATTATGCTATTGACCTTTGCCTGAAGCTTCTCATCTCCTTCGACGCATATATTCTCCAGATCCGCTTTTTTGAACTTGAGGAGATCCTTTTTGCTTATGGTCCGGGTCGCTTTAATAAGGACCTTTCCCGTCTCAAGGTCTTCCAGGTTATTTATGAGCTTACTCCCGACCAGCTTCTGATGTATTCTTTCGGCTTTTTTCGCCTCCAGCTGCTCCAGGATATTCTGGTAACCCTCTTTAACGATCTTGCGTTCCCTGGAATCCATGCGACGCTGCTCTTTCGTGAGCGCCTTGCGGTTCTTGCGCGACAATTCCTTGACGTCCACGATTATGCCGTCAACGCCGGACGGGACACGTAACGATACGTCCTTGACATCGCCGGCTTTCTCGCCGAATATCGCACGCAGCAGCTTCTCTTCGGGTGAAAGTTCAGTTTCGGACTTAGGGGCGACCTTGCCTACCAGTATGCTGCCCGGGCTTACTTCCGCGCCGATGCGGACAATACCGCTTTCGTCCAGATTCTTAAGCGCGTCTTCGCCTACGTTGGGTATGTCGCACGTTATCTCCTCGTTACCCAGCCTGGTGTCCCTTGCCTCACATTCAAACCGGTGTATATGGACTGATGTATAGGCATCCTCCTTGAGCAATGTTTCGCTGATGAGGATCGCGTCCTCAAAATTATAGCCCCTCCATGACATGAACCCGACAAGGACATTCCTGCCAAGAGCCAGTTCTCCGCCCTGGGTCGAAATGCCGTCAGCCAGCAGGCCGCCTTCCTTCACCGTATCGCCTACCTCGACGACCGGCCTCTGATTGACGCTTGTCCTGGCATTGGTCCTCGCAAACTTTTTAAGGGGGTATTTATCGCCGGAAAGCACTATCTCCAATCCATCGACCTTGGTGACCTTGCCTTCTTTCCTCGCGGAAACAAGCGCTCCGGAGTCTTTTGCCGTGCGATGCTCCAGGCCCGTTCCCACAAGCGGGGCTTCCGGGAACAGAAGCGGAACAGCCTGCCTCTGCATGTTCGACCCCATAAGAGCCCTGTTGGCATCATCGTGCTCCAGAAAAGGTATAAGGCCCGCGCACACGCTCACCAGCTGAAGCGGAGAGACGTCCATGTACTGGACATCCCTGGTATTGGCGACTATAAAATCGTCCTTGAAGCGGCAGAAAACCTTATTCTTCTTGAAATATCCCTCCTCGTCGAGCTGGGTATTGGCCTGCGCGATGATGTAATTATCCTCGACATCCGCAGAAAGATACTCCACCTTATCCGTGACCTTTCCTCTTTCGACCTTGCGATAAGGCGTGACAAGAAATCCGAACCTGTCCACCCCGGCGTAACTGCTAAGCGAATTTATAAGTCCGATATTCGGGCCTTCCGGGGTCTCAATGGGGCATAATCTTCCGTAGTGCGAATAATGGACGTCCCTGACCTCGAATCCCGCGCGCTCGCGGTTGAGCCCCCCCGGGCCGAGAGCGCTCAGCCTCCTGAGGTGGGTCAATTCGGCAAGCGGATTGGTCTGGTCCATGAACTGCGACAATCTTCCCCTGGCGAAAAAGTCATGGATCACGCTGGTGATAAGTTTAGTATTGACGAGATTGTGAGGCATGACATCCTCCATCTCGTAAACGCTCATTCTTTCCCTGGCCACCCGTTCAACCCTGGCCATGCTCATCCTGATCTGGTTGGAAAGCTGTTCACCGACGCATCTCACGCGCCTGTTGCCGAGATGGTCAATATCATCTATGGTCTTCGCCCCGTCTTTTATCGCAAGCAGGTGTTTGATCGCCCTCACCAGGGTTTCAGCATCAAGCAGATGGGATCCCAGGGGCCTCGCCATGTCCAGCTTGCGGTTTATCATGCGGATACCGACATCGGTAAGGTCGTACCTCTTTTCGTCAAAGAACATCTGATCAAGAAGGTCTTTCGCGGCTTCAAGGGTAGGAGGATCACCCGGCCTCAGCTTCCGATAGATGTCAAGATAGGCCTCTTCCCTGGTCTTTGTCCCATCATGCTCCAGCGTATTTATGATCTCTTTCGGAACGGCCTGCAGCAGCTTGACGTCCCGCACCCCGCCTTTCCATATCCGGCCGGCAACGGAAGAAGTGATCTTTTCCGTCTGCTGGGCCAGTATGGAAGAAGATCTTTCGTCTATGATATCTTCCGCAAGGACTCTGCCGACCAGCTCCTCGCACTGCTTTTGGCGGGTCAGGGTCACTTTCTCGACCCCGCCGAACGCTTTAAGAATATCCCCGTCCTTGGACAATCCGAATATCCGCAGGAACGTCGTGGCTAAAAATTTTCTCTTGCGGTCGACATACACGTAAAGAAGGTCGCTCTTGTCAAACAGGAACTCGATCCATGCTCCCCTGTCGGGAATAAGACGGGCGGAATAAATGGATTTGCCGCCGGTAGAGGCGCTCTCTTCGAACGATATCCCCGGCGACCGATGAAGCTGGTTTACCACTACCCGTTCATCGCCGTTTATGATATAAGTACCTATATCGGTCATCAGCGGGATCTCGCCCACGTAGACTTCCTGCTCTTTCATCTCGGTCTCCAGCCTCAGGCGCAATTTGATCCTTAAAGGCGCCGCGAACGTGAGGGACCGGCGTTTACATTCCTCGACGTCGTACTTGGGCTGCTTGATATCATAATAAAGATATTCGAGCTTGTATTTGCCGTCCTGACTGATGATCGGGAACACTTCGCGAAAAAGAGCTTCAAGACCGTGGTTCTTCCGCTTCGTCTTGGGCACGGACTTCTGCAGGAATTCCCCGTAAGAGTCGATCTGGATCTTGATAAGATTGGGAATATCGTAGATATCTTTCAATCTCGCGTAACTTTTTCTTTTGACTTTAACAACCATCCCTTATCACATCTCCTGTTTTACCGGCTATAAATAGGGTACTCGCATCAAACGGACCCGGCCCCTTCCCCTCGCTTTGCTCCCCTCGCTTTGCTCGGGACTTCGCGGGACTTCGCGGGACTCCGCGGGACTCCGCGGGACTTCGCGGGGTAAATTCAGCCTTACAACTTACGTTCATCTCGTTCCGCAACTTAAGGCCTCGTTTACTTCAACTCGATCTTGGCGCCGGCTGCTTCCAGCTGTTTCTTCACCTTCTCGGCTTCTTCTTTTGTGACGTCCGATTTGATCTCCTTGGGCGCCGCTTCAACAAGGTCCTTTGCCTCTTTCAGTCCAAGATCCGTCACTGCTCTGATCTCTTTGATGACATTGATCTTTTTGTCACCGACGCTGGCGAGAACAACGGTAAAAACGCTTTTTTCCTCTTCGGCTCCGCCGCCTGCGGCAGCTCCGGGAGCTCCTGCGCCGGCAGCCGCCATGGCCGCGACCGGAGCAGCAGCGCTGACACCGAATTTCTCCTCAAGCGCTTTAACGAGATCGGAAAGTTCAAGAACGCTCATCTCTTCTATGTTCTTGATCATGCCTTCCATTTTGTCCGAAAGCTGCACTTTCGGCTTCTGCTTTTCGGGCTTCTTTTCCGCAACAGCCGTCTCTGTCTTGTTCTCCGCGGCAGCTTCAGCTTTCGCCTCGCCCTTGGCTTTGGCCTCTTCCGGCGCTGCTTCCGCAGCGGGGGCCGCCTTTTCCCCGGCCGGCGCTCCCGCCTGCTTCTCTTGCTCTTTTGCCTCTTCCTTCTTTTTCTTTTCCTCTGCCATTTTCAACTCCTCCTTATTAACTGTTTGTCATTCCCGCGAAAGCGGGAATCCGTCTTTCCTGGATTATCCTTCTTTTTCCTTCTTCTCTTTGACCGCGTTCAACGCATACAAAATATTCCTTAAAAGCGACGACAGGACGCCGGCAAAACTCGTGATCGGCGCGTTCATCATGCCGATAACCATGGCTATCAACCGTTCGCGGCTGGGCAACTCCGAAAGCTCCTTTATTTTCTCCGCCGCAAGAGGCTGCCCTTCCAAATATCCGGTCGAGACCTTGAACCCCTTGTTCTTCTTGGAAAACTGCATCAGGAGCTTGGCCACCTGAACGGAATCCTCCTCCACTATGCCGACACCGAGTATCTTTTCCTCGTTAACGGCATCAAAAAGCTCGCTGATCCCCGCCTCTTCAAGTGCGAGCTTTGCCAGGCGGTTCTTTATGACCATGTACCTGGTGCCGGATCTCCTCATGTTCTTCCGCAGCTCGTCTATCTCCGAAGCTTTTACGTTCTCGATACTGGAGATGATAAACCCCTTTTTCCCGGAGAAAATACCCTTCATCTCCCTGATCATCAATTCCCTGACTTTTCTTCCATACTTTTCAGCCATGATAATGCCTTCTTTAAGATTGTCTGAACTGGTTTTTCTCCAGCTTGAGTCCCGGCCCCATGGTCGAACTGATCACAATAGACCTGATATTCTGTATCTTCTGCAGTTTCGGACTTGCCGCCATGACCGCCTTTATGAACGAAACTATGTTTTCCGTCAATGCGTCCTCGTCGAAGGACAGTTTTCCCACGGGTCCCTTGATACCGGACTGCTTGTCCATCCTGTATTCTATTTTGCCGGCCTGAAGCTCTTTTACCGCCGTGGCGATATCCGTAGTGACGGTTCCGGATTTCGGATTCGGCATAAGCCCGCGGGGTCCCAGCACCTTCCCCAATCGCGCCAGTTCCTTCATCATCTCAGGCGTCGCGACAGCCACATCGAATTCCAGCCATCCTTCCGAGACTTTCTTTATCAGATCGTCGCTGCCTACATGATCGGCTCCCGCTTCCCGGGCCTGTTTTTCAAAATCTCCCCTGCAGAAAACCGCGACGCGCGCCTTTTTCCCCGTTCCGTGCGGAAGGCTGACCGTACCGCGTACGGGGGTCGAGGACTGCTCCAGGTTCAGCTTCATGGCCACCTCGACCGTCTGGTCAAAATTGGTCTTCGGAGCGTTCTTCAGGATGGAAACGGCTTCTTTCAGCTCATATTCCTTCGTTTTATCCGCCAGCTCTTTTATCGCTTTCTGTCTCTTGCTCAATCTGGTCATTCGGTTCCACCTTATTCTTCGACCTCGATACCCATGCTTCTGGCCGATCCCTTTATGATCTTGACGGCGCCTTCGAGGTCAACAGCGTTAAGATCCTCCATCTTCTCTTTGGCGATCTCCCTGACCTGCTCGACGGTCACCTTGCCGACTTTTTCCGCTTTTGGATCCCCGCTGGCCTTGGCGATGCCGGCGGCCTTTTTCAGGAGAACGCTCGCCGGAGGGCTTTTGATCACAAACGAAAATGTCCTGTCCTCGTACAGGCTTATTACCACCGGGAGCACCAGGCCCTGTTTATCTTTCGTCCGCTCGTTGAACTGCTTGCAAAAATCCATTATCGGGATACCGTGCTGACCCAGCTCCGGGCCTACGGGCGGCGCGGGGTTCGCCTGCCCTCCCGAACAATGAAGCTTTATCTTGACTTTGACCTTCTTGGCCATGGCTGTCTCCGTTTTCTAGATCTTCTCGATCTGCCAGGCTTCCAGCTCTACCGGGGTAGGCCTGCCGAATATCGAGATCATCACTTTGATCTTGCCTTTTTCCAGATTTGTATCCTCGATGGTGCCGGTGAAATTCTTGAACGGCCCTTCCTTGACGCGGACCGCTTCCCCCTGTTTAAAAAATACCTTGGGGACCGGTTTTTCCTTCGCTTCCTTTGTCTGCTGCAGGATCTCGTTCACCTCTTCCTCCGCCAGGGGAACGGGCCTTGTCCTGGTCCCGACAAATCCCGACACCCCCGGGGTGTTCTTCACCAGGTACCAGCTCTTATCGTTGAGCTCCATCTCGATCAGTATATATCCGGGGTAGAATTTCCTCTCCGAGATCTTTTTTTCGCCTTCTCTGACCTCCGCGACTTTCTCCGTGGGAATCAAAATATTGCTGATGAACTTTTTCTTTCCGGGATCGCTCTCCAGCTGCCTCTCAAGAGCCTTCTTCGCGGTATATTCCTTGCCGGTCAATGTATGCACGACATACCATTTCTTCGCCATCAGAAAACCCCGCTTATTAAAAAATTTATAATGCGCGAAAGGAACAGATCGCATACACCGATGAATAAGGCCAGCAGCGCCGTCGATATCAGCACCACGATAGTGGAACTTACAAGTTCCTGTCTCGACGGCCAGGAAACTTTTTTCATCTCGGCCTTTACCTGGCTTGCGAATATTCCGATCTTCAGCATCGTTTATCCCGTGTGCTTATTTTTTTCAGCTCTACTTTTATATGTAATCCGCTCTGTTTTTCATGGCAGGAGAGACAGGCCTCGAACCTGCAACCCCCGGTTTTGGAGACCGGTGCTCTGCCAATTGAGCTACTCTCCTAAGACTTTACCTCTTTATGCAGGGTATGTTTCCGGTCGAACCTGCAATATTTCTTCCGCTCCAAACGGCCCGTATGGGTCTTTTTGTTTTTCATCGTCGTATAATTACGGCGTTTGCAGGTCTCGCACTGCAAAGTTATTATCTCTGTCGCGCCTTTCTTCTTTGCCATCTCCTACCTTATCTCTGAAATAAACAGGGCGGGGTCTGCCCCGCCCTCCATGATCCTATTCCAATATCTCCGAAATAACGCCCGCGCCCACGGTATGCCCGCCTTCTCTTATCGCGAACCGCAGCTCTTTCTCCAGCGCGACCGGAGTTATCAGCTCTACTTCGAGTGTCACGTTGTCCCCGGGCATGACCATCTCCGTCCCTTCAGGAAGCTTCGCGACCCCCGTCACGTCGGTCGTCCTGATATAGAACTGCGGCCTGTACCCGTTGAAGAACGGCGTGTGGCGCCCGCCTTCTTCCTTGCTCAGGATGTATACCTTGGCCTTGAACTTCGTGTGCGGCGTG
>Ga0180431_10005784_pt1 | contig 14950 bp, 13 predicted proteins | sample SS_ome_11_FD_132459 | JGI IMG/M metagenome (GOLD analysis project Ga0180431, IMG submission 132459) | Hypersaline lake sediment archaeal communities from the Salton Sea, California, USA - SS_1_MS_1 metaG | ecosystem: Environmental > Aquatic > Non-marine Saline and Alkaline > Hypersaline >... | reverse complement strand
TGGCGCCGGCACTGGCGCCGGCACTGGCGCCGGCACTGGCGCCGGCAGCGACCGGTCCGCCTTCGCCGCGGTCGGCGCCGCGGCCGACGAGGATGGATTCGCCCGCTTCTACCGCCGCTGCCGGGCGGTGACCGAGCCGCTGTGGCCGACCCTGACCGAGCCACTGCGCTCTCGGGAGGAAGCCCGCCGGCATGTCGCGCAAACCGGTGGACCGGAGGCGGCGGCAGCGTGGGAGTCGCTGATCGAAGAGCCGATCGGACTGGCAATCACCGAGGCCGTCAGCAGTGACCTGGTACGCGGGGTGATGGCCACCGACGCCCTGATCGGGACGTTCGCCCGCCTTGACGACACCTCGCTGAGACAGAACATCTGCTTGCTTTACCACTTGATCGGTGGTGGCACGGGCCAGTGGGACGTTCCGATCGGCGGGATGGGCACGGTCACCGGGTCACTGGGCGCGGCCGCACTCCGGCACGGCGCAGAGATCGTCACCGGGGCCGAAGTATCAGCCGTCAGCCCGGACGGCGAAGTCTGCTACCGGTGCGGGCCGGACGAGGTGCGGGTGCGCGCCCGGTTCGTGCTGGCCAATGTCGGCCCCGCCGTACTGTCGGGACTGATGGGCGAATCGAGTCCGGCGGTGGCCGACGGCGCGCAGGTGAAAGTCAACATGATGCTCCGGCGCCTGCCGCGGCTTCGTGATGACACCGTCACCCCGGAGCAGGCCTTCGGTGGCACCTTCCACATCAACGAGACGTGGTCGCAACTGGATGCGGCCTATACCGCGGCCGCCTCGGGCCGCATTCCCGCGCCGCTGCCGTGCGAGATCTACTGCCATTCGCTGACCGACCCCAGCATCCTGTCGCCCGGCTTGCGGGCGACCGGGGCGGCGACCCTGACCGTATTCGGGTTGCACGTGCCGCATGCACTGCAACGCAGTGGCCAGGACACGATGCGGGACCGTCTCACCGAAGCGGTGTTGGCCTCACTCAATTCGGTTCTGGCCGAACCGATTCAGGATGTTCTGATGACCGACGCGCACGACCGCCCGTGCATTGAGACGAAGACCACCGTCGACCTTCAGGACACCTTGGGCATGACCGGCGGAAACATCTTCCACGGCGCCCTGCGGTGGCCTTTCGCCGATGACGGCGACCCCTTGGACACTCCCGCACGGGCGTGGGGGGTGGCTACCGCGCACGAGCGGATCATGTTGTGCGGCTCAGGGTCCCGCCGCGGCGGCGCCGTATCCGGACTGGGCGGACATAATGCCGCGATGGCGGTGCTGGCAGAGCTTGCCGGCGACGCCCGAACCGAAACCTACCGGCCGCCGATTTCGCGGTAGTCGCGTTCGCCGTAACCGGTGTAGATCTGCCGCGGCCGGCCGATCTTGTTGGGCTCCTCGTGCATCTCCCGCCAGTGCGCGATCCAGCCCGGCAGCCGACCGAGAGCGAAGAGCACGGTGAACATCCGGGTCGGGAACCCCATCGCCCGGTAGATCACCCCGGTGTAGAAGTCCACGTTCGGGTAGAGCTTGCGCTCGACGAAGTAGTCGTCGGTCAGCGCGACCTCCTCGAGGGCGCGGGCGATATCGAGCAACTGGTCGTCACCGCCAAGCTTGCCGAGGATCTTGTCAGCCTGCTCTTTGACGATCCGCGCCCGCGGATCGTAGTTCTTGTAGACGCGGTGACCGAAGCCCATCAGCTTCACACCGTCCTCGCGGTTCTTGACCTTGCGCACGAATTCGTGGATGTCGCCGCCGTTGCGGCGGATCGTCTCCAGCATCTCCAGCACCGACTGGTTGGCTCCGCCGTGGAGTGGCCCCCACAGGGCGTTGATTCCTCCCGAGATGGAGGTGAACAGGTTCGCCTGGGACGAGCCCACCAAACGCACTGTCGACGTGGAACAGTTCTGCTCGTGGTCGGCATGAAGCAGCAACAGCATGTCGAGCGCGCGGACGATCTCCGGGTCCGGGGTGTACGGCTCGACGGGCAGGCCGAAGGTCATCCGCAGGAAGTTCTCCACCAACGTCAGCGAGTTATCCGGGTAAAGGAACGGCTGGCCGACCGACTTCTTATAGGCGTACGCGGCGATCGTCGGCAGCTTGGCCAGCAACCGGATCGTCGACAAGTCGACCTGCTCGTGGTCCATCGGGTCCAGCGAGTCCTGGTAGTAGGCGCTCAGCGCGTTGACGGCACTGGAAACCACCGGCATCGGATGGGCGTTGCGGGGGAAGCCGTCGAAGAACCGCTTGAGGTCCTCATGCAACAGGGTGTGCCGCTGGATCTTGGCGGTGAATTCGGCGAGTTCCGCCGCGGTCGGCAGTTCCCCGTAAATCAGCAGGTAGCTGACCTCGATGAACGTTGACCGCTCGGCGAGCTGCTCGATCGGGTAGCCGCGGTAGCGCAGGATTCCGGCGTCGCCGTCGATATAGGTGATGGCGCTCTTCGTCGGAGCGGTGTTGACAAACCCCTGGTCGAAGGTGGTGTAGCCGGTCTTCGCCAGGAGTGAACCCAGCGCGATGCCGTCGGAGCCCTCGGTCGAGTGGACGATCTCCAGATCCAGCTCTCCACCGGGATACCGGAGGGAGGCGGTGTCGTCGGTTACGGCCACATCAACCCTTTCTTGCGCGGTCGACGGTGCCGGGCGGACCGTCATGGATCACGCTACTGTGCGCTCCAGTTGAAGGTAGTCGCTATCGCCCTGGACTGTCCGACGGGGTCCGCTCCTCGGAGCGCCACGGTTGCCAGAGACGGGTGCAGAGCGCGAACGTCTCTTCGATCCGGTCGCTGACGGAGCACGGGTCGCCCGGCTCGTCGCCCGGGCTGCCCAGCGCGATAGCCATCAGCACCGCCCAGGTGTCGAAGACGACACGGACGGCCGGATCGGTCACCGGTAAACCCATCCTGCGGGCCAGCGCCGCACCCACTGCGTGGGTTGATCCGCCGGGCCGAAAGGTGAACGCCGCGAGGCTGAGCGTGGGGGTGGCGTTGACGATGCTCAGAAAACCACTGATGCGGTCGAAGGACATCGCACCCGGTTCGCCCCGTTGGGCGGCACGGAAAACCTCGGTGTGGGCACGGACCAGCGCCTCGTGCTCGGTGATGTCGTAGGGCTGGCGGGTCAGTGCCGCGGCCACCCGCTCAGAGGTCTCCTCCATCAGCGCACCGATGACGGCTTCCTTGTTCGGGAAGTAGCGGCTGAAGGTCCGCGGGGACACCTCCGAAGCGGCGGCGATCTGATCGACGGTGGTCTGCTCGTAGCCCTGCTGGGCACACAGCCGCGCCGCCACGTCCACCAGCGTCGCGCGGGTGCGCTTCTTTTTCAATTCCCGCAGCCCAACGGCTGACCCCCGGGTGCGTTCAGGCACAACCCGATCGTAGGTCGAAGGCGCCGGGGTTGGCCGCACGTTTACCCACGGACCTGTCGGCTACGGAGGTCGAACCGATCCCCGGCGGGCCTATGCTCGGGGTTCTCCAGGGCTGCTCAGGGCTGCAGCCGCTCCACACGGCCTTCGCTCACGCGAATCCGATTGTGAATCCGGTTCTCTCGACCCTGCCAGAATTCGACCACCTCGGGCGCGATGCGGTAACCACCCCAGTGCGCCGGCACCGGGATTTGCTCATCGTCGGCGAACCGCTCGGTTACCTCGGCGAGACCGGCCATCAGATCGGCACGGGAACCGATCGGGCGAGACTGCTCCGAGGCCCACGCGCCGAGTTGCGATCCTCGCGGGCGCCGGGCCCAGTACCGCGCGGTCTCCTCGGCGCTGACCTTGCTCACGGCGCCGCGGACGTGAACCTGACGGCTCAACCCGTACCACGGGAAGGTCACCGATGCGTACGGGGTGATCGCGAGGTCGGCGCCCTTGGCCGAGTCGTAATTACTGTAGAAAGTGATTCCGTCGGCGTCCGCGCTCTTGCACAACACGGTGCGGGTGGCCGGCCGGCCGGCCTCAACGGTTGCCAGCACCATTGCGTTGGGCTCGACGATCCCGGCCGCCTCTGCATCGTCGATCCACCTGTGCAACAACACAAGCCATCCTTCGGCAAGCCAGTCGACGTCGAGGTCGCGGCTGCCGTCCTTCTCCACCGACCCATACTCCAGCCGCATCCCGGCCAGCCGATGGGCGGGGACGGAGCCCTCTGGACCAGACACCCACTTACAGTACGCCGCCGGGTCGGGTGCCATCGAGGATGGCAGAATCCGCTGAATGAACGTGCTACCGGACGACTTCGTTGCGGGCCTCGAGGGTGTAGTGGCCTTCACCACCGAAATCGCCGAACCGGATCGCGACGGCGGAGCGCTGAGGTATCGCGGCGTCGACATCGAGGACCTGGTGCGGCGCCGGGTCACCTTCGGTGATGTGTGGGCGCTGCTGGTCGACGGCCGGTTCGGACTTGGCCTCGCACCTGCCGAACCGTTCCCGCTGCCGATCCACACCGGCGACGTCCGGGTGGATGTGCAAGCCGGTCTGGCGATGCTGGCCCCGATCTGGGGGTATCGGCCGCTACTCGACATCGACGATCAGACGGCCCGCGCTCAACTGGCCCGGGCCTCGGTGATGGCGTTGTCCTACGTCTCACAATCCGCCCGCGGTATCCACCGGCCCGCTGTGCCGCAACGGGTGATCGACGAATGCGCCACCGTCACAGAACGTTTCATGACCCGCTGGCACGGGGAACCGGATCCCCGCTACGTCGAGGCCATCGACGCCTACTGGGTTTCGGCCGCCGAACACGGGATGAACGCCTCGACCTTCACCGCCCGGGTGATCGCCTCCACCGGAGCGGACGTCACCGCGGCGCTGTCCGGTGCGGTCGGGGCGATGAGTGGGCCCCTGCACGGCGGGGCCCCGGCCCGGGTCATCCCGATGATCGAACAGGCCGAGCGGGGCGGGGACCCGGGCGCGGTGGTGCGCGACATCCTCGACCGCAAGGAGAAGTTGATGGGCTTCGGCCACCGGGTCTACCGGGCCGAGGACCCACGCGCCCGAGTGCTGCGCGCGACCGCCAAACGGCTGGACGCCCCGCGCTACGAGGTGGCGGCCGCACTGGAACAGGCGGCACTGGCCGAACTGCGCGAGCGTCGGCCCGACCGGGCCATCGAGACCAACGTCGAGTTCTGGGCAGCGGTCATCCTCGACTTCGCCGAGGTACCTCCCGCGATGATGCCGGCCATGTTCACCTGCGGGCGCACGGCCGGCTGGTGCGCCCATATCCTCGAGCAGAAGGGGCTCGACAAACTGGTTCGGCCTGCGGCCGTCTACGTCGGCCCGGCCCCACGGGCGCCGGAGGCGGTTATCGGCTGGGATGGGATCTCCCACACATAAACCCCCGGGCTGCCCCGCCCCGCGAGCAGACACAAACTCGCGTTAGCGGATCAGTTTTCGGGCGAGTTTGCGTCTGGTCGCCGAGGGACGGCGGGCGGCGGCAACCGCCAGCATGTCGTCCACCGCGGTGAACTTCACCCGGGGCCGACCGGCGACCGAACCGCGGGCGATCTCGGCAGCGTCGATCGCCCGCCACCCGTCGGCGTCGACAACATCGGGCTGCCGTGAGCGGATCAGCCGGCGCAGCACCGACGGCCGGGGGTTCGGTTCGGCGAGCAGTCCGGCGTTGAAGTCGTCGGCCAGCGCCGCGATGGTCCGCAGTGCGCAGGATTTGTTCGTGCCGATGAACCCGGTCGGTCCCCGCTTGATCCAGCCCGCCACGTAGGTGCCGGGCACCGGCCGGCCGGTGGCCGGGTCAATGACCCGCCCCTCCCGGTTGGGAACCACCGCCGCCGCCTGGTCGAAGGGAAGGCCGGGAACCGGGGCGCCCCGGTATCCGATCGAGGTCAGCACCAGACCGGCCGCCATCGTTTGGATGTCCCCTGTCTGGATGTCCCCTGTTTGGATGTCCCCCGAACCGGTGTCGGCGAACTCCACGCCCTCGGCCCGGGCCCGCCCGAGGATCCGCTGCGGGGTGAGGCGATAGGCCAGCCGGATACGTGGCCGGGTGACCGCGCCCGCGGCATCGGGAAGGCCGGACAGGATCTCCAGCTTTGCGCGGTTCGCGGGGTCACGGGCAGTGGCGAGGTCACGACTGACGCGGGCGTGGTCTGCGGCGTCGAGCACGACATCGGAGTCGGCGGTCAGCCCGATCAACTCGGGCAGGGTGAACGCAGAGTGCGCCGGGCCGCGGCGGGCCGCCACCACCACCTCCCGGATCGCCGATCTGCGCAAGCTCTGCAACGCGATATCGGAGATATCGGTTGCGGCGAGGCTCTCCGGGTCCGCGGTCAGGATGCGAGCCACATCGAGGGCCACATTGCCGTTACCGATCAGCACCGCCCGTTCATGGCTGAGATCGAAGGTGCGGGCGGCGAACTGCGGATGGCCGTTGATCCAGGCGACCAGTTCGGTGGCGCTACCGGTACCCGGCCGTCCCATCCCGTCGACCTCCAGCCTCCGGTCGCCCGGAGCGCCCACGGCGTACACCACCGCGTGATGGTGTTCCAGTAACTCGTCGTGCGAAATATGCTTTCCCACTTCGACATTGAGGTAATAACCAAAACCGCGGGCGGCAGCGATACGGTCGAAGAGCCCGGTGACGCCCTTGGTGTTCTGATGGTCCGGAGCCACCCCCGCCCGTACCAGGCCGTAGGGGGTGGGCAGCTTGTCGAACACGTTGACCCGCACGCCGGCTTGGGTGAGCAATTCGTCCGCGGCGTACATACCGGCCGGACCGGAACCGACGACCGCCACCGTCAGGCCCCGGTCGCGCAGCCGTGGCGCGGGCAGCACGGGGGCCAGCTTGGATGTGGGCGGCAGCTTCGATCCGGCGGGCCGGGGTGGGTAGTGGTCGGCATTGACGCTGACGAACGGCAACTGCCCGGGGGTGAGTCGGCTGTCGTGCCGGATCGCCCCGACCGGGCAGGCGCTCACACAGGCGCCGCAGTCCACGCAGGCGACCGGATCGATGTAGAGCATCTCGGCGGTCGCGAACCCCGGTTCGTCCGGGCTGGGGTGAATACAGTTCACCGGGCAGGCGTAGACACAGGAGCCGTCGCTGCAGCACGACTGCGTGATGATGTGGGGCATCGGAGTCCGATTGCCCAGGATCAGGCAGCGCTGATGACGTGGGCCCGCTGCGGCTCGCTGCGGAATCTGCTGGGCGGGCCCCCGATTGCGCATAGCCGCCAGAGGAGCTTCGCTGCGGGGTTCATCAAACCGGTGTCGTAGCAGAGCATCCGAACGTCGCCGAACATGTCCTGCAGCATCTTCCGGGACTCCGGGGAGCGGAAGAACAGCTCTTTGCGGGCCTCGCGCGGGATGCCGAACTCATGGAAGAAGCTGCGCGGGGGAACCAGGATGGCCTGGCAGAGCACCCGCATGATGACCGGCACGTTCAGCGACAGCCAGAACCGCTGGCCCCGGCGCAGCCGCGGCACGCGCTTGCGTAGGTATTCATGGGCAAAGGAGATGTGCCGGGCCTCCTCGGCCACGTGAATGGCCATCACCCTCTCCATGATGGGATGCAGCGCTTTACCGTCACCACCGTCACCACCGTCACCACTTTCGCGCAACACTGCTTTCTGTGTGTGGTCGATGGGTTCCTCACCGGCGAGCACCCCGAAGAAGAACGGGATCGGAAGCGGGCCGGGCACCAACGGAATCAGCGGGGACAGCCAGCGAAGCAGCCTCGGCATACCGGGCACGTCGACCCCGATCCGGTTCACCATCTCCTGAAACATCAGGGTGTGGTTGCCCTCCTCGATGGCCTCATGCAGGCAGTAACGATATTCCGGTGATCCGTTGGGCACCCAGAACGTGTAGTTCATCAGGCCCCGGATCAAGATGGACTCGAATTGCAGACCGACCTTGGCGACATTGGCCTGCCTCCACTGGCCGATCGCGATGCGGGTCTCAACCGGTTGCGCCCGGTACCAGGGATGGCGACCGAGCATGTCGGACTCCGGCAGAATCCAGCGCTCGTCGTCCGCGGTGACAGCAAATTCCGGGGCATCCCAGTCGATATCGGTATACGGATTGAAGTTCCGCCGCACCGATCCCTCCGACAGGGTGGTCAGCATCTCGACGTAGGCGGTGTCCTCGCGGACGTCCATGTTGCGGCGCCAGCGCCTGACCATCCGAGTCCTGGCTTTTTTCTCAGCCCACATCTTTGCCATCAGCGGCCTCCTAGGCGGTGCTCCCACCGGCACGTACAAACAATACGGTACCGCAGGTACCGGGTACTGTCCATGACACCCAGGACGGTTTGCGGGCCGCCTCGATTTCGGCTGCGGGGGCCTCGGATCCTAGGCTTGGGGTATGGCCGACCTCGCCCGACTGACGATCCCCGCCGACCTCAAGCCGACCGATGGCCGCTTCGGATGCGGCCCATCCAAGGTTCGGCCCGAACAGCTGACGGCATTGAGCGCCGCCGGCACCGCACTGTTCGGCACCTCACACCGGCAGGCGCCGGTCAAGAATCTGGTCGGCCGGGTGCGCGAGGGGGTGCGGGAGCTGTTCTCCCTCCCAGAGGGCTACCAGGTGATCCTCGGCAACGGCGGCGCGACGGCGTTCTGGGACGCCGCCGCCTTCGGTCTCATCGAGAGCAGGTCCCTGCACCTGACTTACGGTGAATTCAGCTCGAAGTTCGCTTCCGCGGTGGCGGCCAACCCGTTCGTCGGGGAGCCGATCGTGGTCAAGGCGGACGCCGGCAGCGCTCCGGCTCCGCGGTCCGATCCCGCGGTCGACGCCATTGCCTGGGCACACAACGAGACCTCGACCGGCGTCGCGGTCGGTGTCCGCCGGCCCGAGGGCGCCGGCGACGCGCTGGTGCTGATCGATGCCACCTCCGGAGCCGGTGGACTGCCGGTCGACATCACCGAGTGCGACGCGTACTACTTCGCGCCACAGAAGAATTTCGCCAGCGACGGCGGACTGTGGCTGGCCGTTCTCTCCCCGGCCGCACTGGCCCGCATCGAGGCGATCGCGGCCTCCGGCCGCTGGGTGCCCGACTTCCTGTCCCTGCCGATCGCCGTGGACAACAGCCTGAAGAACCAGACCTACAACACTCCGGCGATCGGCACCCTGGTACTGATGGCCGAGCAGCTCGACTGGATGCTGGCCAAAGGCGGTCTGGACTGGGCGGTCAACCGGACCGCGGACTCCTCGTCGCGGTTGTATTCCTGGGCTGAGGCCGCCGCGTTCGCCACCCCGTTCGTGACCGATTCCGCGCTGCGCTCCCAGGTGGTCGGCACCGTCGACTTCACCGACGAGGTCGACGCGGCCGCCGTCGCCGCCGTGCTGAGGGCCAACGGCATCGTTGATACCGAGCCGTACCGCAAGCTGGGGCGCAATCAGCTTCGGGTGGCGATGTTTCCGGCAATCGAGCCCGATGACGTAACCGCGCTGACACACTGTGTCGACTGGGTCGTCGAACGCCTCTGATCCCCGGCGCACGGGCGTGTCCTTTCCGTTACCTCGCCCCGGTCTGGGTTACAGTCCAAACAAGGAGGTCGACATGCGGGAACTCTGTCTTATCGGGCTCGATGTCGATGGCAAACACGTCATCTGCGAAGGTGGCGACCCGGCCGACAAGTTCCTCATCCGGGTCGATGACCGGTTGCGTGCCGCGGTGCGCGGCGACCGCGCCGGACTGGTCCAGAACCCAAAAGACAACGAGGTCAAAGGCGTGCTACGTCCCAGGGACATCCAGTCGCGAATCCGGGCCGGCGCATCAGTCGAGGAGGTCGCCCAATCCTCCGGGATGGACACCTCCAAGATTGAGCGCTTCGCCCACCCGGTGCTACTCGAACGGCAACGCGCCGCAGAGTTGGCGACCGCGGCCCACCCCGTGCTGGCCGATGGACCCGCGGTCGAGACACTGCTGGAGACCGTCACCTCGGCCCTGGCCGAGCGCGGACTCAGCGCGGAATCCACCAACTGGGACGCCTGGCGCACCGACGACGGCCGGTGGACCGTCCGGATGTGCTGGCCGGCCGGTCTTTCGGAGAACAACGCGCACTTCCGGTTCACGCCGGGTGCGCACGGCGGCACCGTAACGGCGGTAGACGAGGCGGCCAGCGAGCTGATCGACCCGGAGTTCGAACGTCCACTGCGTCGAGTCGCACCGTTGACCCAATTGGAATTCGAACAGGTCACCCCGCCCTCGGCGGAGGCGACCACTGGAACCACCGGGACCACCGCAGCCTCACGACCCGCTCCGGCCAAGCGCGCCAAGCGAAAGGCCGAGGTTCCGGCCTGGGAGGACGTTCTGCTCGGTGTGCGCACCGGCGGCGACCGCTAGCGAATAATCAGCGTCAGCGTCACCACCCAACCGACGGCCACCCCGGCCGCCGCGCCGAGGGCGAACCATCGTCGGACAGGCTGACTGCGCCAGTCCCACAGCGTCGGCGCAAGTCCGCCGACCGCGACAAGGTTCAGCCCGATCGACACCACAGGATGCACACGGGTCATCCCTAGAGTGAGCACCACGATGGCCGCCGCCGTGACCGCACCGACGAAGGCCGCGACGGTCAGCCCTGTTCCCCAGGGTGTCGAGTCGTCAGGCATCGGGTCAGGTTATCCGTCCGGTCCCGCCGGCTTGCCGGGCGCGCTCATAGAATGCCAGCGCCGCCGCGGTGGCGACGTTGAGCGAGTCCGTGCCGCGCGCCATCGGTATGCGCACACGCGTGTGGCTGGCCCGCATCGCGGTCTCGGTCAGGCCCGGCCCCTCCGCACCCACCAGGATCGCGACCTTATCGGCCGTGAGCGTGCCCAGCACATCGGCCAGGGCGCGGGCCCGCGGATCGGGGGTCATCGCCAGCAGCCGGAAACCGGTGTCGCGGAGCAATTCCAGGTCTGCGGGCCACTGACTCGCACGGGCAAACGGCACCAGCAGCGCGTGTCCCATCGACACCCGGACCGCTCGCCGGTACAACGGGTCGGCACACCCGGTACCAAAGACCACCCCGTCGATTCCGAGCCCGGCGACATTGCGGAACATTGCGCCGAGGTTCTCGTGGTCGTTGACCCCCTCGAGGACAGCGACCGTGTGGGCCCCGGCCACCACATCGGCGACGGCGAGCTCCGCCGGACGGCGGGCAGCGGCCAGCACACCGCGGTTCAGGTGGAAACCCACCACCTGGGCCATCACCTCGGCATCCGCCCGGTAGAACGGTGTCTCGCCGGCACCGGGGTCAGCCGGCAGATACGCGTCCAACTCGGCCAGCCGGCGGTCGGTGCCGAGGAAGGCGTGCGGGGCGTACCGGGATATCAGCATTCGCCTGACCACCAGCACCCCCTCGGCGATCACCAGTCCCTTGCCGGCCGGCAGGTCGGGCCGACGGTCGATGCTGTTGAGGTCGCGGAAGTCGTCGACCCGCGTGTCACCGGGGTCGGTGATATCGATGACAGCCACCATGGGCGCTAACGTACGCCCACGCCCGGTCGGTTACGGTGAGCGCAATGCGCCCCCCGTCCCCCCCGTCCACCTCCGGGCAGGCCCTACCCGGGTTGCCCGCCGCCTTGCTGGATCCGCGGCCGGTCATCGGCGCCGGAGTGCTGTTCTGGATAGTCGCGGCCGTGGCGGCGTTCGCCGTGCCGGCGCTGGAGAGTTGGCAGCCGGTGACCGTCGCCGGTCTCGGCGTGAGCGTCTTCGGCGCGTCGGTTTTCCTATGGCAGCGCTCTGCGGCTCGGCGCGGTGCGCGCGGCGCCCAGAGTGGATTGGAACAGAGCAGGCAACAGTGACCGAAGAACAACAGTGACCGAAGAAGGAGAACCATGGCAGCCCCACTTCTGAAAGCCGAGATCGACATCAACGCCCCGGTGGCCACGGTGTGGAGCCTGATCTCGGATCTCAATCGGATGCCGCAGTGGAGTCCGCAGTGCCGGAAGATGAAAGCCCTCGGGCCGATCCGCCCGGGTACGCGGACACTGAACCTCAACCGGCACGGCATGCTGTTCTGGCCGACCACATCGACGATCACCGAGGTGATCCCGGATCGCAAGCTGGCATTTCGCGTCGATATCAACCACACGGTCTGGACCTACGAATTGGAGCCGACTGCAACCGGCACACGGCTCATCGAGTCCCGGCATGCCGAGAACGGTGTGACCGCGGTCTCGGCCGCGGCGACCAAGGCCGCACTCGGCGGTGTCGACAAATTCGAGAAAGAACTCCTAGAGGGGATGAACCTCTCGCTGGCCCGGATCAAGGCTGCGGCCGAGGGCAGCTAGCCTTCGACAGCGCCAGGCTTCGTCGATCCGTCGCCCGGGGTCCCCAAGATGTCCGCTTCGACGGCGGCGGGATTCTCGGCGGCTTCCTCAGCGGCTTCCTCCGCGGCGGGGGGCAACTCGACGACCTCGACCACACCATCGTCATAGGGCTCGTGCCTGGGTGACCCGGATCCCATTGGGGCCGGGGTGTCGGAGTGGGCCCCGCAGCCGTAAAAGAAGTCCACGACGTGCCCGTCGGCGGACTGCTCGTTGCAGCAGACCCCGAACCTGATTCCCAGCGCCCCGGCCAGCGGCACCATGAACCCGCAATCGCGGCACACCCGCTTGGTGGACCGGGCCATCGCGGCTTCGGGGCCGTAGTCGCCGTCATGCCAACGCTGGGCCGCGTCGTCTCGGCCGAAGCTGCTCAGCACCTGACGGCGGCCGAATCCGACCTCCACCGCCGTGTCGTCGATCAGCGGGTCGCCGGTGGCGACGAAACCGGGCACCAGCCGCGGATCGTCGGGCAGCGTCGCCAGCAAGTCGCCCGGACCCAGATCGCCGGGCTGGACGCGCTGATCCCACGGCACCCACGGCGGAGCCAGCAGCGCCGTTGGACCCGGAACCAGAACCACCTCGCTGATGGTGGCGTGGTCGGACATCGGACAGGCCGCCACCACCACGGCCCACTGCCAGCCCCGATACCCCGGCAGGGCGGCCAGGAAACGATGGGTCGCCGAGGCCTCATCGGTGTAGCCGACACCCAGGTAGTCCCCCACCGTGTCACCGCTGAACTCGATGATCGCCGCGCGAGCCTGTTCCACCGCACCGGCCAGCAGCGCCGCAACTTGGGCCGACGGCTCAGCCGGGGGGGCCGTCGGCCCGGGATCGCGGGTGTCGGTCGAAGTATCCATTGCCAACAATCTTGCCTCACCGGGGATCGGCCCAGCCACACCGGTCGGCTGCCCACGCCCGGCCGGGATCATGGGGGACAATCAACACCGTGTCTGGACGACGGCGTACTCACCCGGGCGCCGGTCCGCCGGCCCGGCCCGGTGGGCCGCGCCGCCAACATCCGGGCATGGCGAACTACCCGCGCGATGAACCGGATTACCGCGCCGATCCGGCCGACGGTCCCGGAACTCGTGACACCTCGCGCCCTGGTACGAAGTCCAATCCCGGCGGCAACCGTTATCTACCCCCGCTGGGCTCCCGGCGGCGCGCTTACCGCGATCGGTACCACGATCCCCACCGCGATCCCCACCGCGATCCCCACCGCGATCCCCACCGCGATCCCCACCGCGATCCTCACCGCGATCCGGAATCGGATTCCGGTTCCGGCGCCGAACGCGCCGGTGTCACCCGCGCGGCCGCCGAGGTGGGTTCACGGATGTACTCGATGGTGCACCGGGCTGCGACTGCCGACGGCGCCGACAAGTCCGGTCTGACAGCCCTGACCTGGCCGACGGTCGCCAACTTCGCTGTCGACTCCGCGATGGCGGTGGCTCTGGCCAACACTTTGTTCTTCGCGGCGGCCACCGGCGAGAGCAAGGGCCGAGTGGCGCTGTACCTGCTGATCACCATCGCCCCGTTCGCGGTAATCGCACCGCTGATCGGCCCGGCGCTGGACCGCCTCCAGCATGGCCGCCGCGGAGCCCTGGCGATGTCGTTCCTACTGCGAACCCTGCTGGCGGTGGTGCTGATCTCAAATTACGACGGTGCGACCGGAAGCTACCCGTCCTGGGTGCTCTATCCCTGTGCGCTGGGCATGATGGTGTTGTCCAAGTCGTTTTCGGTGTTGCGCAGTGCCGTCACACCGCGGGTGATGCCACCGACCATCGACCTGGTGCGGGTCAATTCCCGGCTGACGATGTTCGGTCTGATCGGCGGCACGGTCGTCGGCGGCGGGATTGCGGCGGCGGTGGAGTACACCCTTTCCAGCCTGCTGAACCTGCCCGGTGCGTTGTTCGTCGTGGTGTTCGTAACCCTCGCCGGCGCCTCGCTGACGATGCGGATTCCGCGTTGGGTCGAAGTCACCGAGGGCGAGGTCCCGGCCACCCTGACCTATCACGGACGTGGCGGGGAGTGGGACTGGCTCGACGAGGAGCCCACCCGCGTCATCACGACCGGGCCGCGCCGACAGCCACTGGGCCGCAATATCATCACCGCGCTGTGGGGAAACTGCACCATCAAGGCGATGGTGGGCTTCCTGTTCCTGTACCCGGCATTCGTGGCCAAGGCCCAGGATGCCAGCGGCTGGGTGCAGTTGGGCATTCTCGGCATGATCGGGGTGGCAGCGGGGCTGGGCAATTTCGCCGGGAACTTCACCGCTGCCAGGCTGCAACTGGGCAGGCCCACCGTGCTGGTGGTGCGGGCCACCATCGCTGTTTCAGTGATGGCACTCGCGACCGCGGTGACCGGAAACCTGATCGTCGCGGCGGCCGCCACCTTCGTCACCTCAGGCGCCAGCGCGATCTCCAAGGCATCGCTCGACGCGTCGCTGCAAGACGATCTCCCCGAGGAGTCCCGCGCATCGGCGTTCGGCCGTTCGGAGTCGGTACTCCAACTGGCCTGGGTGCTGGGCGGTGCGATCGGGGTGCTGGTCTACACCGAGTTGTGGGTGGGCTTCACCGCGATTACCGCGCTGCTCATTCCCGGCCTGGCGCAGACCGTCGTCAGCTACCGCGGCGCCTCACTGATCCCCGGCTTCGGCGGGAACCGACCGGTGCTCGCCGAACCGGAGGG
>Ga0180431_10005782_pt1 | contig 14957 bp, 12 predicted proteins | sample SS_ome_11_FD_132459 | JGI IMG/M metagenome (GOLD analysis project Ga0180431, IMG submission 132459) | Hypersaline lake sediment archaeal communities from the Salton Sea, California, USA - SS_1_MS_1 metaG | ecosystem: Environmental > Aquatic > Non-marine Saline and Alkaline > Hypersaline >... | reverse complement strand
TGGAACAAGGGATTCTGCTCAAAATCGGTGCCAAAAAGGGCACTTACTACATAATGAAATGAGCAACTATCAAAATGGCGTTTTTATCCCAAATTTATCCCAAATGAGATTTGGGATATCTTGTCCAGAATCAGCATTATGTTAAGCAAGGAGGAATCCCAATGGACCTGCAGCTCAGCGACGAACACCGCATGATCCGTGACATGGCACGGGACTTCGCCCAGAAGGAAATCGCTCCCATCGCAGCCGAGTACGACGAGACGGGCGATTTTCCTTCTGAGACGATCAGGAAAATGGCCGCCCAAGGCTTCATGGGTATCGAGGTGCCGGAGAAGTACGGCGGTGTGGGGATGGACACGTTGGCCTACGTGTTGGCCCTGGAGGAAATCTCCAAGGTGGACGCGTCTCACGGCGTCATCATGTCCGTGTGCAACTCTCTGTTCTGTTACGGCATCCTCCACTATGGCACCGAGGAACAAAAGCAGAGATACCTCCGGGCGGTCGCCAGTGGCGAGGCTATCGGGGCTTACGCACTCACCGAGCCCCAGTCCGGTTCTGACGCCGCCAACATCCGCATGACGGCTCTCCCATCCTCCGACGGCACCCACTACGTCCTCAACGGCACCAAGTCGTGGATCACCAGCGGGCCAGTGGCAAAGTACATCGTGCTGTTCGTCCAGACCGACCCCGACGCTCAGCCCCGCCATCGGGGTGTCAGTGCCTTCATCATCGACACCGACGAGCCCGGGGTTGAACGGGGCAAGACCGAGCCCAAACTGGGCATCCGCGCCTCCGCCACGTGCGAGATCCACTTCGAGGACTACAAATGCCCGGTGGCGGCCCGGCTGGGCAAGGAGGGCGAGGGATTCAAGATCTCGATGGCGGTGCTCGACGCAGGTCGCATTGGCATCGCGGCCCAGGCACTGGGCATCGCCGTGGCAGCTTACGAGGCCTCCGTGACATACGCGACCGAGCGAGAGGCCTTCGGCAAGAAAATCGGCCAGTTCCAGATGATCCAGCAGAAACTGGCCGACATGAAGATACGCATCGAGGCCAGCCGGTTGCTGATCTACCAGGCGGCGCTGGCCAAGCATGCAGCCAAGGAAACGGGCAAACGCTACACGCTAGAGTCCTGCATGGCCAAGACGTTCGCCTCGGAGACGGCCATGTGGGTCACGACGCAGGCAATCCAGATTCACGCCGGGATGGGCTATAGCAAAGAACTGCCCATCGAACGTTATTTCCGCGACGCCAAGGTCACCGAGATCTACGAGGGGACCAGCGAGATCCAGCGCATGGTGATCGCGCGGCTGGAGACGGGCCTGCGGTAAGGTATGGGGCCTGAAAGTCAGGCTTTCAAATCTATCACAAACGTAAGGAGTGAATAAATGAAACACCGAATCCTATTAGCCGTCCTGACCATCTTCGCCCTGGTCACGGTGTCGTGCGGCCTGACCGGCGGCGCGACCGATGAAGCGGGAATCGAAGATACCCAACCACCGGCCGAATCAGGTGTCGAGCAGCCTGAAGCCGAATCGGGTGCCGAGCAGCCTGAAGCCGCGCCAGAATCCGGCGATGGTGATCCGGAGGTCGCAGGTCTGGACACGCTGAACAGCTACCGCCTCCGCATGGTATGGCGGACGGAGAACGAGGACGGCTCCGAATCCTACACGATGACCATCACGGAGGAATGGGTGAAAGAGCCGTCGGCCCGCCACGTCGTCATGTCTGGCGCGGAAGCTGATTCAGAGGAGATACCGTTTCTGGAGGCCATCACCGTTGGTGATGCCATGTGGATAAAGATGGGTGATACCTGGATGGAGATGGGGTCCGGGGAAGCAGATGACTTCACCGATACCTGGGGCGGCCTCATGACGGACTTCGAAAACTGGAAACTGGTGGGTAAGGAGACAGTGAACGGCGTCAACTGCAAGCACTACACCTCCGGGGATGAGATTTCCGTCACCGTTCCGGACCCACAAGAGGGAGGCACGGTCACGATTAACGCTCAGGGTGAGACCTGGGTGGCCGACCAGCCTGGCCTGCCGCCCGTCACCGTCCGGGAGCGGACAAAGATGAAAGGGGGATTCTTTCCCATGCCTCTCGCCGGAGCCGGAGCACCTCAAATGGGCGGCGAGGGGATCGTGTATCTGGAGTATGACGTCACCGACATCAACGCGCCGATTAGCATCGAACCACCGGCGGACGTTATGGAGATGCCAGGGTCGTCCTGAGAGAGCGAGACGCACTCTCAGCCGCCGGAGAACCAGCGCCACCGCCGGCTGAGAGTGCCGCCGTGCGTACTGCCGATAGCATGCCGGTATAGTGAAGGTATACTAACTAACCGCAGCACGTAAGACGACACCATCAATGACTGCAGGAGGAACATCGTGAAAGCCCTTTGCTTCTACGAACACGGCGAATTGGACGTGCTGCAGTACACGGACGTGCCCGACCCGGCGCCCGGTCCAGGCCAGGTGTTGGTACGCGTGCGGGCGTGCGCTCTCAACCATCTGGACGTGTGGGTACGGCGCGGTTGGCCAGGGTTGAAGCTGGAGAAGCCCCATTGGACCGGGGCCGACGTGGCCGGGGAGGTGTCCGCGCTGGGCGATGGGGTCACCGGATGGGAGGTGGGCCAGCGGGTGGTGGTGGAGCCCGGCATCAGCACGTGCGAGGATGAGTTTACCTCCCGGGGCGAACACTCCCTCAGCCCTGGTTACGTCATCCTGGGAGAACATATCCGGGGCGGGCAGGCGGAACTCGTGGCCGTGCCCGCCACCAACCTGACTCCCATGCCCGACGGATGGGACTTCCCCCAGGCGGCCGCGCCGCTGCTGGTGAGCCTGACCGCCTGGCGCATGCTCATCCACCAGGCCAGATTGCGGGCCGGCGAGTCGGTCCTCGTCATCGGCGCTGGGGGAGGCGTCAACTCGATGGCCATCCAAATCGCGAAGCTGGCCGGTGCCACCGTGTACGCGCTCACCAGCACGGAGAAAAAGATGGAGAAGGCCCATGAACTGGGCGCCGACGTCGTACTCAACTACCGGGAGGATCCCCAGTGGAGCAAGACCCTGTACAAGATGACGGGGCGCCGCGGGGTGGACGTGGTGGTCGATAACGTCGGGCAGGCGACGCTGCCCCAGAGCATGCGCGCCGTGGCCCGAGGCGGGCGCATCGTCATCGTCGGCAACACCTCGGGGCCACGGGTCGAGATCGACACCCGGTTCATATTCGGCAAACAGATCAGCCTCATCGGATCGACGATGGGCAGCCACCAGGACTTCCGGGACGTGACGAACCTGTTTTGGGCGGGTAAGCTGAAACCGGTGGTAGACCGGGTGATGCCGCTTTCCGAGGGGCAGGCAGCCTTCGAGGCGTTGGAGCAGGGGAAGCAGTTCGGCAAAATCGTGCTCACCGCGTAGTGCATCGCGGTTAGGGGAAAAAGGAACGCACGTGATGTCGAACATCAACCGGAATGCCGACGGTCGGTCGAAGCGTCGACGCCCAAGGTTCACCCCCGCCCAAAAGTGGGTGCTGGCGCTGAGCCTGCTGGGGCTGGGGCTGGGGCTGGGGCTGGGCAATCTGGTGCGGATGGTGATGGCCCTGCGTTACGATGCACTCCTACCCGAACTGCCGTTGACAGTGCCACTGACATACCTGGCGGTGATGGGGGGACTGTGGGGGCTGGTATTCCTCACCTGCGCCGCCGGGTTGGCGCACTTTCGCCAGTGGGGCCGGTGGGGGACCCTGGTGGCGGTGACCCTCTACCAAATCCACGTGTGGGTCAACCACCTGCTGTTCGACGCCTCCGACTACGCCCACCAGACCCGACCCCGGGACGCGCTGCTCACGGCGCTCTTGCTGGCGCTCACCTGGGGATCGCTCAACCTACGCCGCATACGAAGGGTATTCAAGGAGAGAGAAAAATGACCCGTCTGGCCACTATTTCTGACATCCACGGCAACCTTCTGGCCCTGGAAGCCGTCCTGGCCGATATGGAAACCCAGGGTGCACCGGATGCGACCTGGGTACTGGGTGACCTGGCGGCCTTCTGCCCGTGGCCGAGCGAGACGCTGGCCCGGTTGCGGGTGCTGCCGGAGGTCTCCTTCCTGCAGGGCAACACCGACCGCTACGTGGTCACCGGACATCGTCCCCCCATGCCACCCATCCGCTCGGCCGACGATTGGGCCCAGGCACCAATATGGCTGGCGGGGCGCGACGCCAACTTCCGCTGGACCATGGCGCATCTGTCCTACGCTGATTACGAGTTCCTGCGCGATCTCCCGACGCGGCTGGAGATGGACGTGCCCGGGTATGGGCACGTCGTCGCCGTCCATGCGACGCCTATCGACGACGAGACCAACCTGCGCCCGGACACGCCGGACGACGAGGTGCGCCCTCACCTGGCCGGGCTGGACGCCCGCATGATGCTCTACGGGCACACACATCGGCCGATGGACCGCATGGTGGACAGGATCCGGTTGGTCAATGACGGCAGCGTGGGCCTGTCGCTGGATGGCGACCCCCGTCCAGCCTATGCCTTGCTTGATTTCGAGGGTGGTGAGTGCAAGGTCACCATCCGCCGCGTGGCGTACGACCGGGAGGCTGTGCTCGCTGAATTGGAGCGGGTGGCGCACCCGGCTCAAGCATGGGTAGGGCGGATTCTCCGAGAGGCCAGAACGTAGCGGAAACAAACAGCGGCCTTTCATCAATGGAAGCGTGAACTTGTTCGCGTTCGCCCGCAACAAGTTGCGGCTTCCAACTCATAGATTGAGGAGGACAGATTGGACGATCTTAAACATGCCAAGCAGGCATGGGAAGAGACGACCGTCAAACGGGTCACGGACCGCTTCCCTGAGCAGCGAGAGCAATTCGAGACGCTCTCCGGCATCCCACTCGAGCGGGCTTACACCCCCGCCGACGTGGCGCCGGACTACCTCAACGACCTGGGGTTCCCCGGCGAGTACCCCTTCACCCGAGGGGTGCAGCCCACGATGTACCGGGGCCGCTTCTGGACGATGCGCCAATATGCCGGGTACGCCACCGCGGAGGCATCCAACGCCCGCTACAAGTATCTGTTGGCGCAGGGACAGACCGGCCTGTCCGTGGCCTTCGACCTGCCCACGCAGATCGGGTACGACGCCGACGACCCATTGGCCGAGGGAGAAGTAGGCAAGGTCGGCGTCTCAATCAGCAGTCTGGATGACATGCGCCTCCTCCTCGACGGCATCCCGCTGGACAAAGTCAGCATCTCGATGACGATCAACGCCCCGGCCGCTATCCTCCTGGCCATGGTCATCGCCGTGGGGAAGGAGCAGGGCGTGGATCCTCGCCAACTGCGCGGCACGGTTCAAAACGACATCTTGAAAGAGTACGTGGCCCGCGGCACCTACATCTTCCCACCCCGCCCCTCGATGCGCCTGGTGACCGACCTGTTCCGCTATTGCGCGACCGAGGTCCCCAAGTGGAACACGATCAGCATCAGCGGCTACCACATCCGGGAGGCCGGCGCCACCGCCGTGCAGGAGGTGGCCTTCACGCTGGCCAACGGCATCGCCTACGTCCAGGCAGCCGTGGACGCGGGACTGGACGTGGACACCTTCGCCCCGCGCCTGTCCTTCTTCTTCAACGCCCACAACGACTTCCTGGAGGAGGTGGCCAAGTTCCGGGCCGCTCGCCGCCTGTGGGCACGGGTGATGCGCGAGCAGTTCGGGGCGCAGAACCCCTACTCGTGGCTCCTTCGCTTCCATACCCAGACCGCCGGTTGCACGCTCACCGCCCAACAGCCGGAGATCAACGTGATCCGGGTGACGCTCCAGGCGCTGGCGGCGGTGCTGGGTGGCACCCAGTCGCTGCACACCAACTCCCGCGACGAGGCACTGTGGCTGCCGACGGAGGAATCGGTGCGCATCGCGCTGCGCACCCAGCAGATCATCGCCCACGAGTCAGGGGTAACCAACACGGTGGACCCCCTGGCCGGGTCCTACGTGATCGAGCAGCTCACGGACGAGATTGAGCGGCGGGCGCGGACGTACATCGAGAAAATCGACGCGCTGGGCGGGGCACTGGCGGCCATCGAGCAGGGCTACGTCCAGCACGAGATCGCCGACGCCGCCTATCGCTACCAGCGGGAGGTTGAGACGGGGGATCGGGTTGTGGTGGGGGTAAACGAGTATCAAGGTGCAGCAGACTGCGGCGAAGTCGATACAGAAATGGTGAAGATGGAGCGGCTGGTGGTGGACCCCGCCATCGAGGCACAGCAACGAGCGCGACTGGCCGCGCTGCGGGAGCGGCGGCATGGGGAGCAGGCATCGGCGGCGCTGGCCCGCATCGAGACGGCCGCCCGCGCCCCCGACGAGCCGCTCATGCCCTTGTTTACCGCCGCCGTGGAAACTGGCTGCACACTGGGGGAGATCTGCGGCGTGCTGCGGCAGGCGTGGGGGGAGTACCGGGCGCAGGTGAGCATCTGAGGCACATTAGGCCGCATCAAACAAACCCCGCTGAGATTGCCGGCCTTTTCGCGGTAGTCGAGGAGGTAAATTGGAGGACAGGGGAGCAAAAATGACGGTAGAGCCGATGTTAATTGTTGAGCAAGCCCTGGAACAGGTTCTTAAAGAGTTCCATCCCCTGGAACCGGAACGGGTGCCCATCCTCCAGGCACTGGGCCGCGTCCTGGCCGAGGACGTGCACGCCGACGCGGACATCCCACCCTATGCCAACTCATCCATGGACGGCTACGCGGTACTGGCCGCCGACACAGCCGGCGCCAGCCGAGAGACGCCCATCCATCTACACGTCGTCGATGAGCTGGCGGCAGGCTACGTCAGTGAGACGGTGGTGACGTCCGGCACAACCATCCGCATTATGACCGGCGCTCCTATTCCGCCAAGGGCCGATGCCATCGTGCAGGTCGAGGAGACGCGCACGGTGGGTGAGCGGGTCGAGGTCTTTACAACCGTACAGGTGGGCCAGTTCATCCGCCCGGCCGGGGAGGACGTGCACCGCGGGGAGCGGGTACTGTCGCAAGGAACACTCGTCCGCCCGCAAGAGGTAGGGATGCTGGCCACGCTGGGGCACAAGGCCGCATCCGTCATCCGCCGCCCTCGCGTGGCAATCCTGGCCACGGGCGACGAGGTGGTAGCGATCGATGCTCCCCTTACACCAGGAAAGATCCACAACGCCAACAGCTATTCGAACGCCGCCCAGGTGATCCGGTACGGGGGCATCCCCATCCTGCTGGGCATCGCCCGCGACAGAGAGCGTGAACTGACGGAGAAAATCCGGGCAGGGCTGGCCCAGGGCGTGGACCTGTTCCTCACCTCCGGCGGCGTCTCGGTGGGCGATTTCGACCTGGTGAAGAAGGTGCTGGCCGCCGAGGGAGAGATCAGCTTCTGGCGGGTGCGGATGAAGCCGGGGAAGCCACTGGCCTTCGGGCACATTGGGGGAGTGCCCGTCTTGGGCCTGCCGGGCAACCCGGTCTCGGTGATGGTCTCCTTCGAGATGTTCGCCCGCCCGGCCCTCCTGAAGATGCAGGGGAGGACGGACTGGGAGCGGCCGGTCGTGGCGGCCACGCTGATGAACGCGGTGACGCACAAAGACAGCCGCCGTCACTACCTGCGCGCCCGGATCGAAGCACAGGACGGGGAATACCGCGCCTACCTGACCGGTGAGCAGGGATCGGGCATCCTCAGCTCGATGGTCAAGGCCAACGGACTGGCGATCATCCCGGAAGAGTGGACACACGCACCGGCTGGCGCGCGGGTGCAGGCGATACTGCTGGATTGACGACGACACTGAACTGAATCGGACCCAGACCACGTGAGCACCCACCGGCCTTCTCCCACGCGCGGCTACCCGATCGCGTTCATCGCCACCGTCCTGTGGTCAACGACATCCATATTCATAGGTTACCTGAACAGGCGCTTTTCCATGCCACCGCTGGCACTGGCGTTCTGGCGCGACCTGATCGTGGCTGGCACGCTTCTCGGGGGCTTGGTGGTGGTGGCCCGGCCCTTGCTGCGGTTGGAACGACGACACATCCCATTCTTTATCCTCTACGGCCTCATTCTGGCCGCCTTCAACGGGATCTGGGCCGTCTCCATCGCGCTCAACGGGGCGGCGGTAGCGACGGTGTTGGTACACAGCTCACCGGCCCTGACGGCGTTGGTGGCGTGGCGCTGGTGGGACGAGCGACTGGACGCGTTCAAGATCGGGGCGGTGGTCCTGAGCGTCGCCGGATGCGCGCTCGTATCGGGTGCGTACGACCGGGCCGCATGGCAGGTCAACCCGGTCGGCATCGTCGTGGGCCTGGCGGCGGGGGTGGCCTTCGCCGCGTACAGCCTGCTGGGCAAGGCTTCGTCCAGGCAGGACGTCAATCCCTGGACGGCTACGCTGTACACCTTCGCGTTCGGCGCAGGCTTCCTGTTGCTGGTGCAACGGCCCGGCACGCTGCTGTGGTTATCGCGACCGCTGGCGACGGGGCCGTGGGGGTGGCGAGAGGCCGCGTTAGGATGGGGAACGCTGGTGTTCCTGGCCGCCGGCCCCACGCTCGGGGGGTATGGCCTGTACACGGTCAGCCTGGCACACCTGCCGGCCGCCACGGCCAACCTGATCATCACGCTGGAACCGGCCCTGACGGCTGGATGGGCCTTTCTTTTCCTGGGCGAGCGGCTGACACCGCCGCAGCTCATAGGCGGGGGGTTGATTCTGGCCGGGATGATGCTGGTGCGGGTGAGCGAGCGGACAATGATCCCGACCGGCGATGAAGTCGCCGGTCTACGGAACAACGCCCCGTAAACGGGGCTGACCGGATCGATCGGGGGACACAACCTGCACCAAGGCTCAGAGCCACCGTCCCGGGGGCGCCCCATGTAGGAGGATGCTCTGCACAAGACGCCCTCGGGACAAGGGCTGGGAGCATTAGAAGCGAGACTGCGGCCTAGACGTCTATGCAGGACGCGAAGGCTGGGAGCATTGAGCAGGGGACGCAGCCCACACGCAATGCTCGCGGCCGCTGTCCCAGGGACATCCCGTGTCGGATAATGCTCTACGCAAGACGCCCTCGGGACGAGGGCTGGGAGCATCGAGCGAGGTGGGGCATTGAGCAAGCGACATCCAGGCCCTTGCCTTTTGCGACGACCTGGATACCATGTCCCCTGAACCCCAGGAATCGAATCATAGGGAGGATCGCATGCGAGAGCGAATTGAAGCCGCGCTGCGTGCCAGCGGAGCGGATTACACCGAGATCCGGTTGGAGGAACGGGAGAGCACGCGGGTCGTGTTCCGGGGCCAGGACCTGGAGACCGCCGACGTGATCCTGGATCGGGGCGGGATCGTGCGCTGCCTGGTCCGGGGTGGGGGTTGGGGAATCGCCACCTTCAACGATCTGGCGGACCTGCCCCGGCGGGTGGCGCAGGCCACCGAGGGTGCCCGGGCCATCGAAGGAGAGGAACCCATCGAGTTGGCTCCCGTCCCCGCCTGCGAGGACGCGATCACCGTCTCTCTGGAGCGGGACTTCCGGGGCATCCCGGTGACGGAGAAAAAGGCGCTGGCGGAGGCATACAACGACATCCTGCGCAGCTCGGACCCCCGCATCGTGGACACCAGCACATCGTACGCCGACACCTTCAGCCGGGTCACGTTCGCCAACTCGGAGGGGACCTACATTGAGGAGGAGCGCCCGATGGCGGGTATCGCCCTCAGCGCCACCGCCCGGGAGGACGGGAACGTGCAGCAGGCCATTGAAGCGGTGTCGAGGGCGGCCGGTTTCGAGGCGGTCACCGGCCATCACGCGCTGGCTGAGACGGTGACCCGGCGCGCGGTCGAGCTGTTGGCGGCCCCCCGAGTGCAAGGAGGACGCTATACGGTGGTCTGCAACCCCCGGCTGGCGGGGGTGTTCGCCCACGAAGCCTTCGGGCACCTGTCCGAGGCCGATTTCGTGTACGCCAACCCCAAAGCCCAGGAGATGATGGTGCTGGGGCGGCGCTTCGGCGAGGATATTCTGAGCATCGTGGACGACGGCTCGCTCCCTGGCCTGCGTGGGTCCCACCGGTACGACGACGAGGGGACGCCCACCGGGCGCACCGAGCTGATCAAGAACGGCGTGCTCGTGGGACGGCTCCACTCGCGGGAGACGGCGGCGAAGATGGGCGAGCAGCCCACCGGCAACGCCCGCGCCAGTGGATACCGTTATCCACCCATCGTGCGCATGACGAACACCTTCATCGAGGCCGGGGAGACCAGCTTCGAGGACATGATCCGCGACATCGATCTGGGCATCTACGCCTGCGATGCCTTCGGCGGCCAGACGGCACTGGAAAACTTCTCGTTCAGCGCCGCCTATGCCTACGTCATCCGTCAGGGCCAGATCGCGGAACTGGGGCGTGACGTGATCCTCAGTGGCAATCTGTTCGTCACGCTAAAAAACATCGACCGCGTCGGCGACGACTTCGAGTGGATCGAATGGGGCACGTGCGGCAAGGGCCAGGGCGGGCTGCCGGTGAGCATGGGTGCACCCCACGTCCGCATCCGGGATGTGCTCATTGGAGGAGAATAAGAAACCAGGTTTTTAAGAAAAAACCTGGTTTCTGGAGGCAGGAACTATGCTAGATCGTCTGATGCAGCAGGCTGAGCAGGCCGAGGTATTCGAGCTCGAAAGCGAGGCCACCAACATCGGATTCGAGGCCAACCGGCTGAAGTCATTCGAGGTAGAGGAAACGCGGGGCGTGGCCACGCGGGTGGTGGTGAACGGGCGGCTGGGCTTCGCCGCCTCCAGCGACCTGGACGCGACGGACAAGCTGATCGCCAACGTGCTGGAGTCGGCCCGCCATGGCGACGCGATTCCGTTTCACTTTCCCGCGCCCCGGCCCGGTCCACCGGTGCAGGTCTACGACCCCGAACTGGCCGCGCTACCGACGGAGCGGCTGATCGAGATGGGGCGGGAGATCATCGCCACCGTGCTGGCGGCCGAGCCCGACGCCCACGTCAACGTCGACCTGGAGCGGCGCGTGCGCCGGGCGACGGTGCGCAACAGCGCCGGGACCGAGGTGACGGTGGAGACAGCACCACTCTCCATCTCGGCTATGGTGGAACGGGTCCGGGGAGACGACGTGGTCACGCTGTTCGAGTATTTCAGCACCGCGGTCAAGGACGAGGGATACCGGACCTTCGCCCAGCGCATGGCCGACAAGCTCCGCCTGGCACAGCGGGCGGCCACGCTGGCATCGGGGCGCATGCCGGTCCTCTTCTCCCCCTCCGGCACGCCGGTGCTGGGCCTGCCGCTGATGCTGGGGTTGAATGGCAAGAACATCTATCGCGGCATCTCACCGATGGCCGGCCGGCTGGGGGAACCAATCTTCGACGCGAAACTGACCGTGGTGGACGATCCCACGCTGGATGGCCGCCCCGGCAGCAGCTCTCACGACGACGAGGGGATACCGCGCCAGCGCCGGGTGCTGATCGACCAGGGTGTGCTGCGCGGTTTCGTCTACGACCTGAAGACCGCCGCCCAGTCCAGCGCTGAACCGACCGGCCACGGCGAGCGGGGCCTGTTCAGCCCGCCAGCCCCCTCTTTCTCCAACCTGATCCTGGCAGGAGGCGACACGCCCCTGGCCGATATGGCGTCCGGGATCGAAGAGGGGCTGCTAGTGGAGAGCCCACTCGGGCTGGGGCAGGGGAACGTGATCAGTGGGGCGTTCTCTAACAACCTGAGCCTGGCCTTCAAGATCGCAGGGGGCGAGATCGTGGGCCGGGTGAAGGATGTCTCCATCGGCGGGAACATTTACGAGGACCTGCGACGCATCGAGGCAGTGAGCCAGGAGGCAGAGTGGGTGTATGGAGGGTTGCGGTTGCCGTATGTGCTGCTGGCGGAGCTGAACGTGGTCACGAGACAATGAACAATGAACAATGTCCAGCGTGAACCTTGCGAAGGTTGCGCACAGCCAAACCTTCGCAAGGTTGACGAGAAGTGAGAAGGGGTAGCGATGGCCGGAGAGACGATTCTGGTGGTGGACGACGAGGCGCACATCGTCGAGTTGGCGACGCTCTATCTGGAGCAAGAGGGCTTCCGGGTAGCGTCGGCTGAGGATGGGGCCAAGGCGTTGGAGATGATCGACCATCAGCCCCCGGCGGTGATGGTGCTCGACCTGATGCTGCCGAAGGTGGACGGGTGGGAGGTATGCCGGCGCGTGCGCACCGGCAAGGCCGCGCCCGACCTGCCCATCATCATGCTGACCGCCCGCGACGACGATGTGGACAAGATCGTGGGGCTGGAGCTGGGGGCCGACGATTACGTCACGAAGCCCTTCAACCCGCGGGAACTGGTCGCCCGGGTAAAGGCCATCCTGCGGCGCACCCGGCGCGCCGCCCAGCCGCAGGCCCCCGTGCACACAGGCAACGTGACGGTAGACCCAGCCCGGCACGAGGTCACCGTCGCCGGAGAGCCGGTGGAAATGCGGCCCAAGGAGTTCGACCTGCTGCTGACGCTGGCCGAGCACCGCAACATCGTCCTTAGTCGGGAACAACTGCTCAATCTGGTATGGGGTTACGATTTCTACGGCGAGACGCGCACGGTGGACGTGCACATCGCTCACCTGCGCAAGCGGCTGGCCGGGGCCAGCGTCGAGATCGAGACGGTGTTGGGGGTAGGATATAAGCTGGTCGCTGACGACTGAGAGCGGACGCCTCGCTTCAGCGGGGATTCCCGGCTGAAGCCGGGCGTCCAGACGTCCGATCAAGAGGAAACACCGCTGTCCGTTTTTACATCTGTTTAACAGCCGATTAACAGGCGTCTGACATAATGGCGATATACTGGCACAGATGCCGTGTATTACAGGAGATGCGGTCAGGCGGCGGTTGAAACCGCGCCTGGAGGGCTGAAGCCGACCGTCGGCCTGCGCCGACGGGGAGCGTCCACGCAGGTGGACGCCCGGCCAGAGGCCACCGAAGGCGCGACTTCAGTCGCCAATCCTGCCGACCGAAAGCGATCCATACATCATGTTCCGTAGCCTCAGTTCCCGTCTGTTGCTTTCCTACATCATCGTGATTCTCGTCTGCCTGGCCCTGGTGGGGCTGGGATTGCTCCTGTTCTTGCGGGCCAGCCCGCTGTGGACCCGTGCGGCGGCGCTACGGTTGGAGACGGCGGCGCGGGCGACATTATCAGACATTCGGGAGGCAGGCCCGCTGGCCAACCTCACGCCGGAGCGACTGCGAGCGCTGCTGGCGCAGGCGGCCGAGGACCAGCAGGTGCGCATATTGGTACTGGATGACAAAGAGACGGTGCGCTTCGATAGCGAGGAGGGCTGGGAGGGGGAGCAGTTGGAGGAGGTGACGCGCGCGACGGCCGGGCAGGGTCATTTCCAGGGCACCTTCACCGCCCCTGGCGGAGGCCGGCGGGCCTTCGTCGGCCAGGTGGTGCCCACGCTGGCCGGGGTCCGCCACACGATCGTGTTTGCCTCGCCTCAGAGTCGCCTCCTGATGCTGGCCTGGTTCGCGGAGAATCTGCTTCCGCCGGTGATGCAGGCCGGGGCAGTGGCGCTGGTGCTGTCCATCCTGCTGGCGCTGCTGGTCAGCCGCTCGGTCGCCGCGCCGCTGCGGCGCGTCGCCAGCGCGGCGGAGGCCATCGCCCGGGGCGAGAGCGGCACGCGCGCGCCGGTCTCCGGCCCGGCCGAGGTGCAGGCAGTGGCCCGCTCCTTCAACACCATGGCCGATCAAGTGGAGGCGGCGCAGCAGTCGCAGCGCGATTTCGTGGCCAACGTGTCCCACGAACTCAAGACCCCACTCACCTCGATCCAGGGCTTCTCGCAGGCGCTGCTCGACGGCACGGCCGCGACGCCCGAGACGACGACCCGCGCCGTCCGCGTCATCCACGAAGAAGCGGAGCGCATGCGGCGCATGGTGGACGAGTTGCTGATCCTGGCCCGCTTCGACGCCGGTCAGATGGTGATGGCACGCGACCCGGTGAATCTGGGGCCGCTGCTGCACGGGTGCGTGGAGAAGCTGACACCCCAGGCCCAGGCGGCGGGGGTGGTGTTGGAACTGGACATCCCCAACAAGCTGTCCATCACCGGTGACGCCGATCGGCTGGCGCAGGTGTTCACCAACCTGCTGGACAACAGCGTCGCGCACACCCCCAGCGGGAGCAAGGTGGCTCTGGCGGGGCGACGGGTTGAGGAGGCGCGCGTCATCGAGGTGACAATCACGGACACCGGGGAAGGCATCCCGGCCGAGGCACTGCCGCGCATCTTCGAGCGCTTCTACCAGGTGGACAAGGCCCGCAAGCGCAGCCGGGGGGCAGGGCTAGGGCTGGCGATCACGAAGGAGATCATCGAAGCGCACGGCGGGGCGATCACTGCAGAGAGCGTGGTGGGGTTAGGGACCCGATTTACTGTACGGCTGCCGCTTCTTTCAACATCAGCCGGACCAGATCCAGAGGCAGGGCTTCGAGCTTCGTGAACCGGATGCAGCTCTCTTAGCATCCGATTCGCCGGCACCATCTAGCTCTGTTTCATCAACTTCTGGCAGATGCGTACCCCATCAAGCGCTTCGTTCGTCCAGTAGTCGGCACCAACGTAAACCCGCACTTGCTCATCAAGCTGGTTGCCCCCGATGATGATCGGCAGCGGCTTAGGCCAATCCGTAGTGGCTATGCGCAGCAGTGAGATGGTTTTCTTCATACTGTCGTACGCTTGCGTCAGCAGGCCCGAGAGCCCTACGATGTCCGGGCGCAACTCCAGCACTTTGGCCAGAAATCGCTCCGGTGGCACGTCGACGCCCAGATCGTACACTTTGAACCCTTCGGTCCGCAGCAGCAGGCCGAGGATACTCTTGCCCAGGTCGTGGATGTCGCCTTGGACCGTGCCAACCAGCACGGTCCCGACCACCTCCCCATTGGATCTGGGTTCCACCAATGGTAGCGTGAGCTCCATAACCTCACCGAAGATATGGCCCGCCATGATCAG
>Ga0180431_10005778_pt1 | contig 14962 bp, 13 predicted proteins | sample SS_ome_11_FD_132459 | JGI IMG/M metagenome (GOLD analysis project Ga0180431, IMG submission 132459) | Hypersaline lake sediment archaeal communities from the Salton Sea, California, USA - SS_1_MS_1 metaG | ecosystem: Environmental > Aquatic > Non-marine Saline and Alkaline > Hypersaline >... | reverse complement strand
GCGATGCGCAGGGTAATGACAAGGGCAGCCTGAGACGTTACGGAGGACGATTGTCATGTGTATTGAGAGAATGGTACAACGGACGGGACGTGGCGGCCGAAAGGGCGGGTTTACGCTGGTGGAGCTGCTGGTGGTGATTTCTATCATTGCGGTGCTGTTGACGATATTGTTGCCGTCGCTGCAGGCGGCCAAGCAGCAGGCCCAGGGGACCCTGTGCGTCGCGCATCTGCGGTCGCTGGGCATGTCGTGGGCAATGTATGCCGATGACCATGAAGGCCGGATTGTCGGCGGCGTGTGCGCGTGGCTCGGAATTGACAAAGATAAGGTTTTCGATGTGCCTTGGGCATGTTACCCGACGACGATGGACGGCACGATACAGCAGTACGGCTCAACGGCAGCCGATGGGGCTGGGGGTAATTTTATCACCTTGGAAGACCGGTTGCGCGGTATTCGTGATGGGGCGTTGTTTCCCTATGCCGGCAACGATACGGATATCTATCACTGCCCGTCAGATAAGCGGATGTACGAAGGGACTAGATATGGGTCTAGTCTGGTGCACCAGCTTTACCGTAGCTACTCCATTCAGCATGGCCTAAACAGTGCTCACCCCAAGTCGGTTAAGCGACTCTCCGCGTTAGAGCGGCCGGAAGAAACCTATGTCTTTGTTGAGGAGCCGGGGGACGGCGGCTGCTTCAATGTTAACAGTGGGTTCATTCTGGACGGAGACACGCATCGCGGCGGGTGGTGGTCGGTGGTGTCTAACTGGCACAATGGCAGCGGCACGTTGAGCTTTGGGGACGGTCACGCGGAGCGGCGGGTCTGGCAGGATGAACGCACGTACCGGCTTAAGCACCTGGAAGGTTGGTTCGATTTTGACGCGTATCAGCCCGACAACCTGGATCTCCAGTATATGGCTCGCAACTACGCTATCAGGTGGGATCCGCTGTGGTGGCGAGACTGGCTGGACTGAAGCGTCTGGTGCGAAGCGTCTTTTGATGGCAACTATGGCTTCGCCGGTGGCATATGATTTTTCCGACATGATAGGTATAAGTACTGGAGCAAAGATAGGAGGAGGGTCGAATATGGAGTAACTTTGGAGGGGGGGTGGGGCCGCTCGGGCGTGCTGGGCGGCATGGACGCAAGAGATCGAGAAAGTAGAGGTTCATGGTGTGTTTTGGCGTTGCGGGGGTGGCTGCAGTGCCGGGCAGATAGGCCCCCAAGAAGGGGAGTAAGGAGGTGTGTGCTAGAGACGTGCTTCATGATCTGCAGGGTATGGACGTGAAGGGCTTCGTGTCCCAGTTCGGGGCGCGGAGCGGAGAGTTCTGTCAAGTCAAAGATTCTTTTGCAGGAGAAGAAAAATGAGTACGTGGAAGACAATGGTTTTAGCGATGACGCTGGTGTTTCTAGCGGGCTCGATGAGTCAAGCGGGGCTGGTGGCCCATTGGACTTTGGACGATCCCAACGAATCGACGACGCTGGCCGACGCAACGGGTAACTATGACGGTACGTGGCATGGCACACCGCTCAAGAGTCGTCCGGGCGCGGCGGTTGGGACGGGTACCGCGGTGGAATTCGACGGCGATGATTATGCGCGGTCGTATCTGCCGGCTTTTGGGACGGGGCCGATGAGCCTGTCGTTTTGGCTTAACCTCGACAGTTCCCATACCGACGGCTGGAATGCAATCTTGTCGCTTGGGCCGGGGAACAAGCCTTGGATGTTGTATTCTCCCAGTAACCCCGCCGGCGCGTTGCACATGGTCGAATGGAGCAGTACCACGCTCGCGCAGGAGTCGGGCGAGCTACCTGTGGACGTGTGGGCGCACGTGGTGGTCACGACGGAGAACGCCGGGGGGACAGGGACACGACGTATTTACGTGGATGGCGTTGTGACGGATGAGAACTTGGTTTCATCGGTCACTTGGACGGACGACGGCTCGTACCCCTTCTGCATCGGTACTCGCTGGGATATAATCGATAATACCGATCGCCAGACACATGGCGTATTTGACGACATTCAGGTGTATGACGTAGCCTTGGACGGTCTGGCAGCTGAGTTGCTCTTTGCAAATCCCGGCGAATCCTTGGCGACCTACTGGGCAAGCACTCCGAGTCCAGCTGATGAGGCGGATGGCGTACTGGTTTCGGCGGGGTTGAGCTGGACGGCGGCGACGGCAGCTGACGTCACCGGCTACAAGGTGTATCATGCAAAGAGTACGGAGCCGAACATGACGCTGCTAGGTGAGGTGGGGTCGGAGACTACGAGCATTGATCCGGCGGGCGATCTGGACTATGACGGCTCCTATCGCTGGCGGGTGGATACGCTGATTTCGGGCGACCCCGGCGTGGTGACAGGTGAGCTCTGGACCTTCGAGACAGAGTTGTCGTTGCCGCAGATCACCGCGCAGCCGCAGGTTCAGGTTGTCAAGGTCGGCGGCGAGGCGGTATTTACTGTCGAGGCGTTCGATCCTCTGGGCGTCGGGCTGGACTATGAGTGGCGCGATCCGGCGGACCAGGCGATAGGCGGCAATTCGCCGACGTTGACGATCAATCCGGTGACCGTGGGTGCTGAAGGCGGTTATTACTGCAAGATTACCAATGCTACGGACACGGTGGATTCAGCCACTGCCGATTTGACGGCGGCACGGCTGGTGGGTCAGTGGCTGGTGGCTGGAACGGGCGACGACCCGAACGACCTGTTGCTGGATGTCAGCGGGGAAGGCAACCATGGCGTCTGGCACGGCGGGGGTATGGTTGCGGCAGAGGGGCCGCTAGCCGGTACGCTGGCGCTCACATTCGACCTAGCGGACGAGGATTATATTCGCGTGGCGGATCCATGTGATTCCGCCGTCCTGAATTACCGAGACCAGTTTACCGTCTCCTGCTGGGTCAACACTAATTCCTCACTGGGTGCCTATTCTGGAATCGTCGCCAAGGGTGTGTATGGCAGCCATGGCGTCTGGAACCTGCGCAAATTCGGCGGGAGCAAGTTTATGACTTACATCTGGAACGAATCGGCAGGACAGACTGGGGTCAGCTATGTCTATGCGAACGATACGTGGCTGTATGTTGCCGCTGTTTACGACGGGAGCCGGATCTACCTCTACCAAAACGGTCGCGAGATAACCTCAACGGCATTTAGCGGCAGGCTTCGGGATTCAACGGGTGAAGACCTGATTATTGGCGCGTTTTTGCAGCCAGAGGATGTCGTTAACACCTTCTACAACGGTTTGTTGAGTGATGTGCGGGTGTATAACTATGGTATGGACGCCGGCGAGGTAGCGTTGGGCTATAATGGGCTCACTGGTGAAGAATTCTGCCTCGGGAATCCCCCGTATGACTTTAACGGAGACTGCCACACCAACCTGGAAGATTTGGCCGTGTTTGCCAATCACTGGCTGGAGTGCAACTGGGTGCCGGATTGTCTGCAGTAAGCTGTTGTGGTTGGTTCGTGAACTGCAACTGAATAGCAGGCTTGAATAGAGGCGGGGCCTGGGATGTTGTTTCCCGGGTCCCGCTTTTTTTGTGTATGAGCGGTGAAGGTGGTTTCTTTGGGGGGGGACGTCGTGATGAGATCTAGGGGGTTCATTGGGTGGGGCAATGGTTGGGGTGTCGCTGCGCGAGGGGGATGTTTTATCACGGGCAAGATGCCCGTGCCACGGGATGCTGGCTTGCTGCTTTCGGGGGAAGGACAGGGGTGTCGCTGCGCGACGGGTGTTTTGAGCGCGGGCAAGATGCCCGCGACACGGGAGGGCGAGATGGGTGCGAGACGGGAAGGCTGTGGTAGAGAGGTCTATGTTGCGGTTAGGGGGTGTTGTGTTTGAGGCGGGTGATTTGGAGGGAGGCGTTCCAGCGGCCTTTGGTGGGTGTTTTTTGGAGGTGGAGGCTTTGCAGTCTGAGGGAGTGGTGGTTGGTTTGGAGGTGGGTGACGAGGGGCAGCAGCTGTTGGAGGGTGATTTGGTTGAGGTCGGCGGAGACGGATTCGAGGGCGTAGGCGGCGTCGAGAGGTTGGCGGGTGGGGGTCATTTTGTCGAGGCAGGGGGTGAGGTTAGCGTGTTGGATGGCTTGTTGGACGGTGGCGAGCAAGGGGGTTGTGGGCTGGTTGGCGGCGGATTGTTGTAGCAGGTCGATTTGTTGTTGGAGGTGGCGCACCTGGGCGGCTTTGGTCTGGACCTGTTGGAGGGTGGCGAGTTTTTCGGGGATGACACGTTGCAGATCGGAGGTGCGTTGCCAGGCGGGTTCGAGGACCAGGGCGTAGGCGAGGTAGGCGGTGATGAAGAGGGCTAATCCGATGGTCCATGAACGTTCGCGAGTTGTAAGTCTCATGAGGAGGCCTCCTTATTGAAGGTGAGTTGCAGGGTGAAGCGTACGCGTTGTTGTTCGGGTAGGTATTGATTGTTCTGGTCGAGGGGTTGGACGGTTTTGAAGGCGGGTAGTTGTGCGAGGGTGTCTTGCCATTGTGCGAGGGCGGTGTAGGAGGGTGCGGTGGCGGTAAGTTGGGCGTTGTCGGCGGTGAGGTGGAGTTTTTCGAGTTGGATGTGGAGGTGGTCGGGGGTGTGTTGTGCGAGGTTTTGGAGGACGAGGAGGGGGTCGATGGTGGGTGCGGCGGCATGTGCGAGTTGGTTGCAGGTTTGCTGGAGGGGAGCGAGGTGGTTGTCGAGCTGGACGAGTGGTTTGACGAGGGTGGTTTCGTTTGGGAGGGCGTGGAAGAAGGCTTGTTGGATTTGGGCGTCGATTTGGTGGGCGTGTTTTTCGAGTCGGTTCTGCTGGACGAGCAGGCCTGTGACGCAGAGTGCGGCCAGGAGGGCGGTGAGCGAGCCGGAGAGGACGAGTTGTCTCTTGCGGACGGGTGCGGGGGCTGGGGTGTTTTTGTCGTTGAGTTGGAAGGTGGGAGTGGCGGTGAGGTTGGGCATAAGGGCTTTGAGGGCCAGGCCTGTGGCGATGATGAAGGGGGCTTGTCGGGGTGGTTGTTCGTTGGTGAGGATGTGTGCGTAGGGGTCGTGGCAGAGGATGTGGCCGTTGAATTGGTGTTGGAGGCGGTTGCGGAGTTGTTGGTTGTTCTGGATGTCACCGGCGAGGAGGAGTGTGGTTTTTTCTGGTATTTGCTGGCCGAGGGCGGCGCGGGCGGTGAGGTCGATTTCGTGGAAGAGGGTGGCTTGGGAGGTGGAGGCGTGGTCGATTGTCGGTGGGCAGGCGGGGGGATTTGGGATGTCGCGGATGGTTTTGAGGTTGCCGTTATCGGTGATGAGTATGAGCAGGTGTTTGGTGTCTTGATAGAGGATGATGGCGGTTTGGTTGAGGAGTGCGGGGTGGTTGGCGGCGACGGAGGCCCAGAGAGCGAAGGGGGCGGGTTCGAATCTTTGGCAGCGGAGGGCGGCATTTTTGAGCAGTGTGGTGCGGTCGAGGAGTGTTTTTGCGTGGGCGAGGGCGTTGAGCGGTTGGTGTTGTCGATTGTTGCGGTTGGTGTGGTGTGCGGTCAGGAGTTGATCGATGGGTGCGGGCAGGTGTTCTGTGAGGGGTTCGGTGGAGGAAGCGGGTTGTGTAGCGGGGCGAGAGAGGAAGTGGACCTGATTTGAGGGGATGCTAACGGCGGCGGTACGTGCGGTGATGTGGTGTTGGCGGAGGAGCTTTTTGATTGCGGCGGGGTCCTGGGCCTGTTGGAGCGGTGCAGAGAACGACCGTTGGAGTGTGGTGTGGTCGCGTGTGCGGTCCATTTGCACGACGTAGAGGCGGTCGGCGTCGAGTACTATGCCGAGGCAACGTTTAGCCATTGGTATCAGCTCCGGTCAGGGCGTTTGTTGACGTTCTAGGATTCCCAGTAAGCGAGGATGTCGAGGTTGGGGGAGTTGGTGTTTTTGCGAGTGACGGCGGTGAGGGTGACGGTGGTGTGTTGGACGGCGGCGTGGGCGGTGACGCGGCAGTATTGTTGTTGGGGGGCGACGGTGGCGATTTCGGCGAGGTGGGTGTTGGCGGTCAGGTCGAGTCCTGGCAGGGCAGCGAGGTCGGCGGGGGAGGAGAAGGGTTTGAGGCGGCGTTGATTGACGATTTGACGTGCGAGGGCGGGGTCGAGGTTGGGCAAGAGGGTCTGTAGGACGAGGGGGGGGGCATTGTTGAGGTCGATTTTTCCGTCGCCGTAGATGGTGAGGTATCGGGAGAGGTTGGGTGCGAGCGTGGCAGTGTGGTTGGCAGGGAGGGGAGTCGTGTTATGGGACGTAGGCTGTGAGGTTGAGCTGTTGGTGTGGTCGGTGCCGTAGAGGAGTTCGGGGGTGAAGCCTTTGACCAGGAGCAGTTCGTCGAGTGTGGCGAAGGGGCGGTTGGTGGCGGCGTAGGGCGGGTGTTGTCTGCGGTAGTAGGGTGATTCGGCGCCGGCGTTGGGGCCCTGGATGAAGGGGAGGACGGTGGGGGTGTTGTCGGGGTCGGTCCAGTCGAGGAGAGCGGGGACGAGGGCGTAGGGGATGACGTTGGTATTTTGGGGGCGTTGTTGATTGAGGAGGTCGATGAGTCGTAGCATTTGTTGGATGCGGGGGCGAGAGTAGTCGCCGTTGGGGTCATTGAGGCGGTTGACGTTGATTTTTCCGTTTTCGACGTCGAGGTCGAGGGTGACGTGGGCGGGGCCGAAGTCGAAGTAGGCGGTTTGGTTGAGGAGTGACTGGAGGGTGTTGTTGGTTTGGTGGTTGTCGTTTTTGTTGATGGTGGCGAAGGCGATGTGGAGGGCTGCGCGGGCGGCGTTTAGGGCTTGGAGGCGGTGGTGTCGGTTTTGTGTGGCTTGGAGGTCTGCTGATGCGGAGCGGTGAAAGCGCAGCAGGAGGGCGGTAAGCAGGGTCACGAGGAGCAGCACGGTGACGAGGATGAAGCCTTTGTTTTGCTGTGGGTGTGGGGCGGTCATGAGCGTGGCCTCTGTGGGGAGTTTTCGTTTTGGCTGGCGGCGGCGTGGCTGGCGGTGGTTAAGCAGACGGTGGCGGTCCATGTTTTGTTGATGTTGGCGTGGTGGTCGGTGAGGGCCAGGTCGATTTTGACGGCGAGGGGGAGGCATTGTTGTTGGTGGGAGTTCCATTGGTCTTGGTAGCGATTGCCGTCCCAGAAGGTCAGTTTGATGTTTTTGACGTTTTGGGCGAGGGGCGCCCATTGGCTTGGCGGCGGGGAGTTTTGCAGGAGGCTGTGTTTGGCGTCGCTGAGCCTTGAGCTGTTGTTGGATTGTACGGCGGCGAGCCAGGATTGGTGGTAGAGGAGGCGTTGGCGGGCGGGGTCGTGGCGGTAGCGAGCGACGAAGGGTCCCTTGGGGAGTTTGGTGTCGGTGACGAGGGAGGCGGTGGTGACGAGGCGGAGCAGGTCGGTTTGGGTGATAGACGTGTTGGCCTGTAGGCTGGGGGGGAGTTGTTGTTTGGGTAGGGCAGAGGCCAATTCGGTGTTGGGTTGTTTTTGTTGTGAGGCAGGGGTGTTTTGTGGGAAGGTGGAGCGGAGTTGGGCGGTTATTTTTTCGATGAGGGTGCGGGCTTGTTGGTTGAGGCGGGCGTGTGCGGCGGCGCGTGTGGTGGCGTGTGCGGCGGCGGCGTAGGTGCCGCAGATGGCGGAGGCGATGGTGACGACGATGGCCACGGCCACGATGATTTCGACGAGGGTAAAGGCTTTTGTATTTTTAGTGTGTTTCATTACTGACCACTTGGGTTTGTGGGAAGGTGTTGGCGACGCAGGTGTCGAGGTCGAGGTGTTTTTGGGTGTGGCCCTGTTTCCAGGCGACGCGGACGTGGACGCGGCGTAGGGGGGTGTGCTGGTCAGGGGTGGTGCTATTTTGGTCAATGGGCAGTTTGGCGGGTGTTACGGTTGTTGTCCAGCGGAGTTGGGGTGCGGTGTTGTTTTCGCGTCCTTTTCGGGTGCCTAGAGGGGGGAAAGGTTGTGCGAGGCATTCTTCCATTTTTTGCTGGGCGAGGAGGCTGGCGTGGTTGGCGGTTTGGGTGTAGTCGAGGGTTTTGAGGCTGATGAGGTGGAGGCGTAGCAGGGCGACGACGGCCAAGGCGACGACGGCCAGGGCGAGCAGTGCTTCGATGAGCGTGAATGCTTTTCGTGGTGTGTTCATGGTTCAAGTCACTGACAAAGTAGTATGCGATGCTCTGGGTTCCCGCTTGATGTAGCGTTATAGTATCAGGTTGGGGTGGTGTTAATCCTCTTCGAGGTTCCAGCAACTGATGTCGGCGTTTTCGTTGTTGCCGTTTGGGGCGCCGTCGCGTCCGTGTGATTCGAGGTCGTAGTCTCTTCCGGCGGCTCCGGGGCAGAGGTAGACGTAGTCTCGTCCCCAGGGGTCTTTGGGCTGTTTGGCGAGGTATCCGTGGGGGTCGTAATTTTTGAGGCCGGGGTTCTGGACGAGTGCGGTGAGTCCTTCGGCGGTGGTGGGGAATCGTCCGGTGTCGACTTTGAAGAGGCCGAGGGCGTTTTGTATAGCGGCGATGTCGACCTTTGCCTTGGCGCGGCGGGCCTGTTCGGGTTTGTTGAGGATTTTGGGCACGACGATGGTCGCCAAGAGTGAGAGGATGACGACGACGATCATGAGTTCGATGAGAGTGAAGCCGTTTTTGCGTATTTTAGATAGTGAGGTCATGGTATTCTCCGATCAGAACATCTGGTTGATTTCAAAAATGGGTAGTAAGAGTGCGAGGACGATGAAGCCGACGACGGCCCCCATGAAGAGCATGATGGCGGGTTCGAGTAGTGTGGTGAGGGTGCGGGCCTTTGTTTCGATTTCCCATTGGTAGTTGTCGGCGAGGTTGAGTAGTTGTTGTTCGAGGTTGCCGCTCATTTCTCCGGTGGCGACGGTGTGGTAGACGATGGGGTCAAAGAGATCCGTATGTTGGAGTGCCTGGGCGATGGGTAGTCCGCGGGCGATGTCGCTGGCGGCGTCGTTGATTTTTTGGGCGAGGAAGCGGTTCTGGATCGTGTTTCTGGCGAGTGCGAGAGCGTCGAGGATGTTGAGTCCGCTGTTGAGCAAGACGGCGAGTGTGCGTGTGAGTCGGGCGGTTTCGATTTTGAGCAGGAAGCTGCCGATGCCGGGTAGTCTGAGTTTGAGTCGGTCGCAGTTGAGGCGTCCTGTAGAGGATTTGGCGTAGATGAGCAGGGCCGCCAGAGCGAGCGTGATGGCGAGCAGGCCGACGAAGAGGTAGCGTCGAGCGAAGTCGCTGGTAGCGATGAGTAGTTGGGTAGGCCAGGGGAGGTTATGGTTCATTTCGATGAAGATGGCGGTGAGCTGTGGTATGACAAAGGCGATGAGGAAGCCGACGATGGCGACGGCGACGAGGGCCATGAGGAGGGGGTAGGCGAGAGCGGCGGTAATTTTTCCGGCGAGTCGGTTTCTTTTTTCGGTCATGTCGGCGAGGTTTAGCAGTATTTGTTCGAGTGCACCGCTGGCTTCGGCGGCGTGTACCATGTCGGGGAAGAGTGGGCCGAAGACTTCGGGGTATTGTCGCATTCCTTGGGCGAGGGACTGGCCGGCGTTGATACGTTGGTGGAGGTCGGCGATGACGCGTCCGAGGTCGGAGTTTTGGAATTGGTCGGCGAGTGCGTCCAGTGCGGGTGCGAGGGGCATGCCTGCCTGGAGGAGTGTGGCCAATTGACGGATGGCGACGCAGAGGTCGCGTGAGCGGACACGGCCGTTAAGCTGGACTCTGGGGAGGGCCTCGGCGGTGTTTGGCGAATCGTGGGCGGATTGGGGTGTGGAGGGAGTGTCCTGGTACGCGGCGTACAGGTCATAGTCCCTATCATCGGCGGCGTCAGTGTTGGGCGGCTCAATAATGAGGCCGGTCTGGGACTGATCGTAGAGGTTCAGGTTGTCAGATTCAGGATCGAACATATGTTTTTGACTCAAGAGGTATGTTGTCGCTATCTCGTGTGACGCGTAGTACTTCTTCGAGGGTGGTTTTTCCGGCGCGGGCCTGGCGTAGTCCATCGTCGCGTAGGGTTCGCATGTTGTGGCTGATGGCGGCTTGTTTGATGGTGTGGGCGGCGGCGCGGCGGGCGATGAGTTCGCGGATGGTTTCGTCGACTTCGAGCAGTTCGAAGAGGCCGGTACGGCCGAAGTAGCCGGTGTTGAGGCAGCTTTCGCAGCCGGCGCCGACGTAGAATTGTCCGTTGGCGATTTGAGGGCTTATTGGGGCGGCAATTTGCTGGACGAGGTTGGGTTCGATTTTGCAGGGTGTTTTGCAGTCGGGGCAGATGAGGCGGACGAGTCTTTGGGCCATGACGGCGATGAGTGACGAAGAGAGGAGGTAGGGTTCGATGCCCATGTCGATGAGTCGTGTGACGGCGGAGGCGGCGTCGTTGGTGTGCAGGGTGCTGAGGACGAGGTGGCCGGTGAGAGAGGCGTGTACGGCGATGTCGGCGGTTTCGGCGTCACGGATTTCTCCGACCATGATGACGTCGGGGTCCTGTCGCAGGATGTGTCGGAGGCAGTTGGCGAAGGTGAGGTCGATTTTTGGTTTGACCTGCATTTGACCGACGGCGGGCAGTTCGTATTCGATGGGGTCTTCGACGGTGAGGATGTTTCTTTGGTGGTCGTTGAGTTGGTTGATGGCGCAGTAGAGTGAGGAGGTTTTACCGCTTCCGGTGGGTCCGGTGAGGAGGATGATGCCGTGTGGGTTTTCGATGAGGCTGGTGAATCGCTGGCGGACGTTGGTGTCGAAGCCGAGGGAGTCGATGGAGAGGCCGGGGCCGGCTTTGTCGAGGAGTCTGAGGACGACGCGTTCTCCACCGGCGGTGGGTATGGTGGAGACGCGGACGTCGAGTTGTTTTTCGCCGATGCGTATTCTAGTTTGTCCGTCCTGGGGCAGGCGTCTTTCGGCAATGTTGAGGTCGGCCATGATTTTGAGTCTTGAGATGAGTGCGGGGACGTGGTGTGGAGGTGGGCTGAGGATGTCGTGCAGGACGCCGTCGACGCGTAGTCTGACTTTGACTTCGTTTTCGTAGGGTTCGAGGTGGATGTCGCTGGCGCGGGCGTTGACCGCTTTGAAGAGGATGGTGTTGACGAGTTTGACGATGGGTGGTTGGTTGGCGATGTTGAGCAGGTCGTCGCGGCGGGTGGATTGTAGATTGGCGTCCGCGAGGTTTTGGACGGTTGTTTTTTTTTGGTGGTTTGTAGGAGCGGTTTTTTTTTCGTTTTTGACGTCGTGGTAGAAGCATCGGCTGATGGCCTGGTCGATTTCGGTGGGCGGGCTGACGAGTCGTGGGGCGTAGTGGCCGATGTGGTTGAGAACGGCGTCATATCCGGTGAGGTTGAGGGGGTCGGCGAGTGCGACGGCGAGGTGTTGTTGGTCGAGGCGGACGGGGAGGACGCGTTGTTTTTTGAGGAAGGCGAGTGAGAGGCCTTCGATGAGAGTGGTGTCGAGTTGGTTGTTTTGGATGGTGTCGAGGTAGCCGAGGTTCCATTGTTGGGCGAGTGCGTGGCTGAGTTGTTTTCTGGTGATGAAGCCTTTTTCGAGGAGGATCATACCGAGGGCGATTCGGGGGCGTCGTCGTTGCTGGAGGCGCAGTGCCATATCGAGCTGTTGGGCGGTGAGCTCGGTTTGTCTGAGGAGGATTTGTCCGAGAGATTCGGTCACGGTGTTCTGCCTTATTGCCAGAAGGAGTCGAGCAGGTCAGAGGGGCTCGCTTGTTCTTTGTTGACGCGTTTGCTTAGTTCGGGTGTTATTTCATCTTGTTTTCTTTTTTTTGCTTCGGCTACGTCTTTTGAGTTGGTGAGGATGTGTGGGGTGATGAAGATGAGTAGGTTGGTTTTCTGGACGTGGTCGCGTTTGACTTTGAAGAGTCCGCCGATGATGGGCAGGTCGCCGAGGAAGGGTACTTTGTCTTCGACGACGGTTTTGTCGTCTCGGATGAGTCCGCCGATGACGCCGGTGGAGCCGTTGGCGAGGGTGATTTCGGTTGTGACGAGTCTTTTGGAGGTGGTGGGGGCGCTGGGGCCGGTGCTGGTGGAGGCATCGACGAGTTGGCTGAGTTCGGTATCGATTTCCATCTGGACGGTGCCATTGGGGCTGGCGTGTGGGGTAATGGTGAGGATGACGCCGACGTCGCGGTAGTCGATGGTCTGGATGACCGGTTGGGTGGTTGGGGCGTCCTCGTTGATGCGGTTCTGTGTGATGAAGGGGACGTTGGAGGCGACGACGATTTTTGCTTCTTTGTGGTTTGTGGTGGTGACGTGGGGTGTGGAGAGGATGTTGACCTCGGTGACGGTTTGTAGTGCGTTAAGGATGGCGGCGATCTGGATGTTGCCGCCGACGTCTTTGAAGGCGCCGACGCCGAGTCCTTCGAGGGTGCCGTTGAGTGCGGCGGAGCGTAGGCCGAAGTCGGTGAAGCCGAAGCCTCGGACGCTGTCGCTGACGGCCTGGTCGAGTGTGGCCCAGTCGACGCCGATTTGTCTGAGGTTGTCTTCGCTGACCTCGACGATGAGCAGTTCGACGAGGACTTTTTCGCGGACGATATCGAGTTTTTGGACGGCGCGGGCGATCTGGAGGAACTCTTGTGGGGGTGCGGAGATGATGAGTGAGCGGGTGCCGGGGTCGGGTACGACGCTAATGGGTACTTCGTAGGCGGTGGTGTTGGCGGGTCTGAGGTTGGGGATGATGGGTGCGAGGGCCTCGGCGACCTCTTCGGCGGGTGCGTTCTGGAGGGGGAGGACGTGGATGGTGTCGGCGCCGGTGGGTCGTGGTACGTCGAGTTGTTGGACGAGTTGTTCGATTCGTTGTATATCTCGGGCAGAGGCGATGACGATCAAGCGGTTGGTGCGGGGTTCGGCCTCGATCTGTGGGGGGCTTTTGCGGGCGGCGGCGTTGGGGCGTCTAGTTGTGGCGGTCTGGGCGTAGCGTTTTTCGATGATGGCGCTGATTTGTGCAGCGAGGTCCTGGGCTGGGGCGTAGTGGAGGGTGAAGACTTTGACTTCTTCTTGAGTTTGAGGCACGTCCATTTGCTGGATGATCTGGGCCAGGCGGTGGACGTTGGCGGAGGTGTCGGTGAGTAGCAGGGCGTTGGTCGGGGAGTAGGTTTCGAGTTTACCGCCGGCGGACAGGGAGGATCGCAGGAAGGTGGCCAGTTCGGCGGCGTCGGCGTAGTGGAGCGTGATGATCTGGTTTATGGGTGAGTCGGTGAGGGGGATGTCGTCAGGGTTGCCGCCGATGCGAATGGGCAGGCTGAGTTGTGGGGTGTCGTTACGGGGCAGGATTTTGACGTGGTCGGCGCCGGGCAGGGCGGTGAAGCCGTTGACGAGCAGGACGGACTCGAGGAAGCTGTAGAGTTCTTCGTAGGGTATTTGGGTGGGGGAGAGGACGGTGACGGTTCCCTGGACGTTATCGTGAGGAATGAAGTTGATTCCGGTGATGTCGCTGACGGTGTTGATGACGTCGCGGATATCGGTCTGTTCGAAGTTGAGGGTGATGGTTTCTCCGGCACGATTGGGGTCGGCGAATGGGGGGAAGGCGTCGGCGAGTCGCTGGGCGGTGGTGGGGGTGTTTTTCGAGGTTGGTTTTTGGGTGTTGGGTGTGGCCAGTTTGTGTAGCGATGTGGTTTGGTTAGCGATGTTGGGGCAGGCTTGGGTGCTGGGTGTATCGCAGGGGGAGGCGTGTGGTTTGGTGGTTGGTGTGTCAGGTGCATTTTGGGCGTTGGGCGGGGTGTCGGTCGTGGGGGTTTCGTTGGTCTGGGCAAGCTGCTGTTTCCAGATGTCGGCGAGTACGGGGTGCCTTTGGATCATATCGAGGGTTTGTGAGGGTCGTTGTTGGGTGGTGTCTTGGGAAGGCTGTTGGGGGCGAGAGCTTCTCCAGGTGGACTCTTTTGAGGTATCGTTGGACTGGCAGCTGGCGAGGGTGAGCAGTGCCATGGTCAGTGAGGCCAGTCGCCATCGGGTGAGTTTGAGAGCTTTTTTATGATTACCTTTGGGTATCATTTGGTTCATGTTTCTACCGCAGGGGCAAGGTGAGGGTTTCGGTTTGATCGCCTCGAAGTAATTCGATGTCAATGTAAGGTTGGGTCCGGGCTTTCTGGAAGACCTGGAAGGCTTTCTGTTTGCTGGTGAGTACTTGGCCGTTAACGACCTGGATGACGTCTCCGCTTTGGAGGCCGATGAGGGAGGCTATGGCGAGTTTTTCAGAGGCTTCGATGCGTAGTCCCTGGGGTTGGCCGTTGACGAGGTATGGTTGGATGTGTGCCTTGTGGAGGAGTTCGTCCACCATGCTGGATGAGATTTTCTGGGCGAGGGTTCCGTTCGCGTGTGTTACGGGGGTGGCGGATTTTTTTTTGGCGGGGGTGTTTTTTTTGGGGGGTATGGTTTGGGAGTCGGGTACGAGGTTTAGGGTGATGTTTTTACCCTGGTAGCAGAGCGTGACGCTTTTGGGGCCAATGTGGCGGACTTGGGCGTCAGCAACGGTTTGGCCGATTCGGTATGCGTTTGTCTTGTCGGTGTCCAGGTCGACAATGATGGCGCGGGCCAGGTGAGGTGAGCCGGCCACGGTTCCTTTTAGGAGCAAGTTGAGTTTTGGGGGCGAGTCTGTGGCGTCGGTATCGGCGGTGGAGCTGTGGTGGTTCTTTTCGGGGGTGGCAGGTAGAGGAGCTCCAAAGAGGGCTGATTGGGCCAGAGTTTCGGTGTCGACGGTGGTTTTTTTTGCGGGTAGCGTGTTTGGGGGGGAGTCGGGGAGTGTGGCGTTGGTTTGGTCGACGGAGGTGGCTTGGACCGTGGTGGGTTGGGTTTGCCAGATTTTCAGGGCGGCCCAGCCGAGGAGGGCGACCAAGGTCAAGTTCGCTAGATAGATGTACTTACGTTGTAACACAGCATTCTCCCGTCCGGTCTGGACATACTCTCTATACGTAGGAACTTATCGCCCGCTGGGGAAGTACACTTGAAGGTGTTGCTGGGTGTAAAGGGTGAACTGTGGCGCAGTGTATTGTGGCGTGAAGGCGTTTGGGCAGGGTTGGTGGTTGATGTGGAGTTATGGGACGT
>Ga0180431_10005777_pt1 | contig 14962 bp, 12 predicted proteins | sample SS_ome_11_FD_132459 | JGI IMG/M metagenome (GOLD analysis project Ga0180431, IMG submission 132459) | Hypersaline lake sediment archaeal communities from the Salton Sea, California, USA - SS_1_MS_1 metaG | ecosystem: Environmental > Aquatic > Non-marine Saline and Alkaline > Hypersaline >... | reverse complement strand
TTCGTCGCGTCGCGCAGCGCCTCGATCAGGGCCCAGGCCTCCTCCGTGGCGATGTGCCCGGCGGCGTGGTCTTCCATCACCCCGTCGACAATCGTCACGACGTTGCAGCGGAAGACAGACTGCCCGGGGGGGATCGTGATTCCCTGGGCGGCGGCCTCCAGCGGCGCCCGGCCCGTGTAGACCTTGGCCGGATCGTAGCCCAGGACCGACAGGATGGCCACGTCCGACCCGCAGGGCATGTCCGGCGGGACGTTGGCCACGGACCCGCACTTGCCGTTGCCCGCGATCCAGTCCATGTTGGGGATGGCGGCCGCCTCGAGCGGCGTCTTGCCGTCCAACTCGTCCAGCGCCACGTCCGCGGCCCCGTCGGGTATAACGATCGCGTATTTCATCGCCTGAGAACTCCCGCTACATCTGCTCAGGGTGTTCATCGACCATATCGATGCAGACGGTTTCGGCTTTTATGACGGGCAGGGCGTTGATCTCGGCGATGGCGCTGCGGACGTTGCCCTCGCGGGCTCTGTGCGTGGTGATCACGACGGGCACGCCGGCGGCCGGGTCGGCGTCGGTCGGCTCGTGCTGAAGGGCCGAGGCGATGCTGATGTCGTGCCCGCCCAATACCGTGGCGATCCGGGCGAACACGCCGGGCTTGTCCTCGGCGGCGACGCGGATGTAGTATCGGCTTTCGACGTCGTCGACGGGCAGTTGGCTGGCCGAGGCGTTCAGGTCGGGCCAGAGGGCCAACTGCGCGAACCGCCTGCCCGCCGTGCCCGAGGCCACCGACGCCAGGTCCGCCACCACCGCCGAGGCCGTCGGCATCCCTCCGGCCCCGCGGCCGTAGTACATCGTGTGCCCCGTGGCGTGCCCGTAGACGCTGATGGCATTGAAGGGCCCGGAGATCCAGGCCAGCGGATGGTCCTTCGGGATAAAGGCCGGCCTGACGCGCAGGGAGATCCCCCCGCCCTGGCGGTGGGCGATGGCCAGCAGCTTGATCACGTACCCGAGTTCCTGCCCGTAGCCCACGTCGCAGGGCTGGAGGGCGTCGATGCCGTCGACGGGGATCTCCTCGAGGTCCACTCGCTGTCCGAACGCCAGGGCCGCCATCACCGCCAGCTTGTGGGCCGAGTCCGTGCCGCTGACGTCGAGGGTGGGGTCGGCCTCGGCGAGCCCGGCGGCCTGTGCGGCGGCCAGCGCGTCGGCGTAGCTTCGCTCGTGCTGGGTCATCTCCGTGAGGATGAAGTTGCACGTGCCGTTGACGATCCCGTAGATCGCGTCGATGCGGTTGGCGATCAGCCCGTCGCACAGGGCGCGGATGATGGGCACGCCGCCGGCGCAACTGGCTTCGAACGACACGCTGACGCCGTGCTCGCGGGCCAGGGCGTACAGCGCAGCGCCGTGATGGGCCAGCAGGGCCTTGTTGGCCGTGACCACGTGCTTTCCCGCGCGCAGGGCGTCGGCGATGATGTCCCGCGCGACCGTCGTGCCTCCGACCAGCTCAACCACCACGCCGACAGCCGGGTCGGCCAAGGCCTCGCCGAGGTCCTCGCAGAACAGCGCCTCGTCCAGCCCGCACTCGCGCGCGTGGGCGAAGTCGATATCGACGATGCAGCGAAGCGCGATTCGCGGCGTGAGCCTGGCGGCGAGAGTGGACTGGTCTCGCGTGAGGATCGTCGCCACGGCCCCCCCGACCGTGCCGCAACCCACTAGCGCAACGCCCAGAGGCTCGCGTGTGTCTGCCATCAGCAACATCCTTTCAGCGGCCGGAATCGTATCGGCGGCTCAGACGGATTTCAAGACACCCTCCCCAGCGTACATGAGCCCCCTTCGGGGCTGTCAGCCCACCGGCTGGGTCTACAGCCCGGCGATGACGCCCACCCAGACGTCGCCCATCTCGGAGCTGAAGCACCTGAAGTCGCCCATGTCGTACCGCCTGACGAAACCGGGGAAGTTGTCAATATGACACATTGCAGGCAGCATCACGTCGGCCGTCACGTCGATAGTGGCCAGAAGGGCCCCGACCTGTGTCGAGATGATATTGCCCAACCGGGCGACGGCCTCGTCCGCGGTGCTTTTGTCTTCGCCCGTATGGCGTCCGGTGACGCGTGCGGCGGCTTCGCGTGCGGTTCCGTCCGGCAGGCCGACAAACGCCGACCACATCACACCGCCTGACATGCACGTGACGCTCGCCACGCCCGCTCCAAAGCTGCCGTACGACCTGTCCACCGCGCGGAGGTGAACGCCGCACACCGACGCAAACGTCTGGACGGCCGCGTCGAACACTGTCCGGGAATGTTGCAGCGCGACCGTCCCCCTCAAGCTCGCGCCCGTCAGTGCACCTGCCTGGTCATCAGTCATCTGCTCTTGCGCTCCTGCCGGCGTCTGGTCCGGGTCCACGTGTCGGCTCCGGCAGACGGGTCCGGCTCTGAGAGGTTTATCGGTCCGACAAGGGGGTCGGCTTAGGAGTGTGTGCCCGGGTTGGAAGGCACTCAGTTGGTGCGGGCGGCGGGCTTGGCCGGCAGGCCCGAGGGGTCCAGGTCCAGCTCGAGATGGGCCCGCAGCGTGGTCCTGTCCAGCGTGAACTCCAACTCCAGGCCCCGGAACCACCGGAGCAGGGCGAAGCGGTAGTCCTTTGGCACGGCCGAAACGTCGGCCAGCCGGTCGGCCGACCACGCCGTCGAAACCCACCGCCCCGGCGGCGGCTTGCCCGGGACGTACCGCCCGCCGAGCGGGCAGGCCAGCCGGGCCCCGACGATCTGCTCCACCGCGTTCCGGCCCGCCCCGGGCGCCAGGCGGAACTGCGAACAGGCCGCGTCGATGTGGAACACGTTGCAGGCCGAGGCCTCTCGCGCACGCGCATAGCCGTACGCCCGGATCGTCCGGGCTATCCGCCGCTGGGACAGGTCGCCGATGCGCAGGCGCAGTTGTGCCTGCCGCGCAGCCGGCTGCAGCTTGAGCTGCGGCGTGACCCACTCGAGGGTGACCTTGTTGTTGGCCCAGACGGCAAACGGTCCGCAGAGCCTGCCCCAGTACGGGCCGCTCGTGCAGTACCCGTCCTTGTCGGGCCGCTTCCACAGGTGATCGCCGTAGAGGTACTTGAGGTTCTTCAGGCCGGGCATCTCCCCGACGTATCCCCAGGGGGCCGAACCGAACCAGTCGTCGGCCGGCACGACGGCGGCGGCCTTGACGGTGAACGGAATGACGACGTCGCGTACGGCGGCGAACATCCGGCGCATGTCGCCCGGTTCGGGCCCGTCGGCCAGGCACACCTCCAGCGAGGCGATGTCGCCCGTGACCGGCGCCAGGGTCTTGCCCCCGGGCCGTCCGAGGTACGCAGCCAGGCTACTGTAGTGCCTGCGGGCGTAGGGGGTGATGATGATGTCCGCGGTGACGCGCTCGAGGGTCTCATTCGGCCCGGCCCCGGCGCGGCGCTTCAGGGCGACGATCACCGGGTCCATCCTCGCCCACTGCCGGCGATAGAACTCGGCGAACTGCTCGTACGCGCGACGTTCCGACGCCGTTATGCCGCGAATCTCCACGTCCGGCACCGGCAGGAACGTGCCTCGCGCGCCGCGGAGGGAGTCGGTCACGCGGCCGTCCTCGAGCACGGTCCGGCTGGCGTCGGGGCGGGTGGTGAAGCCGGTCGGCAGGAAGCCCCCGGCGATCAGGTTCTCGATGGTCCGGTGCGGTGTCCCTTCAGCCCGGGCGGCCAGTCGGGCCAGGTGCACCAGCTCGATATCGCCCAGGGCCCGCATGCGCCGGGTCATCTCCACGCGGTAGTGCGGGGAGATCAGGGCGTGGAAGAACGGATCGGACAGGTAGGCGAACACCGTGTCGTTTCGGTCCGGCGGGACCTTCCATCGCCCGTAGCGAAACTCGCCCGAGGCCCCGAGGGACGTCTTGGGATTCCTGCCCGTGTCGAGAAACCGCGCGACGATCCTTCGCGAGGTGGTCACCAGGTGGAAGTCCCCGTCGGCGACGTAGAACGACCGGACGCGATTGTCCGGCGTCCAGAGCTTCGAGACGGTCCGCCCGCTGATCGTCACCGGGCGCATCGCGGCGCCGCGGGTGGTCTTGATGACCTCGGCCCGCAGGCCCCTGAGCCGGGCGCCCAGCAGCGCGTTGCTGCGGGCGTGAAAGACCACCCCGATCGCCGCCCCTTCCCGCAGGAACGTGTCGGTGCCGATGACCGCCACGTCGGATATCAGCGCGCCGCCGAGGACCTTCGACAGGACCGACGCCTTCAGCGCCAACTGGCGTTCGAGGCGCCCGGCCAGGCCGTAATCCAGCCCGCGAACCGACACCAGGTTGCGGATCGACCCGCCCCAGGTGTCGATCGTGTCGCGCAGCCAGCGGAAGTCCGCGAAGCTCCGGCAGCGAATGTAGAAGCACTCGATGGGCACCCTCATGGCGATCGGCTCGATGACGGTCTGGCCGGTGATGGGCGGCAGTTCGACCGGGGGGACCGCGGCGCCCGGGGGGAGTTTGCGGTCGGGCTTCTGGACGGCCTCGGGCGTGCGCAGAAGCGTGTCCTTCTGCATGGCGATCCTGACCGACTCGGCACCCAGCAGCAGGCCGAACATCCGGTCCAGCGTCGCCTGGCCCGTCCAGCGGTAGTCCAGCGAGGGCATGCGAAACTTCAGCCGACGCGACATCATCGCCAGAAGGTAGTTCTCCACGATCGGGGGGTAGACGTCCGCCTCGGCGAGTTCCTCGGTCCGCGTGCAGAACACGTCCCACCAGTCGGCCAGGCCCCGGGCGTGGGCGTCCGGGTCGGCCTTGGGGGCGATCCTGATCTTGCGCGACCGGCCCCAGGGATCGGTGAAGGTCACCTCCAGCGGCGCGGCGCCCTTGAAGAGGAAGTCGACGTTGATCTCGTCGGGCGGCTCGTCGTCGGGGTCCTCGACCATCGCGACCCCGCCGTCGGCGAAGACGGGATACAAGACGCGGCCGTGGGCCTCGGTCAGGCGCAGGGACGAGATGAACTCGAAATCGGCCGCCCTGCTGAGGCCTATGGCGGCTCGGGCCTTGGCGTCCAGGGGCAGGGCAATCCGCGCGGCGCCGAACGGCCTGCCCGACGCCGCGGTGGCTTCGATCTTCCCGGCGGCGCGCGACGGTAACACCAGCGCGAGTAGTGTCAGCAGCATGGTGGCCGTGGCAACCGCCCGGATAGCGTGATGAGACAGCATCATCCTGGAGAACGCGTGCACTGTCGTGGTCCTTCTATCGCAGTCTACCTCGGGGTGGCCCTCTCTGCCAGTACGCGTCCTGTGCGAGGGGGTCGACCCCGTGTTGGTGCGGGCGCAAACCCCCCGTGTGTTCACGGGGGGGCGAAATGAGCGATCATTCGTGTTCCGGGGGCATGATCAGTCCCGTTGCGGTGCACAGCGCCGCGATGCCGAGCCCGGCCAGGAAACCCGCCAGGTGGGCCACCAGGGCCACGCCCGAGTCCCCGCCGGCCAGGAGCATTACGACGTCCCACGCCACCCAGAACGCGACGGCCCACACGCTCGGCGCCTTGCCCAGGCGGGGGTAGAGGTAGATCAGCCAGACCACCACGACCTCATTCTTCGCGAAGAACATGACGAACGCGCCCATGATGCCGTTGATGGCCCCCGAGGCGCCCACGACGGGCACGCCGCTGGTGGCGTAGTGGGCCAGGCCGCCGGCCATCGCAGCCGCCAGGTACAGCGCGGGATACGCGAAATGCCCGAACCGCTCGTTCACCGCGTTGCCGAACACCCACAGGAACCACATGTTGCCCAGCAGGTGTATCAGGTCGGCGTGCAGGAGGCTGGACGTGACGGCCAGGGCCGGCAGGGGCAAGGCGTCGGTGGTGACTTTCAGGTAGTATCCTTCACCGCCGAGAGGTGACGCCTCAACCAGTTCGATTCCGCTGAGCGTGAGAAACACCCCGTCGTCGACGAAGCCTGCCACCGTGACGAGCGTGATCAGTACGATCAGCGTGATATTCACCCAAGGCATGCGGGCTACGGGCACGTCCACCTTCAAGGGAATCAGCATGACGGTTCTCCCCGCGCCTGTCGGCGGTTCAGAGTGACGCGTGTCCGGCAGTATCGCGCGATCACCCGGGCATGTCACGGGCAAAACTCGCCCCCCCGAAACACGTGCGTTTGTACAGGCTGAATGCTATACTTACTGGGTATGAGCGAGAAAGAGCACAGGCAACGCGGCATGTTTCCCGTGCGTCGGCTGCGTCGGCTGCGGTACAACGCCACGCTGCGGGACATGCTGGCCGACGTGAAGATCACGCAGGACGACCTCATCGCGCCGCTGTTCGTGCGCGAAGGACAGGGCGTGCAAAACGCGATCGTCTCCATGCCCGGGCAGGTCCAGTTCTCGGTGGACACCGCCCTCGACGCCGTGCGGCGCTGGGTGGACAAGGGCCTGCGCGCCGTGCTGCTGTTCGGCATTCCCGACGAGAAGGACTCGGCCGGGTCGGGCGCCTGGGACGCCTCGGCGGCCGTGCAGCGGCTCGCCGCGGAGATCAAGCGCGCCTGCGGCGAGATGCTCGTGATCACCGACGTGTGCCTGTGCGAGTACACCGACCACGGGCACTGCGGGGCCGTCGCCCGGCGACCGGACGGGGCCGACGACGTCGACAACGACACCACGCTGGGCCTGCTGGCGCGGACGGCCGTGTCTCACGCCCGCGCGGGCGCCGACGTCGTCGCGCCGTCGGCCATGATGGACGGGCAGGTCGCCGCGATCAGGCAGGCGCTGGACGAAGGCGGGTTCCAGACGGTAGCGATCATGTCGTACGCGGTGAAGTTCGCGTCGCACATGTACGGCCCGTTCCGCGACGCGGCCGAAAGCCCCCCACAGTTCGGCGACCGGCGGACGTACCAGATGGACTTCCGCGCGCCGCGCCAGAGCGGCCCGGAAGCCGACCTCGACATTGCCGAGGGGGCCGACATCGTCATGGTCAAGCCCGCCGCGACGTACCTGGACGTCATCGCGTCGGTGCGTCGGGAGGTGGACGTTCCTCTGGCGGCGTATCACGTCAGCGGGGAGTTCGCGATGCTGAAGGCGGCCGCCGCGGCCGGGTGGCTCGACGAGAAGGCCGCCGCCATGGAAGTCACCGCCGCCATCAAACGCGCCGGGGCCGACCTGGTCATCACGTACTACGCCGAGCAACTGGCCGAGTGGCTGTGAGGGTTCGGGATGTCGCTTCACGTGCCAGAGCACGGCCGGCAGGACGGGCCGAGAGACTGCGGGACGTTTTTCCTCGACGTGGTCGGCGCCTTTGCGCGCGACGCGGTCGAAACGCGCTGGTCCGACCAGCGGCGCCAGAGCAACGACGAACTGGCCAGGCTGATCGACCAGGCGTGGGAGGTGGCGCTGTGGCAGGCGGGCAAGGGCGGGCAGACCCTCTTCGACGGGCCAATGTGCAGGCTGATATCCTACACCGCCGCCGACGGGCGGTTCGACATGACGCTCGGGCCGGTCAGCTTCAAGGAGTTCGTCGGCACCAACCAGACGCAGGCCTACGTGCGGTACCTCCACGGCCCGGACATTCTGGCCGACCCGCTGGGGGTCTCGGCAGCGGTGGTGACGGCCGACGGATTCCTCCTGCTCGGCCGGCGGTCCACGCACGTCGTGCAGTACCCCGAGCGCCTGCACCCGGTCGGCGGCACGGTCGAGCCGGCCGGGGGGCCCGAGCCGCCCGATCCCTTCCAGGCCATGCTCGACGAGCTGGTCGAGGAGACGGGCGTCGGGGCCGACCGCGTCGGGGACATCACACTGCTGGGCCTGGTCCGTGACAAGAACACCGTGCAGCCCGAGCTGATCTTCGACCTGTCGGTGGACGTCGACGCCGCCGCCGTCAAGCGCGGGGCCGCGACCGCCGTCGACGCCGAGGAGCACTCGGAGATCGTGCCCGTGCGGGATCACCCGGCGGCGGTGGTGACGTTCCTCCAGCAGCACTTTTCGGAGCTGACGCCTGTGGGCCTGGCGACGCTGCTGCTGCACGGTCAGCATCACTGGGGCATCGGCTGGTTCGCCGCCGCCCGCGGATTCCTCCGCAGCGTCATTTGAGGGGCATCCGGTGCCACCCTCAAGGGAAGCGACCTTCAGGTCGCCGAGCTTGTGGGTGACGTATCGCGTGTTTAGCGGGCGAGCAACGCTCGCCGCTTTTCGTCCGAACGACACACGGCGAGCGTTGCTCGCCCGCTAAACATGAAGTGACGGGCACGGCACCCGGGTCGGGGACTACACGTCCATCACGTCGGTGGCCTCGTAGCGCCCGGCGATGTGAAGGGTCAGGCCGTCGCCCACAACACTTCGGTGCGTTTCCAGCGCCCGGGTGAGCGTGTTGTTGTCTTCGGACATGTGCCCCAGGCAGGCCCAGCGGAGCCTCGCCCCGGCGGTCCGGAGCAGTTCGGCGGCCTCGGCGTTGGACAGGTGCCCGCCCAGCCCGCGGATACGCTGCTGGACGGGCCAGGGATACGGGCCGTATTCCAGCATCTCGGCGTCGTAGTTGCTCTCGATCAGCACCGCGTCGAGCGAGGCGATCACGTCGGGCAGTTCGTCGAAGACGTATCCGAGGTCCGTCAGTATCCCCAGCCGCGCATCCCCGTCGTCGATCACGAACGCGCAGCCGTCCACGCCGTCGTGGGGCGTGCAGATCGTTTCGACCGTCACGCCGCCGAACTTCAGCGCCCGCCCCGCGCGGAAGTGGCGCACGTCGTCGATGCGGCCAAGCGGGTACTTGGCGTCGGCGATGCGGAGCGTGTGCTTCGTGGCGTGAATTGGCAGGCCGAACTTCCGCTGGTAGATGCCCGCGCACCGCACGTGGTCGGCGTGGTCGTGGGAGATCAGCAGGGCGTCGACGTCGCGGATATCGCGTTCGTGGTGGGCGAGGCGTTCGGCGGCCCGCTTGCCGCTGATACCCGCGTCGAACAGCAGCCGCTTCTCGCCGGCCTCGACGTAGATGCTGTTGCCGTTGCTGCCTGACTGGAGGGCGATGATCTTCACGGTTCTATTCTACGGGCCCTGGTGAACGATCCGGCGGTCGTCTCCCGTGCAGGTAGCGCCCGGCGAGGATCAGGCCGGCCGCCGCGACGCCGACCAGGCCGACCGGCAGGAGTTGCAGCGAGCCGGTCATGGCGTCGACGGCCAGGCCCAGCAGGGGGGCCAGCACGGCCGCGGCCAGGCTCTTGGCCTGGTTCTCGACGCTCAGGACGGTGGCGGTCTGTGCCGGGTCGGCATGGGCGGTGAACCGCGTGATCAGAATCGGGCGCCAGAAGTTCTGCAAGACGGCCAGGGCGATGAACGCAACGATGGCCAGGGGCGCCCAGCCCAGGGCGACCCCGCCGGCGATCGCGGCGTAGGCGGCGCCCGTGGCGACCCACAGCCAGAGGGCCGCCCGGTCCTCGGACCCGGCGCGGTCGGCCAGCACGTGCGAACGCCGCGAGGCGATCGACCCGAGGATGTAGAGCACGAAGTAGACGCCCCCGATGAGGATGGCGGTGCGCTGGTCGGGGTCTCCGAGCCAGGCCGCCGAGGCCAGCGTCGCCACGGCCGCCGCCTGCAGGAGCGGCTGGAGGTAGTCCTTGGCGACCTTGTAGGTGCCCTCGTAGGCCATGGATTCGGCAATCAGCCCGCGCAGGGGCCCCGACCGGATACAGCGCTTCAGCGCGTCCAGGAGCGTTCGGGCGACCTGGGCGACGGACTTGTGGCCCTCGTGGCGGCCGTCGAGGTAGGCCGGGTACGTCAGGAAGTTGACGATGTTTCCCACGTACGGCACGATGCAGATCAGGAACAGCCACGAGTAGCTGCGCACGGCGAAGAAAACCCCCGCGGCCAGCACCACGTTGACCGCCGAGCCGAGCTTGCTCCACGACCGCGTCAGGCCGTACACCTTCGTCTTCTCGTCGGCGCGGCCCTCGTGGGCGAGCCAGTCGAAGATGATGGCCTTGTGCGTTCCGGTCCTGAAGGCTTCGCCGACGCTGAACAGGAACATCGCGACGAACATCAGCCAGGCCTGCTCGCACAGGCCGAACACCACGAACGACCCGATGTAGGCCACGAAGGACAGCACCATCGCCCGTCGCCGCCCGGTGACGTCTGCGATCGCGCCGGTGGGGACCTCCATCACGTTGATGCAGATCTCCCGGAAGCCCATCAGCAGCCCGACCATGGTGAACGAGCCGAGCTTATCGAGCATCGCCAGGAGGAAGAACGGCTCGAAGTACCTCTGGTTCTTCAGGAACCCGTATAGTGAGAATCGCCGCAGCATGGGGGATCAGCAGTCGGCAAACGGCAAACGGTGATCAGTCATCGGTAAACGGTAGTCAGTCATCGGTGGCACCCGGCGGAGGAGGCGCGTCGGCCGGAACGGCCCGGTCGAAACCGAGGGCCTGGCACAGGGAGGGAACCAGTTCCTCGGCGGCCCGGGCGACGGTGACCTCTCGGCCGAGCAGTTGCGAGATACTGGCAACGGCTGCGGCGCCGCTCTGCCCGCAGGGGACGATCAGGTCGAACGCGGCGGTATCCGGCCCGACGTTGATCGCCAGTCCGTGATAGGTGACCCATCGTTCGACGGCGACGCCGACCGAGGCGATCTTTCCCTCTCCGGCCCAGACGCCGACCGTCCCGTCGCGTCGCCGGCCTTCCAGGCCGAAGCGGCCCAGCACGTCAATCACGGCCTGCTCGAGGGCGCGCACGTAGCCGCTGACCGTTCCGCGGCCGGGGCCCAGGCGGAGAATCGGATACGCCACGAGCTGACCCGGCGCGTGCACCGTGACCTGCCCCCCGCGGTGCGAGCGGTGGACCTCGATGCCCAGGGCGTCCAGGCGGGCGCGGTCGGCCAGAATGTGCTCGATCTGCCCGCGCCGGCCGAGCGTGATCACCGGCGGATCGTGCTCCAGGAGCAGCAGGTGGGCGGTCTGTCCCCCGTCGGCCTGCACGCGGGCCACCAGGTCGCGCTGGATATCGAGCGCGGCCTGGTAGGCGATCCGCGACAGGTTGTGGAGGATAAGTTCGGGCATCGTGCACCTCGCACGGCGTGCGACGGGGGTCATGATAGCGGACACCGGCGGACAACGCCATCCGGAGGGCGCGGTGCCCCGGGTTTCAGGGCCGGTTCCAGGACCGGACACCAAGAGAAACCTCGCATGGGACCGGCCGTGGCGGTACCCTTGAGACTATGCCTCGGACTGCACGGGGTGTTGTGCCGGATTGTTCCCACCATCCGCCCTCGCCGGTCGGCGGCGACGGAACAAGCCACACCATCCCACAGGAGAAATGGAATGAAGAGCTTGCATTGTCAATCGACCGCAGTGCTGTCGCTGGTTGGCGTTCTCATGGTCGCCGGCCGCCTGTGGGCAGTTGATCCGCCGGCACCTCGCAACATCGTCCCGTCCCGCGGCCAATTGAGGTGGCAGGCGATGGAGATCATCTCTCTCGTCCACTACGGGCTCAACACCTATATCGGCAAGGAGTGGGGCTACGGGGACACGCCTGCCAGGCTGTTCAATCCCGACAAACTCGACACCGACCAGTGGGTTGAGGTCTGCCAGGCTGCGGGTATCAAGGGGATCATCCTCGTGGCCAAGCACCACGACGGCTTCTGCCTCTGGCCGTCCAAGTACACGGCGTATTCGGTCAAGGCTTCGCCCTGGAAGAACGGCAAGGGCGACCTGGTCGGGGACCTGTCAAGGTCCTGCAGGAAAGGCGGGTTGAAGCTCGGCGTCTACCTCTCGCCCTGGGACCGCAATCACGCCGAGTATGCCAGAGACGCCTACGTCAAATACTACTACAGTCAGTGGGTGGAGGTGCTGTCCAACTACGGCCCGATTTTCGAGATCTGGTTCGACGGCGCCAACGGGGGCACCGGCTACTACGGGGGCGCCAGGGAAAGACGTTCCATCAGCAAGGACTACTACAAGTACCCGCGCATCCTCGCGCTGCTCAAGACGAAGCACCCCGACGCCATCGCATTCAACTACAAAGGTCCCCAGTCTTCACGCTGGCCCGGCAACGAGCGAGGCAACGCCGGCGACCCGAACTGGTGCACCATCAGCCGAAAAGACCTCCCCAACGGCGGCTACTGGAGCCCCGCAGAGGCCGATACCCCCGCGATTGGCAGGTGGTTCTGGACACCCCGGAAAAGAGTCGACTCGCTGGAAACGCTTGTCGGGAAGTACTTCACCAGCGTGGGGCGCGGCGGCGTGCTGAACTTCGGCCTGGCCCCCGACAGGTCGGGGCTGATCGACGCCAAGGACGCAGCGCGGCTGAAGCAGTTCGGCGCGTACATCCGCGCCATGCAGAAGACCGATCTGGCCAAGGGGGCCCACGCGACCGCAACGCAGACGCGGGGCGGGGCGAAAAACACGACGTTCGGCGCCGCCAACCTGCTCGACGCCGACTCCGCCACGTACTGGACCACCGACGACGCCGTGACCCACGCCGACATTGAGATCGATTTCAGGCGCGAGGTCACCTTCAACGTCGTGTCGGCCGCCGAGTTCATCACACTCGGGCAGCGCATCACCTCCTGGGCGGTGGAGGTCTTCAAGGCGGGGAAGTGGGCGCGGGTTGCGAAGGGCACGACCGTCGGCTACAAGCGCATGTTCCGCATCCCGGACACGACGGCGTCGAAGATCCGCATCCGCATTCTCGATGCGTTCCCCTGTCCCATGCTGCACTCGGTGAACGTGTACCATGCGCCCGATATCAAGACGTTCGGGAGATAGGCAACACGGCGCAGGCTTGACCCGCCGGCAAGAATCGGTCATCAGCGACCCGTCGCCCATCACGGGTCACCGATTGCCGATTGCCTCGATCGCAGCCGAAGGCCGCGCTAGGCCTCCCGCGGCGCCAGCGAGGCCAGGTCGGGCTTGCGGGCGGCCAGCGTCTCGTCGAGTTGCCCGATGACCGTCGTGGTCGGACACGCCAGCACGGCGTCGGGGTCGGACTCGGCCTGGTCGGCTATCTCGACCATCGCCGCGATGAACGCGTCGAGCGTCTCCTTGGACTCGGTCTCGGTCGGCTCGATCATCATCGCCTCGTGCACGATCAGCGGGAAGTAGACCGTCGGAGGGTGGACCCCCCGGTCGATCAGCGCCTTGGCGATGTGGATCGCCCGGACACCCTTGAGAGCCTGGCGGGCAGCGGAGAAGACGCACTCGTGCATGCAGGGCCCTGGATACGGCAGGTCGTAGCGGTCCTTGAGCTTTGCTGAGACGTAGTTGGCGTTGAGGACGGCGTTGTCGGCCACGCGGGCCAGGCCCTCGGCCCCGAGCATGAGAATGTAGGCGTAGGCCCGCAGGATGATGCCGAAGTTCCCGTAGAACGGCGCGACGTACCCGATGGACTTCGGGCGGTCGTAGTCGAGGTAGAACGACCCGTCGTCTCGCTCGCGGACGACGGAGGTCGGCAGGAACTCGGCGAGCTTGTCGACCACGCCGACCGGTCCGGCGCCGGGCCCGCCACCGCCGTGAGGCGTGGCGAACGTCTTGTGGAGGTTCACGTGGACGATGTCGAACCCGGCGTCACCGGGTCGGCAGCGGCCCAGCAGGGCGTTCAGGTTCGCCCCGTCGTAGTACATCAGCCCGTCGACGGCGTGGACCCTGTCGGCGATCTCGTGGATCCGCGCGTTGAACAGCCCCACCGTGTTCGGGCTGGTCAGCATGACGCCGGCGACGTTCTCGTCCAGCGCCTCGGCCAGGGCGTCGGCGTCCATCACGCCCTCGGCGTTGGAGGGCACGGTGCGGACGGCGTAGCCGGCGATGGCCGCGCTGGCCGGGTTCGTCCCGTGCGCGCTGTCCGGAATCAGGATCGTCGTCTTGTCGTTGCCGCGGTCGGCGTGGTAAGCGGCAATAATCATCGTCCCGGTCAGTTCCCCGTGCGCCCCGGCCAGGGGCTGCATCGTGAACGCCGACATGCCGCAAATCTCGCGAAGCAGAAGGTCCATCCGCCTCAGAACCGCCAGGGCGCCCTGGACCATCATTTCCCCGCCGGGCAGTTGCGGCAGCAGGGGGTGCAGGGCGGCAAAGCCCGGCATGTTCGCGACGTGCTCGGCGGCCTTGGGGTTGTACTTCATCGTGCACGAGCCCAGCGGATAGAAGCCGCTGTCGACGCCGAAGTTCAGCCGGCTCAGAGCCGTGAAGTGCCTGACCACGTCGAGTTCGGACAGTTCGGGCAGTTCGGCTGGGGCGTCGCGGAGCAGGTCTGGCTTGATGTCCGCGCGGGAGGGCACGTCGCTGCCGACGCCGCGAACCCCGCCTCGCCCCGGCACCGACTTGTCGAAGATCAGCTTCACAGGATCACCTCCAGCGTGTGGGCCAGGAAGTCGATGTCTTCCTTCGTGCGCTTTTCCGTGACGGCCACCAGGAGGCAGTTGTTCATTTCCGGCCAGTACCGCCCCAGCGGGAACCCCGCGGCCAGCCCGCGATGGAACAGCCCGCGAATGACCTTGTCGGCGGTCATCGGGAGGTTCAGGACGAACTCGTTAAAGTACCATCGGCGGGGGAACCGCACGGTCACGCCGGGCACCTGGGCCAGGCGCTGCTGGGCGTAGCCGGCCTTGTCGGCGCACGTCCGGGCCAGGTCGGCCAGCCCGGTCTTGCCCAGCAGGCTCAGGTAGACCAGCGCCGTCAGCGCGCAGAGCCCCTCGTTGGTGCAGATATTCGAGGTGGCCTTTTCCCGGCGGATGTGCTGCTCGCGGGCCTGGAGGGTCAGGACGAACCCCTGGCGGCCTCGTGCGTCGACCGTTCGCCCGGCGATGCGCCCGGGCATCTTCCGCATGTGCTTTTTCAGCGTGGCCATGAAGCCGAGGTACGGCCCGCCGAACGAGAGGCTCATGCCGAGGCTCTGCCCTTCGCCCACGACGATGTCGGCGCCCATCTGCCCGGGCGGCTTGAGCAGACCCAGCGAGATCGGATAGCACGAGACCACCAGAAGCCCCCCTTTACTGTGGACAAGTTCGGCAAGGTCAGTC
>Ga0180431_10005775_pt1 | contig 14967 bp, 5 predicted proteins | sample SS_ome_11_FD_132459 | JGI IMG/M metagenome (GOLD analysis project Ga0180431, IMG submission 132459) | Hypersaline lake sediment archaeal communities from the Salton Sea, California, USA - SS_1_MS_1 metaG | ecosystem: Environmental > Aquatic > Non-marine Saline and Alkaline > Hypersaline >... | reverse complement strand
GTCGGACTGGGTCGGCGTCAGTCAGGGTCGACCAATTTTGGTCGGGGTCAGTCGGGGTCGACCAACTTTGGTCGTCCTTGGTCGGACTGGGTTGGCGTCAGTCGAGGTCGGCCAACTTTGGTCGGCGTCGGTCGGGTCAAGTCAGCGTGCAGCAACCGGCGTGCAGCGTCGGTCGGGGCCGCCAAAAACTCTGGCTCAGTCGGAGCTGCACGTTCCTGCGCACTCTGCGCGAGTCTGCGCTGTTGCGCCAAGTGTCAAGCGACCCGTCGTCGTTGCGATCGTCAGGGACGACGGGGCGATGCTCGCTCTCGCGCCGAGGCGAGGCTCCCCCGCGCAGCGGCACACACCGATGCGCGCCCGCGCCGCTGAGAGAAGCAAGCCACCGAACTATGCGTATGCGGGTGCGGGCGGCAGTCACCGCGACGGCGCCGGAGCGGGCCGTGCGCTCACATCCCTGCCCGAGTCGCTTCCCGCGACGCCGTCGTATCTGCACGCCCCCGCGCAGCCGCACGCTCACGCTCCCGCGGGCGCCGTCCGGGGCGGCGACGCGCAGGACGCGCTTGGCGGCGGCCCGCGCTCGCGCTCTCCTGGCGCGGCGGCGGCGGGAAGCGGGTCTTCGGTGGGCCTGGTGGACGAGGGCATGATGCGGTCGGCGTTCACGGAGCTGAAGGGCATCATCGCCGACATGGACGCGCAGCTGGAGCAGTTTGACTTTGTGCTGGACCACATGCGCTCAAACATGGTGCGCGTCAACGACGAGGGCACGATGGAGGGGGCGTTTGACGAGGACGACGTCGAGGCGTGGCAGGCGGACGCGGACAAGGTGCTGCGCGTCAAGCAGGCATACGAGTCGGACTTCGGCAAGCGCATCCACATGTACGAGCGCAAGGTGCAGGACGCGAGCAGCGTGGTGCGGCGGCGCATGGATTTCTTCAACGACGTCAACGACCGCTTCAACCTGCTGCGCAAGAGGCCGGAGCTGATGCGGCGCATGGCCAGGAAGCAGGCGGAGCTGATCAGCACGCTGGCGGAGACGCAGCGGGTGCTGCTGCGCGACATGCGCGCTGCGGTATCGCAGTACCGCCGCGACGTGGGATCCGGAGAGAGGCGGCGGCTCGGGCGGGCCCTGGCCGCAGAGGCCGGCGGCGGCGCCGACGCCGGAGGTGGCGACGCCGTCGGCGGTGCGGGGCTGGGGCAGGGGCAGGGATATGGGCAGGCGCCTCCGGGCGCCGACCTCGCGCCAGAGTCCACGACGGACAGTGGCATGCACGCCGAATGGGAGCGCGGCTACGGCCACGGTTTTGCCGACGGCGGCGATGGCGATGGCGATGGCGGTCACAACGAGCGCGTCCGTCGCGGCGACGGCGGCGGCGATTTGTATGACACCGGCGCTGATGATGGAGACGGAGAAGAAGATGACGACAGCAGCGGCGACGAGGGTGGCGGCGCGGGTGGAATCGACGGTTACGGCGGCGGCCGAGACGGCGAGTGAGAGAGCACAGCGGCGTCGGTCCTACTGGGACGCCGGTTGGCGCCCTGCGCGGCGCGCTGCGCGCGCGCGGAGCCGCGGTCCCGCCGGCACCCCTGCTGCGCCGCAGCGACGCAAGGCGGGAGGCAAGCAGGCCGCAGGCGCAGGCGTGCGCCCAGGCACGATGGACCGAGACACCTCTTGTGCGCCGCAGTCGCAGTCGCACATGCCGCCGCCAGCGTCGGCTGCTACCGAGGCTCCCTCCGGTGGCGTCGGGTGGAGCCTCGCCCCCAAGGCCGTCGCCGGGGCGATGGGCGCGGGCGTGGACTGCGCCGGTCCTGACGCGGGGAGCATGCTGCACACGATGGCGCTGGGAGAGTCGTCGCTGCCGGTGAATCCGTGCCCGCCCCGGCCGCGCGGCGTGACGAAGGAGCAGGACCTGGCCGCCGACCCTGCCACGGGTTCCGCCGCGACGACGAAATACATCCTTCACGGCCAGACGGACACGCTGGCGTGCGTGCTCGAGTCGCGGCTGCGTGCGCTTGCCGGCGAGATTGACTTCTTCGGCGTGCACTCGGAGCGCAAGCCGAACGAGCGGACCGTGACGGTGCTGCTGCGCCCGGCGCGCGCGGACGAGGGGGAGGGCGACCGCATCATGCTTCGCGCGCTTGCCGACGCCGACGCGCGGTACGCGGCGCTGGAGGAGCGGCTTCAGCAGCATCAGCATGCGCACGCCGCCCACGCGGGCTCGCGCTGACTGCGCCGTCAGCGCGCCGCGGTAGAGATTGCAGCCGCTTTTTCTTCTCCTTCGCTGCTGTAGCGTGCACGTAGTGCGTGCGCGTTCCGCCGTTTAACGGTGCTGCACTGTAAAATGTCGCGTTAGCCCCATCCCAGCACACAGACACTGTTTTATGCTGAAACTGAAAATTTATGCGAGATATCTTGAGACCGAGCGGGCGGCAGCGCCGGCTTCCTTGCTACCATCTCACGGCTTTTCTCGCACAAGTCTGACGCGACATTGTCTCAGCAGTCGAGGCTCTCGATGCATCAGCAACGACCAGGTTGCGGGGTGCGGCGTGCCGCGCGTCGCGTCAAGACATGCGTGTCACGGTCTTGCAGTTGTGACACACCGCGTAGTACGTCATGCCCTCGTCGCCCGACCTGTCCTGCCGCGACCTGAACGCAACGTTCTCCGTGGCGAAGCAGTTCGGGCACTGCAGGTCCCGCGCGCCGGCGCCGGCGTGCGCGGCCGCGACCCAGCCGTCCACGCACCGCGCCGCGCGGTCGAACTGCGCCCGGTTCGAGTCGTCGAGCGCCAGCGCGGCCGTGCGCGGCGCGCCGCGCAGCAGCCTGCCGGACCTCGCGCGCGCGGCGTCGGCGGCGCTGAGGGAGCGCATGACGGCGGCCGCGTTGCACCGCAGCGCGACCATCAGCCTGCGCACCTCGACCGCGTACGTGTACACGCTGACGTACGAGTTGGCGGCAATGACCGACTCGCACGCGCACACCCACGCGCGCAGCGCCTGCAGGGACGCAATGTCGGACAGCGCTCCCTCCGCGTCGCCTCCGGCCGCCCGGAGCCCGTCCTCGGCGGCCTTCTCCAGCTGCTTCCTGCAGTGCTCGCGCACGGCGCCGCACAGGTCCCAGGCCGAGGACGTGTTCTCGGCCGTCGACTGCGCGCCGGGCGCGGGCTGCGGCGCGTCCCGGTCCAGGCCGAGCATCGCCGGCGCGAGCACGCCCCGCCCGGCGCGCGCCGCGCAGGCGGCCACGAGGGCGTGCTCGGGAAGCGCGGCCTTGCCGGACCTTGCGTGCAGCGTCACGTCGACGCCGCGCCTCGCACCACCACCAGCAGCAGCACCACCACCCGGGCGGCGCCGGGCGCCGGGACTGCCGAGGGCACCAAGTCCGTCGTCTCGACCTGCGCCGCGCGGCGGCGCATCACTCGCGCCAGCGCCCCTCGCGTTAGGAAGCGACGGCGCGGGGAGGCAGACGGCGATCATCGCTCGGCACAAAGAGGGGAGAGGGGTCTCGTGCCCGGCAACGCCCCCGTCAGCAGTCGCGAGAGGGGGAGGGGCAGGGCTTGGCGCGGCTCGGCGCGGCGCCGTCACCGGATGCGACTGCGGCTCCGCTGCCCCGCCTCGGCACGCGGGGAAGTCGCCGTTGCTCCGGCGCGCTCCGGCGCACTCTTGCCCGTAGGCTCGCGCGCGGAGTCTTTCTTTTTGTGCTGACACTACCCTACGGTGACATGATAATAAAATTTAAGCAGTTGCCCAATGCCGCGTAGCCGCGGTCAGACAGCAATCTGCACGCCGTCTTGTCTCTTGTCTCGAGGACGGTGAAATGGCCGACGACGGCGGAGGCGACGAGGATCGGGAGCGCGCGCGGCGGGAGCGCGCGCGCTTGATGGTGCGCACGAAACTGCCGGCGCTGATGCGACAGCTGCGCCGCGCCGGCCGACCCGGCGATCGGGGTGGACGTGGCTCAAGGGAGAGCGCGCGCACGCGCCCGCTGGTCGCGCGGGCCTCCGCGGCACCGCAACGGTCGCCGACACAGGGCGGCGTCGCCCCGGAGTTGCGGCAGCGGACGACTTCCACGACGCTGATGCTCCCCCCGCCGCCGAGGCCACCGGCGCCGCGTCGCGCAGGCGAGTTTGCTGAGAGCCCCGAGAGGTATCTGCCGACATTTTACGGCCGCGTCGGCAGGGCTGGCAGCGTGTACGACATGGCCGTCTACATGAAGTACTGGGGGAGGATGTACGTGTACGACAGGCGGCGCGGGGGGCTGTCTGGCGTGTCTGGCCCGGCCGCCCTGGTCGACGTCCTGGCGAGGTCCATCGTCCTCGGCCCCGGCGAGCGGCCCGAGCTGTGGGAGGTCAGGCTGCCGCGGCAGAGCGATGTGGTCCGCAGGGAGATTGAGGAGGTCGTCAGGCTGTCGACGTACGTGCCGCCAGAGGAGGAGGTGGGGGTGGGGGCGGCGGCGGCGGAGGAGGAGGAGGACCAGCTGCGCGCCGTCAGCAGGTCTTCGAGGATCTCGCGCGGGTCGTCTCTGGCGAGTGGCGCGACAGAGGGCACGTACGCCGACGGGGGGACCTCGGGCGCGTGGTATCGCTCCGCGCGTCAGCTCCTGCAGTCAATGTCCCGCACAGACGCGAGGAGGAGGCTGGCGAGGGCCGCGGAGCGCGCGTCGGTCTCTGAAGTCTCTGCCGCCGCGGGGCCGTCGCAAGCGGAGGACTACGCGGCGTCCCTCCAATCGCTGGCTGTACCGGCCCTGTCGGGCGCCAGCAGATTCGGCGCGCCCCTTTACTCTGCGACGGGTGCCGACGCCGACGCCGAGGGCGGCGGGCAGTCGCGGGCTTCGCGCTACACGGAGGCGAGCAGCATGTCCAGAGCGACGTATGCGGGGTCCGAGTTTGGAACCGGCTTCCAGTCCGACGCGTTCTCTCGCGAGACGATGATGTGGAACGCGTCCGGCTCGACCGCTGGCACCGCGGCGGGCGTGGCCGAGAGCCGGGCACGGCTGGCGCGCGCGCTCTCGCGCGCGCTGCAGTCAGGCGTGTGGACGTACGTCTCGCAGCGGATGGTCAAGCAGATGGAAGGGAGCATCACGAACGACGCGCTGCCGGTGCCGTACGCGTGCTGGCTGCGGGGGACTTCTGCGGGCGGTGGACTCGGGGGCGGCGGCGCGATCGCCGCGTACACGACGATGAAGGTGTGTCCAAACTTTTACCTTATGGTGGATGACACGGAGATCGGCGCGGACGACGGAGTGGAGGCAGGCGCCGGCGGCGGGGACGGTGCGGCATCTTCTTCGTCGTCGTCGACGGCGGCGGCGGTGAGAAAGAGGCAGAGGGCAGCATTGCCGCAGCGCAGCAGAGGCCGTGCTGCGGCGGCGGCGAGGGGCCGCGGGACGTGCACTGGCGAGCCGGGCGGGAACGCTGTGCTGTGCAGGCCCTGGTGGAGCGCGTTCGGGCTCGTGCTCCCCGCCGCGGAGGATACCCGCGCCACGGTACGCGAGCAGCTGCGCAAGGCGGAGGTGCTGGGGAACGGCCTTTCCAGCGTCACGGTTTTCACCATGTGCGGCGACGGCGACGATGGCGGCGGCGCCGCCTCCGCCTCCGCCGCGGGCGGCGCGCTGCGCGACGACCTGGAGGCGGTGACGGCGGGCGTGGACGGTGCCCGCGCGCGCCTCGGGCGGCCGTACTCGGCGGCGCTGGCCAGGTCTGAGCTGGACGTGCTGACGGATCCGGAGCAGTCGATCCTGCTGCACGGCGCGGCACGGACCGTGGCCGAGATGATCTCCGGCGCCGTATCTCCGCTGGTGGAGCGCGAGCGCGACCGGCCCGAGGCGGCGGCGCGGCGCGCGGAGGCTTCGATCGGGCGCCTGCGCAGCCCGGCCGAGCTGCAGCGCGCGTGGTCTCTGTGGCTGAGCGGCGACGAGATTGCGAGGGCGTCGCGCGGGGCCCGCCGGATGGACGTGGTCGCGTCCCTGAGCGACGATGGTGCAGGGCAGTGCGTCCCGCTGCTCGGTCTGACGTCGCCCCCCGGGTACGGTACCAGCGCGCCCCCGCCGTTTGCGCCGTTCTGCGGCGGTCGCGTCATCCCCATGAGCATCTCCAAGAGCAAGATCAGCGGCACGTGGGAGGAGACCAGGCAAAAGTGGCGGCTGGCGCAGTATGCCGGGCTCGCGCGTATCAAGCAGCTCGACGACGTGTCCACCAGGCGCACGGACAGGAAGGACGCGCACACGCTGCGGCAGGTCCGGCAGGAGAGGCTGCTGTGGGCGAAGCGCGTGCTGCCGCAGCCGGAAAAGGGCGGCGGCGCCTTTGTCACGTGCTTCCTGGAGCGCTCGCCGAGGGAGCGCCGCGACGACTTTGCCATCCTCAAAAGCGTGCTTCCCGCGCTGCACAACCTCCCCGCGTCGTACTTTGACGCCAGCGACCGCGCGGTGGAGGAGTACGTCAGGTCGCTGCCGATGCCGGAGCACGCCGCCCCGTGGGAGGACGGCATGGCGCCGGCGGAGGCGGCGGAGCACGCCGCGCAGACCGACGCCACGCGAGCGAGGAGCGAGGAGCGAGGTGACGAAGACTCGGACACGGAGGACGACGACCGCGCCAAGAAGGACGCCGAAAAGCCGTCGGAGCGGCTGCGCCGCCGCTCGTTTGTGGCTCGGTTCTGGGTCAGGTACCCGACGGCGTCGGTGCAGCTCGGCAGCAAGGAGGACGTGCTGGCGGCCATGGAGGTGGAGCGCCGCGCGCGCGCGGACCTCGCCGCGGCGATCGCGTTCGCCCGTGCCAAGCAGGACAAGGGCGACATGATGGGAAGGTCGTGGTCGGACGTGCTGATGACGCCCGTCGCCATGGCCATCCCGATGGACGAGCTGCAAGAGGCCGTTTGCACGTGGCCGTGGCGGAAGTGGGACACGCCTCTGGGGTGGTACGAGAACAATCTCGTCGTGCAGGCCGTGCGGCGCGGCACGCTCACGGCGGAGCAGGCCACGGAGCTGATGGGCAGGGAGGACTGCGCGGGCGTGGGCGCGGGCGCGGGCGTGCCGGGTTCCCCCCCCGCCCCCGTGGAGACGCCGCTCCCGCGGCGCGCGGCGATCAACAGGATCGCGCGCGAGGCCGCCGCGAGCGCGGACACGACGGACGTGAACGTGGCCAGGGCGGCTGCGACGGCCGTCGCACGGCGCGCCAAGCTCCTCGCGACGCACGCGCTTGCGCAGCGCGCGGCCGCGACAGAGGCGGAGAGGGCGTACGGCGAGGGAGTCGGACGGCGTAGAGACGGTCTGGCAGGCCCGGGGTCGGGGTCGGGGTCGGGGTCGGGCGCAGGCGCGGGCGCGGGCGCGGGCGCGGGCCCAGGCGCGGCGCCGTCTTTTGCGGACAGCGAAGAGGCGCAGCGGGAATTCGCCAGGGACGTTGTGCGCCTCACCCTCGGGGAGGCGGCGCTGCTGGTGTACGGCAAGCCCGAGGCGGCGCTCGGCGAGGACGAGTCGTTGCTGCTGAGGTTTGCGCAGCGTGCGCTGGACGACGCCGTCACCGGCGCGCTGGAGATGGCCTCGTGCGGGGTCAGCGGCTGCGGCCCGATTTTCGCCAACGCCACCATCCCCGCAAAGAGCCGCGCACACAAGCTTTCTGGTCAGAACAGGAGGCGCGCGAAGAGGGAGGCGCTGCTGGAAGCGGCAAAGGCGCTGCGCGCGCTCGGCGCCACGGACCTGCCCCGGCGCGGCGACCGATCCCCTGCGGCGTGGCGCGCGCTGGAGGGCAACGCGAGCGCCTGCATCGTGGCCGCCGCGCTGTGCGGCAGCGCCGGCGTGGAGGACGAGTCTTTCTCCCTCGCCATGGACGCCGCGCTCGCGAGGAGCGGTCTGGACCACGTCGTGGAGCTGGGCTCCGAGGGAAGCGTGCTCATGTCGGCGCGGCGGCCGTCCGTGCGCATGTGGGACGACGCGCCGGTGCTGCTCACCGCGTCGACGTCGGCGTTCTGGGCGCGCGGGTCGCCGATGCGCAGGTACCAGCTCGTGCTCGGCTTTGTGGTGTACGTGCATCCGATGATCTGCGTGGCCGCGATGCGCGACAAGAATCTGGAGCGGCACGGGGCGGCGGGCCTGGACGAGGAGGCAGAGGTGGAGCAGCTGCGGCTGGCGCTGCCGGCCCTGTCCCTGCCGCTGAGCTTCCAGTTCTTCGTGTGGCAGTCGCTGGTGAACAGCTCGCTGACGCGCCTGATGTACGACGTCGCCGGCCGCAGCGGCGTCGCGCACGTGGTCGCGAGCGCGCAGAGCCACAAGCTGCGCTACGTGGTCACGCAGAAGCTGACGGGCGTCGCGGCGGCGCGCACCGGGACGTTTGACGCGGGGGTGCGCGCCGACCTGAAGGTGGCCCAGCGGGCGGACACGGACGTGATGAAGAGCGCGCTGCAGGGCGACGAGAAGACGCTAGAGTCGGAGGGCGTGGCGGTGGCGAAGCTGAGGCAGCAGGGGTTCCGGTACGAGCACGGGCGTCACATGCGCAAGGGCGCGCGGCGCGGGGCGGGGCCGACGGAGGTGTCGACGGCCAAGGGGTTTGCGCTGGCGCCGACCGACAAGGTGGTGAGGGTGGCCGGCAGGCCGGCGGACGCGCTCGCCGCCGTCGCCGTGCTGCAGCAGGCGTTTGCTTCCAAGTCGGAGGCGGAGCACGGCGCGCTGCGGCCTCCCGCCGGCGGCGCGGGGACGACGCAGCGCGACCGCCAGAGCCGGGAGCAGAAGCAGAATCTGGTCAGGATGCGGAAGGAATCGGAGACGCGCGCCGCGTACACGCGGCTGCTGGCGGCCCGCGAGCGGCTGCTGGAGGCGGTGCGCGAGAGGGGCATCGACACGTCGGTGCACGTCCTCGCCGGGCTGGCGCGCGTCGAGGCGAGGCTCACGCAGCTCGCCGAGCACCGCGACCTGCTGCCGCCGCTCGGCGAGGAAGCAAGGAGGAGGCTGCCCCAGCTCGCCGTCTCGCCCGCGGACGCCGCGAGAGGCTACATGCACGCCACCGGGCGCTACCAGACCGTCGAGCAAAAGTGCGACGAGCTGGTGCGCGAGGCGGCCAGGGTGCGGGACGAGGCGAGGACGAGGTACGAACGCGCGCGGCGGGAGGCCGAGGCGGAGGGGGCCTCGGAGGGGGAGCGGCAGCGCGCCGAAGAGGCAATGCGCGAATCGAGGGCCACCGTCCAAGCGGCCAGGTCCGCGCTGCGCAACCTGAAGCGCGCCGGGGAGCTGGCAAGGTACGAGGCGCGGTGGGCGAGGGCCGGGGAGGAGGAGGAGGACGCGTGGTCCGAGAGGTGGCCGCCCGAGGGCGAGGGCGGCCCGACGCCCGAGGAGCGCGCGATGATCCTCTCCACGGTGGCGCGGGCCGAGGAGCCAACGCCGGGCGAGACGACGGTGCGCGTTCGGCACCGCGACCGCAAGACGGGCGCCTCAAGGGAGAGCGACGTCACCGTCGTGGCGCTCGAGGTCGCGCTGGACGCTCCCGCGTCGGGCGCGATCCCGTTCGGGAAGCCGCTCTCGGGCGAGGGGAGGCGCTACCACGAGCTCCGCTCGGACCTGAACACGGCGCTGCACCGCGGCTCGCGGATCGGGCAGCAGGACGAGAGGAGGGCGTACGCGTCCGCCACGGAGAGGATGGAGCACAACAGGCAGGCGCTGCTGCGCGGCGACGACCTGGTGCTGCTGTCGAGCCCCGGCACTGACGCGCTGCTGCTGGGCGAGACGGCCAACGTCGAGGGCGCGCCGGTCATCAATCCGTCCTGCCTGTCGTTCTACAGCGACACGTACGGGGCGCCGCGGGTCATGTCCAACATTGCCGCGTGGGGCGTTGCCATCTGGGACAGCCTGACGGCGCTGCCGCCGGAGCTGGCCAAGAAGGTTCTGCAGAGGGCGATGCAGCTGCAGCAGCGGCGCGGCGGCGTCGCCGGCGCCGGCGCCGGCGCCGGCGGCGTGCAGAGGGTCGGCGCGCTGGAGAACCTGGACAGCGACGCGGCTCTCCCCCCCGGGGTGCGGCCGTGCTTTGCCGAGCCGCAGCCGCTGAGCCGGGTGCTGGACGTGGTCCGCGAGCTCGCGCCGGCGCTGTACAACGTGGTCATGGGCCAGCTCTTCCGCGTGGACAGGCACGCCATGTGGCGGGCAAACACGCGCGCGTTTGTCCCGCGCGCCGTCGAGGCGCCGCGCGTGAAGAACAACAACTTTGACCTGTACACGATCCTGCTCTTTTCGGCATTCTGGGGGGTCGTCAACAGCCCCCAGCTGGTGATGCTGTGGCCCGACGCGGAGCTGGACGAGGATCAGCTGGGCGATCCGAGTACGATGTACGCGAACCTGCAGTGCCCGCCGACGATGACCCGCAAGGCGCACGAGGCGCTGCTCCGGCGCGTGCTGGCCATGGAGAGGGGCATGCGCGCGAGCGTGCGCGCGCGCCGCGTCGGCACGCCGCCGCCGCCGCCGGAGCCCGACCCTTGCGTTCAGGCCGCGCGCGTGCCGAGGCCGACGGCCCTCCTCCTCAGGGACGCCGCCCGCTTCACCCTGAACTGGGCGTCCACGTACGGCGGCGGTGCCGTCGTCGGCCCGCACTCGGGAAATCTGATACGGCAGGACGAGAACCCGCAAAAGGTCAGGGACGAGAAGGGCACGTACATGTACGCTTACTGGTCGATGTCGTACACGCCGGCCGGCGTCCCGACGGGCGTCGGCGTCGGCACGCGCATATCGGCGCTCAGGGACGCGAGCATGCTGGTCACCAAGATCACCATGGAGGGCTACTCGTACATGTGGCTGCCGCCAAAGGAGCGGCCGCTGACGAGCTACTTCCACCGCGTCCAGGCGGAGCGCCTGCGCCGCGCGAGGAGGGAGCGGCAGCGTGCGGTGGCCGCGTCGATCCCGGAGCGCGCGAGGAGGCAGGCGGCCATTGCACTCAGGGAGGGGGCCAGCATGGCCTCGGCAGAGGTGGAGAGGGGAGAGAAGCGGCGCCGCGGCCGAGAAGAGGGGGGCGCGGACGCGCTCGCGCTGCGGCGAGCTGAGCGAGAGAGGGAGATGTCTGAGCTTGCGCTGGAGATGGGAAAGACCATCATGGAAACGTTTCACGCGTCCCTGGAGAGGCGCATGCACGAGGCCAGCACCGAGGTGAACGAGAATGTGCTCAGGGAGCTGCGCAGCGAGCTCGCGAGCGCACGCCGGGCGCAGCAGCTGGTGTTTGCGATCACGACCGAGGGGATGCGCGTGATGCTCAGGTCGGCCGGCGCCGGCGGCGCGGGCGGGGCGCGGCCAGGTGTCGCCGCGGCGGCGGGCGCCGCGGGGTACGACGATGCCGCCGAGCAGTCGGCGGCAGCCGTGGGACCGAGCGCGCTGGTCGCCCAGGCCGCGGCCCTCGTGCCGTCCTCCTCCCACCAGTACGAGGATCTGTCCGCCGCGCAGAGCGCGGCGCTGCTTTCCGTCAGCGCGTACTCTGCCGTGCAGTACGAGACCGGGGTGAGCGCCAGAGACCCGCGTCGCCTGCGCGACCTGGCCGGAATCGACGTCACCCGGGAGCAGAGCTACATGCAGCCGTCGGCGCTACTGTGCGAGGACATCAAGGTCCAGGGAGGCGGCACGACGAGCCTTCCGGCTGCGTACTGCCTGATCATCCCGTCCGAGAACGTGAGCTCGCTGATGAGCGCCGGTGCCGAGGTCGTCACGTCGGAAGCGGTGCCGGTGTCTGTGCTGGCGTCGCAACTTCCCGGCGGGAGGCAAGACGTCCCACCGGCGCTTCGTCCGCAGCGCGGTGCCGTCGTGTGCATGGATGCACAGATGGAGCGCGAGGGTCCTGCGCGTGGCCTTGATGAAGAAGAGGAGGAGGAGGAAGAGGAGGAGGAGGAAGAGGAGGAGGAGGAGGAGGAGAGAGAGGGAGGCAGAGAGGGGAGAGGGTACCTGCATCCGGAACCAAAGCGCGCGCGCCCTGCCGCGGCGCCTGCTCCGTCTCCGCCGGAGCGCTCCGTGCCCGCCGGTATCGAGGTGGACGAAGACGAGGACGAGTCAAGCGCAGAAGACGGACAAGACAAGCCAGGGGAAGAGGAGGAGGAGATGATGGAAGGCGAAGATGCCCCCCGTGCGGCCGCCTCGGCTCCAAGAGCGCTGCAATGGCCGTCAATGTACGGCGACTTTTCGATGTAGAGACGTAGAGACGTAGAGCAGCGGCCATCGCCGTCAGAATGAACGACAAGAACGCGCGCGCACCCCTGAGCGGGTCTCGTCGCACGAGCCGCGTGGACGGCGTACTCGGTCACTTCCGTCCTGCGCGCGTGCCTTTCCGAGAGAGATGGCAACCCGAGACGTCAAGCCGACATATAACAAGACTGAGAAGAGCAATGGCGGACAGTGGTACCACCTCGTCGCCGGGCAGCTTGGAGCGCGGGGCGGGCGGGGCGTCGGCAGAAGCGGCGGCGGCGATCGAGGCAGAGCAATTGATGCCTCTGGGCGTAAACGCCGATGAGTATCGCCGGCTGCGCGAGCTCGGACTCCTTTCGTCCTCGGACATTCCTCCAGCGACGCTCACAAGCGCACAGCTGGCGGAGATAAACGGAGGCGTGCCTCTGCCTCCCACCGCGCAGTGCGGGCCGGGCGGGCAGGCGGTGTGGGTGGCCCTGCTTGAGGGCATGCTCGGCTCCGACAAGCAGCTGGCCGAGCTGGCCGCGGCTGCACCGCTGTCGACGCTGCTCGCCGAGGCTGCTCGGACGATGCGCGGCAGGCCGCCACGGCCGATCGGAGAGGAGGAGATCGCAAAATGCGTGGCGACCGTGCCGGACGGCGTGTTCCAGTCCGTGACTGTGAGGTACGGCGGATTCCGACCCCCTGCCGTGGAGCGGGTCGCAGGCGCGGCGGCGGCCGAGGCCGTGCAGCGCGTGCGCCTCGACGTGATCAGCGAGTTTGCGCGCGTCACCGACGAGGATGTGAGGCGCAACCCGCACACGCTCTACGTCGTCTCCTGCCCGACCAGGCTGGAGTACATTATCGAGCACGAGGGCACGACCAGGGAGAGCGTGTCCGCCGTGTTCGCGCGCCCTCCTCCCGAGCGGGTGCTCAGCGACGCCGCCGAGGGCACGGACGCGCACCTGCTGCGCGCGCTTCCGGTGCCCTTGTCGGCGCTTGCGACCGTGGAGCGCGCTGTACCGTCGCTGCGCGTCCTGCCCGTGCCCGAGGCCGAGCAGAGGCGAGCCGCGGAACAGGGGCGCGGGCTGGTCAGGTACCCGAACGTGATGCCCGTGTACGCCGCCAGCGCCGGCGCGCTTCAGGCCGGGCGCGACTCGACTCCCGGAGCGGCGCAGCACGCCGACTGGCCGTCGGCCGAGCGCGTCAGGAGCATCGCCATGAACGAGGAGGTCAGCAACCTGCCCCGAGAGCTGGAGCTCCAGGTCGACGCGATTCGCGACGCTCTCTCCACCGGCGCGTACACGTCGGTCGTCGTGCGCGAGGTGTACGGGCCGTTGACTGTCTCTGACGACGGCGGCGTCGTGGACGTGCAGCAGCCACGTAACCAGTTTGGCGCCCTCTCGTCTATCACGCCGCAGATCGTCGGCATCGCTGACGAGGTACCGCTCCCGTCGCCGTCGTCGTCGCCCGCGTACGCGCAGGTCGGCGAAGCCATGAACGTCATCGAGGGTAAGCCCCTGTCCCGTCCCGAGCACGCCGCTGCCGCAGGCGCCGAGGAGGAGGTAGGAGCAGACGAAGCTCCAGCAGCTGCGCCGGCGAGCAGCGACGACGATCTCGACGACGGTGATGGCGGCAATGTCGTCGCCTGGCCGATGGACGAGTCTCTTGCGTCGACGCCAGCAGCTTTCGATGCTGCGGCGTCCGCGCCACGACGTGACGCCAAGGACGGCCGGGCAGAAGCGACACTGTCGCACGACGCTGCCGAGGCGGACACAAAGGACGCCGGCGACAGTCCGCCTCCTCTTCCCGCCCAGCCGGCGGACGCTCTCTCCACTGGCCTGGCCGCGGCGGCAGCGGCTGCGGCGGCAGCGTCCGCGCCGCATGGCCCCGGCGGCGGTCGGGCAGGGTCGCGGCCGTCGCACGACTCCACTGAGGTGAACACCAAGGCCTCCGACGACGTGGAGCGCGAGCTGCTGGCAGAGGAGTTCATGTGAGCGGCAGCGACAGAGGTAGCGGCAGTGGTTCCTGCAGCGCCACCGCCACAGCAGCCAGGTGCGCTACGTGACGACGTCGGTCGGGAGGCACGCGTACGCGTATCGACACGTGAGCTGCTCCTTCGGCAGCTTGTGGAAGAGCGCATGTCAATGGATGTAACTTTGGCGTAGCTGATGCATTGAGAGCCTCGACGGCTGAGACGATGTCGCGTCGGACTTTTCCGAGGGACACTCTTTTTTAATTGAGCCACTTTTGGTGCAGATTCCGGACCTGCGCGAGCGTCGACGTCCACGACCTTGCTATCATCTTTCGGCCTTTCCAGGTACGGCGGGCGTAAGCCCGCTTCCGTGCACGTGGAGTAAAAACAGCATGATAAATTGCAGCATGCGTTTACGTCATGTAGCTGAGGCGATAAATAACTCCTAAGGTTTACAAAATTATATTCTCTTTATTTGTCGCACCAACAGTACGCGTCGTAGCGACGACCTCTTCACGCTTGACAAAATGGATGCAACGCAAGACGCAGCCGCGACTGGAGGGGCGGACACAGCGTGGGACAGCAGCGTGCAGAGTGACGCAACCGCGCTTGTGGATGCACTGCACAGCGACGACCGCCCTGGTGCGACAGTCGTAATGCGACGCCTCGTCGACAGGGGTGGCGCGTACGCGAGCCTGGTGCTGCACGCGACAATCGACAAGGCCGTAGCCACCGGTATCACACGGGACCGCGGCAAGGTTCAGCTATTGAACTTCATCTTACACTATGCGGTGAAAGAAATCGCGTTGTTGTGCAAGAGCTTCCTTCGTCGTCTCCTCGACTGCAGCGCCAATGACGATGACCTGGGATACTCGCAGGAGATCCCTTTGAC
>Ga0180431_10005774_pt1 | contig 14968 bp, 9 predicted proteins | sample SS_ome_11_FD_132459 | JGI IMG/M metagenome (GOLD analysis project Ga0180431, IMG submission 132459) | Hypersaline lake sediment archaeal communities from the Salton Sea, California, USA - SS_1_MS_1 metaG | ecosystem: Environmental > Aquatic > Non-marine Saline and Alkaline > Hypersaline >... | reverse complement strand
TACCTCACTCACGCTCGTGGCCAAGAGACGCCGGACCTTTGCCGCGGCAAAAGACCCGCGCGACATCCCTGCAAGGTGACGAAGATGGGGCCTTGGGCTCGAGCGAAGGCCCCGTGACACAGCGTAGACAGCCGTATCCTGCTCGGCGAGAAAGCCCGCGCTCGAGCCTTACGACCCCATTCTTCGCCCCCTTGCCACATGAGGCAGAAAGGAGAAAGGTGAAAGGTGAGAGGCGATAACACGAGGGCGCGAGAGCGAGACACGGGCAGATCTGACCCACCCTCCCGGCCACTCGACGTCCCGCTGTCCCGCCTGCTACAATCCCAGTTCCCTGCTCATGGAGATGCTCGGGAAAATGTCGATTCCCAGGTAGTTCTTCAGTAGATAGAGTAGGAGGAACATCCCCCACAGGCCGAGAACACCGACGAAGGCGAGGAATACGAGATTCCCCACGAGGCTGGGTCGCTTGATGTCCCGCCGTGGACACTCGGAAGGCGGCGCAAGGCCGGCCTCCGCCGCTCGCGCGTCCTTTGCGATGGACGGTGGGATCTCCTCCACCCCAATCGATTGGAAACCCGCGTCGGTCTCGACGGGAAGCGGTGTCGTTTTCGTACCGGCCATAGATCCCCCGAGGATGGAATTCACTCGGGGTATCGGCCATGGGGAGCAACACTGGAGATGGAATCATACAAAGCGACAGGCGAATGCGAGGAAACACCCCGATTGCAGAAGATGAGCCGGTATCGGCAAAACGTACCGAGCACAGACAAACCCCGGGGGACGAGTCCCCCGGGGCCGCCGGTTTCAATCCGTTTGAAACATCAGTCCCAGTACACCGTCAGCCGAAATCCCGCCGTGTAGAACGGGCCGAAGTCAAATCCCGTGGTCTTGTCCTCGTCGGCCATGACTCCCTTGGACGCTCCCACGTACTCCCACTCATACGTGGTGCTGTTGTAGCTGAAGCCGAAGGTGTACTCACCGCTCAGGCTGAGACAAGGACGGATGAAGTATTCGCCGCCGGCCATGGCCACGACGCCGAAACTCATCGCGGTCGTCGTGGACTTGGTCAGTGTGCCGCTGGGAGGCGGATCCACCGTGGACGGCTCATTGAACGTCGACGAACGGGTGAGCTGCAACAGGCCGCCCACATAGGGCACCAGACCGTTACAGGCCGGCATGTTATGCTGCACGCCTACGCCGAGCCCGAACTGGGTCGTCCCGTCTTTCTCATCCGTGTAGTTCGTCGATCCGATCGGCTGCCCCTCGTTGGTGTCCCTGGACATTCCGAACCCGAAACGGGCAATCAGGTAATTGTCCGGACCGATCGCCTTCTTGATACCGATCTGTCCCGACCGAACCGGGGATACACCAAGGCTGGACAGACCGTTGAAGCCGAACTCCATTCCCATATCGTGGGTTTGCGCGCCGACCCCATCCGCCATTCCCATAACCGCCAATCCGAGAGCGAGAGCAACCAATCTCTTCATACCAATCCCCCCCTTTGACAGAGAACCCTACCAACGTCGAGGCCCCACCGGAGGCCCCGATTCGCATCCGGGCCAGTATGGATACCTCTCTTGAATTCGTCAAGGGTGGAGTTCACAAAAGTTTACGATCCTTCATGAACGAGGGCACGAGAAGACAAAAAGAAAACCCGCCTCAAAAGACGGGCGTTCTTCTCTGACTTGTCGCTCGTTCGACTAGCGAACAACGATCATCTTTCCGGACATCCGCTGGTTCCCCGCCTCCACCCGATAGAAATAGACACCCGCGGGGTGGTCGCCGGTGAACCACCGGAGCGTCCGGATCCCGCTGCCGAGGCCGTCGTCCGCCAACGTCTCGATCCTGCGGCCCGCCACGTCGTAGATGGACACGCGCGCCGGAACCGCCGAGTGTTCGATGGAGAACTGGATATCCGTCCAGTCATGCACCGGGTTCGGCCACTGCACCACACGGAACCCGCCCGACGGCAAAACGATCTGCGGTTCGGCCGCCTCGGTCCCCGTGAAAGCGTAGATATCCGTATCGACGGAGAAGAAGTTGATCCCGTCGGTCGCCACCTGGACGTGATCCTCGACGTCCGTACCATGGCCCTCCGGAATGGGGGCTCCATTCACCCAATCCGTGAAGTAGAGGTAGCTGCCGGCGCTGACCAGGCGGGCCATCGATTCCGCGTGAGGGTGCCCGCTGACGCTGTACCCCACGGGAAAGATGGAGGTCCGGGGCATGAGAGCCGTGGTCAAGGCCACGTTCGTACTCTTCCAGCTCCCATGGTGGTCCACCTGGTAGACGTCCACCGGGTAGGGAATCTCAGCCGCTATGCTTGTCTCGATGTCCTCTTGGTCTTCATCGTCATAGCCCGTCAGATCTCCGGCAATGAAAAACGTGAACCCATAGAATGTGAGATACAGGGCGACCGACAGATCGTTGTCCGACCAGGGCGGCTGCGTAAAGGGTTGGCCGAGCTGCCCGTTTCCGTTGAGACCCAGGCATTCGATCTCACACCCGTAGCCGAGATCGAAGACCTGCCCGTCGAAGAAGGTGTGGCGCATGCCCGAGACCGCGGCGGCGTAGTCTTCGTAGGTGACGCTCGGGTAGCTCCACCCGCGGTCATACGCGCCCTCGGCAATGACGATCCCGCTGTTCGCGACCTCGTCCAGACCGCCGATGTGATCGGCGTGGTAGTGGGATGCGCCCATGTAGGTCAGCGTATCCATCCCCACCGATTGCATGTACGGAACAATGGTGCCGGTCCCCGTCGCGTTGTTCCCGCCGTCGAAGAGGAAACTCCCCCCGCCCGGCGACCGGATCAGTGTGGCATCCGCCTGGCCGGCATTGAAGCACAGGATGGTGAGGATTTCCGTCTGGTACGGCATCGGCGGTTCGGCCGGCGAAGCCGAGTTCTGCGGTTTGGGCTTCTTCCACTCGCGCCAGTCATCGGCATTGACGTCCGTGTCCTCTCCATTACCGAAAGCCACAATGTGGGTCGTGCTGGATTTCCGCTCGATGGCGCGGTTGAAGGTCACATCCCGGAAAGGGGTTCCCTCCAGACTGACGGTGGGGTTGCCCTCTCCGCCGTAGGCAATGTAGTCCACCAGCTCGCCCAGGTCGTTCTTGAGCTTCACACCGTCTCCGTCGATCCCCCCCTCATCGAGGTCCAGACCCGGGTAGACGACGTCCGGCACCACACCGTACACCGAGGCATCGGGTCCGATCAGGAAAAATCCCTCGGAAGGGATGGTTCCGCTGAGCGGAACGGTCACGTATTCGGTTCCCGTGGTTCCGTCCAACCCCACGACCGACCAGCCGGTCAAGTCCACGGCCGACACCGTCGGGTTGTAGAGCTCCACGAAGTTGTCGACATCGTCGGGCCATTGATCGTAGACCACCTCGGCGATGACGACATGATCCGCTATGTGCGCGGCGCCGTGGGCGGCCGCCGGCAGCCCCACAAGCGCCGCAGCCAGCAACAGGGTGAAGATGGACTGAAATCGCTCGGACATCATATACCCCCTCATAAGGTCGACGGCGGAAACCGGAACCCGCCGGGATCACTCACACTCACCTAACCATATTATACCGCGAAATGTACGTAAACTCAAGCCGCATCTAGCCTAACCGGAACGGGGCATCCCCACGGAAGCCCGGCTGCGAATTGGCTTGAGACCGCCCACCCCGCGTGCTAGTTTTGATGAGAATCGCCAAGAGCGGGACTGTTGAGAGACTCTTCACCCATTCGTCCCGAGTCCGGCGAATCGCGCCGGACGGTCAGGCGTCGCCGCGTATCGAGAGACCCGCGGCGATTCCATCGTCACAAGCCGGGAGAAACGACTTCTTCAACAGCCCCAGCGTCGCGTGAATTCATCTCCCCCTAGAGCAGGCGGTCACGATCCAGGATGCGATGCTCAGGTTCTCCGTTCTTCGTGCGGCTGCTCCGCTATGCTTATCTCGGGCCCTTTGTTCTGATCCTGACGGGATCCGTCCCGGCGGCCGTCACCACGGACAGCACGTTTCTTCTGGTGGATGGGAAGCGGACGTTCCTGATCGGCAGCTACGACATTCCCCCGGGTCTTTCGGTCGAAAACCTGCGAGAGGCGGGATTCAATTTCTACTTCGAATCTCTCTTCACCCGCTGGTCCTCGCCCCGCCCCCGCGGTCTCTGGTGGCCCGAACATCTCGGCTCCGCCCTCCTGGCGGCTCCCGCACAAGTGCCCTGGCTCATCGAAACGGTCACGGAGCAAGGTTCCGCCCCCGGCCTTCTGGTCTGGCACGGCCCGGATGAACCGGCCTGGCAGGGTGTAAGCAGGGACTACGAGCTTCTGGAGATCGGATACGGCATCGTGCGAACCCACGACACGTATTTCAGCGAACCGCATCCCATCTGGATCAACCACGCCTGCCGCGGAACCCAGGCGCATCCGGACAGCTTCGAGCTCCTTCGACCCTATTTCACGTGCGCCGATGTCTTCAGCATGGATATCTACCCGGTTCCCGCGAGCTATGACCACTCCATCCTTCCGAACAAGACCCTCTCTTGCGTGGGCGAACACGTCGACATTCTGATTGATCTGCTTTCACAGGACGGCCGCCAGCAGAAACCCGCGTGGATGGTCCTGCAGGGTTTCTCGTGGACGGACTTCAACTTCTCGCAGGAGTGGTATGGGGCACAGCGGTCGGTGTACGACTTCGAGCCGATCGCGTACGCCGCATCCGGCGATGTCACGGGAGACGGGTTGGAGGATCTGATGTTCCTCGTGAGCGAAGAAGACGGGTCCGGCCATCTCCGGAGGGCGGACGTCGCACGTTCAACGTCAACCACGTTCCTGCCGCCCGCTGCGTGGCGGAATGATCTTACTCAAACGCTTTCAGGACGGGACGTGTGCGGAGCCGATTGCGCCGACGTTACGGGCGACGGCCTTTCGGACCTCGCACTCTGGACGCACGACGGGGACGAAGGAACCGTGGACATCGCGGTCTCGCTCGGAACCGAGTTCGACAGCCTTCGCACATGGTTCGCTTCCCCGCTTCCGATTCTCGATCCCGATCACGCGTCGGCCTTCGGGTTGGCGGACGTTGACGGTGACGGTCTGGCGGACGTCGTTCTGGCATCGTCCGTAGACAGCCTGGGAGCGGCCGAACCGGGCCTCTGGGCGGCCCTTTCCCGCGGCGATCACCTGGGACCACTCGAGGGTCGGCAGGGGATTCGCGCATCGGAAATACCGCTGGACCGGATCGAGCAGTTTCGTTACGGGGATTTCGACGGCGACGGGACGGGGGATGTGTGTTTCTTCGTGGACGACGGCGTCGGGTCGCTGAGTTTTCACGTATCGCTTTCAGACACCGACAGATTCGCTCCTGAGACGTGCTGGTGGGATACGTCGTCCGTGGAGTTCCCGATGGAGGCGGTCTCCGGCCTCACGGTTCAGGATCTCGACGGTGACGAGAGAGACGACCTCCTCCTCTTCTATTCCCAGAGAGACAACCCCTACCAGCCCCAGTGGCTTGTTGCACTCCTGTCCGACGGCAGCCGGTTCCATACGGAGCGCTGGGGCGTTTGCGCGATCGGGAACTTCCAATTCGCCGACAACTTCTGCACGGTGGGAGGCGACTTCAACGGCGACGGCTTCGGGGATTTCGCCATGCTTCATAACCGCACCATTCCCGAGGGAGACCCGTACCATGTGATTCGTGTGGGGCTGTCCTACGGAGAGAAATTCGGCGTTCCCGGACCATCGTACGAGCAGTCGCGATTCATGGCCTACGACGCGGCGATTCATGGGGCCACGGGCATCCTGTGGTGGGGGTTGTGGTACACGGGAGGGCCCTACGCGGTCTGGCAAGGAATTTCCGAGGTCGCCCGGGAGCTTCGGGCGCTGAGCGCCTTCCTCGTTTGCGATGATGCGCCGGATTCCCTTGAGGTGATCCCCGCTCCCGTGGAAGCCCGGCTCAAGAGGACGGGATCCTACGTTTGTCTGATCGCTGCCAATCGGGCCGATAGCACGCTGGATGCCTCGTTTTCCGCTCTCTGCCTGGAGGATTTCAGCTCCCTGGACGTTCTGTGGGAGGACCGGTCCGTTCCATGCGGGGCCGCCGTGCACGATCGCTTCGGACCCCACGAGGTTCACGTGTACCTGGGCTGGCTTCCACCGGAGGTGGATCCGGTGCCGCCCCCCGGACGGATCGATGCCTGGCCCAATCCCTTCAGCACAACGACCTCCCTTCGCGTGCGCACGGACCGCCCCGAGCCGGTCTCGATCGACATTCATGACATTCGCGGCCGCCGGGTCCGTCGACTCATCGCCCGAAACGACGGAGCCGGTCTGTCCTGGGCGGATTGGGACGGGAGAGACGAGCAGGGGAAAACCGTGGCGGCGGGGGTCTATCTCTGTCGGTTCCGGATCGGCGATGGAGTGGCTACGCGAAAGATCGTTCGAATCCGGTAGCCTGACCGGAGAAACATCCGTGCGGATTTCGGCGGGGCCCTTTCATGCCTCACCGGGAGAGAAGCCAAGCCCAAAAAACCGTCCGCAGATTACGCAGATGAAGAGACGGGAACCCCATAGCCACAGATTGCACAGATTTTCGGGAGGGAGCAAGATTAAAAGCCATCCGCAGATTATGCAGGATTCTCCGGCATAAGGCAAAGAAGAGGACTCAGGGTTCACGCCCACTCACCCATTCGCCCATTCGCCCATTCGGGGCTACATTTTCTTGATCAGCACCACGGTCAGGTCATCCGATTGCGGCGTGTCCGCAAAGGCAAAGATGGAACCGAGGATGGAAGCCAGGATTTTCTCGGCGGGCGCATCGGCGTTCTCGACGATCGTGCGGCACACGCGGTCGGCCCCGTACTGTTCTCCGTCTTGCCGTTCCCATTCGAAGAAACCGTCGGTCAAGAGTGTCAGGACGTCACCGGAACCGAAAGTGAGCGGCTCGGCCAGCGGAAGCTCGACATCCGCCATCATGCCCAGTGGCAGTCCCGTGGCGCTCAACCGCCGCACCGATGAGGACGTCCGGTCGTAAAACAGAATGGGCGCCTGGCCGGCGCTGCAATACTCCAGACGGACGCGCCCCGGGTCCAGGATTCCGAAGAACATCGTGATGAACCGCTCGCCGGCCAGATCCCTGGACAGCATTCGGTTCGCCCGATTGACGATGACGGACAGGTCGTCCGTGGCCCACGCCAGTCCCCGGAGCGCCGCCCGGGCCTCGACGGAGATGAGCGCGGGGCCGATGCCGTGTCCCACCGCATCGCCCAGACTGACGGCCAGCCGCCGATCTCTCAGATGGAAGAAGTCGTAGCAATCCCCCCCCACCTGGTCGCATGCGCAATTCCATCCCACAATCTCGAACCCGGGAACTTTGGGATTCGTCTTCGGAAGGAAATCCTGCTGGATCTGGCGGGCGATCTCGATCGCCTGTTCCATCTGGAGCTTCTCGCGGTAGTGCTCCGCAAGCCGAGCCCGCTGGAGCGCCACTCCGGCCTGAGCCGAGAGGGCCGACGCGATGGATTCGTCGTACGGCTCGAACGGTCCCCCGCGTTTATTCAGAACCTCCAGCACCCCGACCAGATCGTTGTCATATCCGAGCAAGGGAAGCGCCAGCAGACTACGGGTCCGGTACCCGGTCTGGACGTCAATCTCCCGATTGAAGCGGGAGTCCTCGTAGGCATCCTCGATGTTGAGCGGCTTGCCCGATCTGACGACGGCGCCGGCGATTCCCTTTGTCGCCGGAAACTCAATTTCCTTGACGCCCTGGGCCACCCGGCTCCTGAGCACGTGATTCTCGGAATCATAGAGGAACAGGGTCGCGCGATCGGCGTCCAGCATCTTGGCCGCGTGGGAGGTGATCACCAGGAGCAAATCGTCCAGATCGGCGGTGGCGGCCATGGCGCGGGAAATCTCGAGCAATCCCTCCAGGTCGCCGAGCTGGCGTCGGGTCTGATCATCGTGAGCCATCGTGGACTCCGGCAACAAGACGGAGACACAAAACAGACGGATTCCGGAAAAGGGCATCAAGAGACGCTGTCTCCTCTGCCACCCTCGATGCCCCAGTCTACCGGCATCTGCGAAACTTTGCAATCTTCTTCGAATCACGGCCAGGACCGGGATTCCGGGGGCAGGAAGTGCCCGAGCGGCGTGGCCGCCGGGATCATCGAACATCCCGGCGGCCCCCTCTCTCCATGGTATGGCCGTCACTCGTTGTCTTTCGGTGGGCGGCCCTCGCCCCCCTGTCGGTACATTTCCTTGAGCTCGGTCCAGCTTGTGGGCTCGCTCGTCCGATGGACCCACGCACCCGCCACGTCTTCGCCCGGGTTCGTCGTATCACTCTCGGGCGCAACGATTCCTCCCTGCGAGCAGCCAAGACCGAACAACAACGCCGTCACCACCACCCACAACACCCATCGTGCAAACATGCCCGACCTCCGTTCTCCCCACCACTGCCACCGTTTCATCGTACGCGCCGTCGGGATTCGCCGCTTTCAGACGAATTACCTTGCCATTACGATCTTGGTCGTGGCCGCCTTCTCGCCCGTCACCATCCGCACGAAATAGACACCCGACGAAACGTCCAGACCGCGGGCGTCCAGACCGTTCCAGACAACCTCGTGCACTCCGGGCGCCTGGACCTGGTCCACCAGTCGAATGACTCTTCGCCCCAAGACGTCGAAGACCTCCAGGACGGCGCGCGTTCTTCCATCGAGCGAGTAGCGGATGGTTGCCGAGGGATTGAACGGACTCGGAAAACACTCGAGGACCGGTCTCGCGGATCCGAATTGCGGGTCGGCCCCGGGCCTCGCGACCCCTCCGACGCCCATCCCCGGCAGCGCAACCGGCCACCCCAGGAAGAGGAGGCTGCGGACATAGTCGCGGGTCTGGGGGAATTTCGTAACGCAGCTATTCTTGGCTCGGGTGTAGCAGTCGAGGACATCCACAACCTCCCCCGAGAACCGCCAGTCGGCCAGTTCCCGGGCGAAGAGGATATGGCACGTGCTCCAGTGTCCCCGGCCGTGGGACATCCACGCCACGGCCGCCGACGCTGCGGGATCGTTGAACAGGAACATTTCGGCCAGCACGGGATCGGCGGCGGGATTGTCCCGATCGATATCCGCCATCCCGCACCCCGGGCCCCAGAACACGAAGGGAAACGGCCCCTCCGTCAACCAGTCCATGTCCCACCGGGGCGAGACCACCTTCTGGATGAACATTCCCGGAGTTCGAAGCCGATTGGAAATCGCCCCCATCGCGAAGACCTCCGTCACTCCTGCGTTCAGATCTCCGGCCACATCGTACTGGCGCGTCCAGTTGTCCGACCAATCGTACGCGCTGTCCCGCCTGAGGACGGTTGCGATGCCCCGCCCCTCATAGGCGGCCCTGACATCCGCAAGCATCCGGTCGAGAGGGTCGGCCGTGACGTCGCCCTCGTCGAGATCGCCGGAGAGAAACAGGGCCGTCTCGGGGTGGCTCCCCTGGATCCAATGGAGGTACGTCTCGCATGAGCGGACGACCTCCGCCCGCCGGTCCGCCGGAATTCGAGATAGATTCAGATCGGCCAGCCCGTCGAAATCCAGATCCGCCAGATCGTGTTCCGCCGAGCAGTAATCGGAGAAATAGCAGGCACCGTTTGAATCCGGGAAATACAGGGTCCCGACGATGTTCTTCTCCGGTTCTCCCCCTTCGTTGGCGTCACCGACGATGATGACGGTGGGGCACGGAAGGCCCAGACCATCGGCCTCTGCCTTGAGGCCCTGGAGATAGCCGAAGAGCAGACACGGGTCGCTCGCCGTCGAATGCTCCAGATGTGTCCGAAGGCCCTCCGCGCTCCAGGCATCGACCACAGGAGAAACCTCCACGAGCAGCGAATCGGGACCGTAGAACACGGTGTGGGGCCAGGATTCAGCCGTGAATCCCGTCTGAACCGGATCGCCCGCACACGGACAATCGACCGGCAGATCCACTCGGTCCTCCATCCCGTCCCGCGTACCTCGCCGCCGGGCCAGCTCCCGATGGGCGGGGGGTTCGGCCTCCGGCGAAAAGGGCCGCGAGTCGGAAGACCGTCCCCGAACATCCACTTCGGAAACGACGAACGGCTCGTGTCCGGCCGGGAGATCCATCGAGTAGAAAGTCGGCCGACCGGGGATGCCGCGCGCCTCCACCCGCCCCAGCGGTTCCCGGCGATTCCCTCGAATTCCAAACACGATGAAGTGGTCGGAATCCCGTTCGGCTTCCGTCGTCCATTCCACGCGAACGCCCCCGGGAATCCTGTACGCCCACAGTTCACCCCAGCGCGCCGCCGGATCCTCGGGCTGCGCGTAGAGGGTCACGCAATGGGGATCGCCGCTCGGCCCCATCGCCACCGAGTTGGGCGGGTTCATGTTTCCGTCGAGACCGCGACCGCCGGCGCTCACGAGGTTCGGAGAAACGCAGATCGAACAGAGGGCGGTGTCGTAGGGGGCCGCCTCAAACACGAAGCAGGTGTCGTTGATCCACCGCAGATCGCCGGCCATGGCCGGCCCTTGCACGGCGAGCACCGGATCCGCGCTCGTGTCCATGCGCGTGTCGAAGGCCACCCATTCTTCCGTCAGAGTTTCCAGAAGACCGTCTTCCTCCAGGGATGTCGCGCACACGGCCGGAGAGAGAACGGTCGCCCCGGTTCCCTGGTAATGGCGGAGGGTCGTGTACAGCGGGCCGGCCGCGATCGCCACGGCCCGGCAGGCCCGACATATGTCTCCGTCCATCGCGCTCCAGAAGAGCCCGGCATCTTCGATCACCTGCACGACCGATTCGGCGCCGTCGTAGCACAGGACCTCCCGGGCCCCCTCAAAACCGTAGCCGACGGTGCACGAGTGGCACGACGCGACGTACACAATCGAATTGCGGTCGTTGAAGCGGCTCAGGATCCCGAAACCGGTGACGGCGATCCCGTAGCCGTACGAATCCGCCGTGGCAACGATGTAGCCTTCCAGCCAATCCGCCTGCATGTAGTCGTTGAAGGCTCGGTCGCGCGCGGCGAGGCCGTCATCCGTCTTCTCGTACATCTCGATGGTGAAATACCCCGCGCTTCCATGAGTTCCGACGAAGAGCACGCCGGCTCCCGAGTTGAGCGCGAGGCCGAAATCCTCGAGCGTGCACGTGGGCTCACAGCTCCGGAAGCCGTCCCGGAACACGGTTACGTCGAACCCCTGCCCGCAGGCCGTCGACTCCACGCTCCCGCTGAATTCCATCTGCCAGCCGTAGGGTTCGAACAGGTAGACGTCGTTGGATGCTGGAGTTTCAAAGGGCGGGATCTCCGCCCCACCGGTCTCGGCCCCGGCCAGGATTCGCGCCGCCAGAAACAGGATTGCCACTCGCCTCGCCATCTCGTCCCTTCCTCTCCCCCCACATGAGTGCCTCTCCTCCGGATCTATGGATGTGCCTGCAAGAATTCCCGGGCGAATTCCGCCGACAGGATTTCGATCTCCTCGGCCTCGGGGTCCTGCAGACGGCGGAGAATCTCGATCTCGTCCTCCAGCGCCCGTCTCCTTTCCGCATGAAGAACCATCTCTCCGCCCGCGCTCACAAGAACGACGGATCCCGCCGCAAGGTAACCGGCGTACCGCTCCGCCGTGTTCCCACACATGTCGGTCCAGGAAATCGGCGGAGGAGGTGTCTCGAATGGAATCATGACGTACTCCTCTCGGTTCGTGCGCCCCTTCCACTCCAGCCGGATCGTGTCGGCCTCGTGCCGCCGGACCGCCCCTACCCGTGGATGTCCACGCAAAAAGCCGAGCGCCGAATCCCGCACGGCTGCCCGACACACTCCGCGCTCGAACAGGGCGTCGCATAACTCGAAACATTCCTCCAGCAAGCCGTGCCGTTCGCGCGTCTCGGGGCTCACGGCGGGCTCACGACATCCGCTTCTCCGCACCGGCTTCACCGGCGTCCCATTCACCCGCAGCGTGTCCTCCTCCAGCGTGAAAAGGTAGGGTGGCTCCACCCTCTCGCCGAGTACGAACATGGCTCCCCCGTCCGCAAGACGCGGCCAGACGACATCCTGCCTACCGCCGTCCGCGACACGAGGCCAAACGACGTCTTGCCCACTCGACGTCCGCGGCACGGCCGGCAGAATGAATCCGGCCATCAGCAGCCCAAGCGAAAAGCGGTTCATGTCCAACCTCCTTGGATGGCAAAACCGACCACGAGGTCTTGCCGTTCCGGGCTGTCGCAATATCCGCGCCAGATCGGGAAAGCAAGGTCCGAAAGTTTCGCGACTCGCGCCAAGAGAGAAGGCCCGTGTGTTCAAACACACGGGCCTTGATATTCCATAACACCCAAAGGTCCTGTGAAGCTCCCGGTGCTAGGAGCGCAGCTGGTTCACAGCCGTGACAACGAGCTCGGCGGCGCGATCGACGTCATCGGCGCTCGTCTCCCTACCGGTGGAGAACCGCACGGCACCCATGGCGTATTCCATGGGAACTCGCATGGCTTCGAGAACGCGCGAGACCCGAGTCTCCCCCGAGTGGCAGGCCGCACCGGGAGAAGCCGCCACGCCGTCGATGAGCGACAGGAGAGCATTGGCCTCAACGCCGCGAAAACCGACGTTCAGCGTATTGGGCAAGCGCTTCACGGGATGCCCGTTGAGCTTCACGCCGGTCAAGGCTCGCTCCAGGGCTCGGTGGAGACGGTCCCGCAGGGTCTGGAGATGCCGGGCATTCTTGTCGAGGTCTCTGCGGCCACTTCCGCGCCCCGGCCGAGACCGACTATCTCCAGAACGTTCTCCGTTCCGGCCCGCCGGTTTCCCTCGTGCTCCGCACCGTGAATCAGCTTCTGCATGCGTGTCCCACGCCGCACGTAGAGGGCTCCGATACCCTTCGGGACGTACATCTTGTGACCCGCCACCGAGAGCAGGTCCACTCCGAGCTCGTCCACTCGAGTGGGAATCTTGCCGACCGACTGAGCGGCGTCGGTGTGGAGGGGAATGCCTCGCTTGTGGGCCAGGCGCGAAATCTCCGCTACGGGCTGGACCGTGCCCACCTCGTTGTTGGCGTGCATCACCGTGATTAGAATCGTCGCCGGCGTAAGCGCCCTTTCCAGTTCCTCAACGTTCACCAGGCCATGTTCGTCCACAGAAACACAGGTGGTTCGGAACCCCTGAGTCTCCAGAAACCGGCAGACCTCGATGACGGCCGGGTGCTCGACGGCGGTCGTGACGATATGATCGCCGCGGTCCCGGTGGGCAAGCGCCACACCCTGGATGGCCGTGTTGTTGGATTCCGAGCCGCTGCTCGTGAAGACAATCTCGTCCGGTTCACACTGGAGGAGACCGGCGACCCCGAGCCTAGCCTGTTCGACGGCCCTGCGGGTCTCGACCCCATACGCATGAGAACTGGACGGATTTCCAAAGTGCTCCAGGAGATAGGGCATCATGGCATCCGCCACTTCGGGAGCCACGGGCGTCGTCGCATTGTAGTCGAGATAGATCGGTTTCATCCTTCAGCCTCCGGGGCGCTCGGACTTCCCTCCCGCACGGGGGCATCGCGAAATGGGGCAGGCGTCGCCGCCTGCCCTTTCGAACACCCGGTCACCGCACCTGGCCTCCGGCCTCAGGAATCCCCACTCCCGTCCGGCTCCTGCGCCTGCCGTTTCACTTTGTCCAGGACGTCAGCGAAAATGGAGAGGCTGGTTCCGGCTCGCTGCGCTTTGCTCTCGGCCTTGTACGTCTCGAAACCCTCGCGTTCCCTTCGTGAGTGAAGAGAAATCAGGCTTAACCGAATCCGGCCCCGCTCGTCGATGTTGACGATTTCGGCTTGGAGCTTCCGTCCCCGGGGAAACTTCTTGTGGAGGTTCGCATCCCTCGATTCACCCGTCTCGGCCGCCGGGATGAGGCCCGAGAGCCTGAGATCCGTTGAGGTGATGTCGACGAATACGCCAAAGGGCTTGACGCTCGAAATCACGCACTCCACCGTGTCGCCGACTTTGGGACCACCTTCTTCGGCCCGCATCTCGTCGGCCTTCTCCAGCCGCTTGAGGGAAAGTGAAATGCGCCGTTTCACCCGGTCGATCTCGAGAATCTGGACGTCGACTTCATTCCCCTCCGACACCGCTTCCTTGGGATGGGCCACCCGCTTGTGCGAGAGTTCTGAAAGATGAACCAGGCCGTCCAACCCGGGAGCCAATTCGACAAACGCCCCGAAATTCGCAAGACTCACGACCTTGCCCCGAACGACGGACCCTTCGTGGAATTTGGCCACCTCCGATTCCCACGGATCGGGAAGGAGTTCTCGAATGGAGAGGGAAATCCGTTCCTTGGCTTTTCCAAGGTTCTCGACCTTGATGACCTTGACGGTAATCTTCTGGTTCCGCGCGAAATGGTCGGAGGGATTCTCCACCCGCCCGTGGGAGAGCTCCGAAACATGAACGAGTCCCTCGATCCCTCCCAGGTCGACAAAGACACCAAAGGGTTGAACTCGGGTGATCACTCCCTCGAACTCAGTCCCCTCCACGATCTTCGCCCGCAGCTCCTCGCGACGGTGTTCCTCCTGCTCCTCGAGAACGGCCCGCCGGGAGAGAACCAAGTTGCGGCCGCCGTCCTGCCACTCGGTGATTCGGAAAGAGAGCTTCTGTCCCACAAACTCGTTGGGGGACTCGACGTACTTCGAGTCGATCTGCGAGATGGGACAGAATCCCCGGACGCCACTCACAACGACTTCAAACCCGCCCCGGTTGATCTGTTTCACGAGCCCTTCCACCGGAATGTGATTCCGAAACGCCTCGCGCAACATTTCCGTCGAGAGCGCCACCGCCCGTCCACTCAGGGTCAGGAGCACGCCGTCCTCAACGGACGCCACGATGGCTTCGATCTCATCGCCGACCTTGTAGCGGGGCGCCCCGTCTTCGTCGAGGAGCTCGGTCGCCGTGATCGAGGCTTCCGATCGCCCTCCGAAATCAACGAAGGCGTCGACCTCGCCGATGGAGATGATCCTGCCCCT
>Ga0180431_10005773_pt1 | contig 14970 bp, 14 predicted proteins | sample SS_ome_11_FD_132459 | JGI IMG/M metagenome (GOLD analysis project Ga0180431, IMG submission 132459) | Hypersaline lake sediment archaeal communities from the Salton Sea, California, USA - SS_1_MS_1 metaG | ecosystem: Environmental > Aquatic > Non-marine Saline and Alkaline > Hypersaline >... | reverse complement strand
GGACCGGGCTGCGGCAGACGAGCGGGACGCGCGCCTCGGGGAGTTGCAGGATCGCCATATCGCTGCTCGCCAGAGAGCACCCCTGCTGCAGGATGAACTCGATCGTGCGCCGCGACTCTCCCGGGTCGCCGAGCCGGGTCGAGATCCGGTGCAGCAGCCTGTGCTCACGCCTCAGGCTCGTCAGCTCGGTGGTCTGGTCGGCCAGGTGGAGGATCAGCTCCAGGTGGCGCCCGAGGGCCTGGGCCAGGGCGCCGAGCGAGGTCTGGAGGTATTCGTTGGTGAGCAACCGCTGATCGAGCTTCCCGGCCGTGAGCGGTGGGGCGAGGACGGCGGTGCCGGTCGTGGCCGACGAGATCTCCACCGCGGGTGCGGAGAGACCGAGCGGCGTCGCGGTCACCGCCCCCACCACGTCTCCCCGGCAGCGGACCGGGACCGCCAACATGGGGCCAGCGGGGTGGCCCTCCCAGAGGCATGTGTCCTGCCGGTTGACCCGGCGGACGAGCGCGCGGGCGCGGTTGAGGACCTCCCCCTCGATCCGATCGGGACCCGAGAGGATGGGTGAGGTGTGTCTAGACCAGATCTGAAGGCAGGCGCCGAATGCCTTGCCGTGGGATTCGAGGAGCGATGCGAAACCGGATTCCACCAGCTCGTGGGGAGGTGAGATTTGCTCCAGGCTCATCATGTGCGCTGTCTTCCTATGCCCACGTCCCCGGCGCGGCGAGCGATCCGTTGGAGGCCAACCACAAACCGAATCATCGGGAGATGGGGGGTGTTTCTCCGCCGGGTTTCTCCGCCGACTGGCTCCTTCCGGGCTTTGGGGTTGGATGGATTCAACCAGTCCAGTATCCTGCCGCGGGGCGTGTGCCCCCGTTCCCAAGGACCCGGTCCCATGAGGGTTGGATGATGACAAAGAAGCTGTCGTTCTGGGCGCTCACCGCCCTCTGCCCGCTGGTTGCCGTTGCTCCTCCGGCCGCCGGGCAAACGGTGGAGCGTGTGGTGGCGGTGGTCGACGAGGAGCCGATCCTGCTCAGCGAATTCCAGGTCTTCATGGGGATGGCGATGCAGGAGCTGCAGGTCGATCCCGCGGACACGACCCGGATCGAGCAGCTGTGGGACGAGCTGATGGAGCAGCGGATCGAACACCTGGTCCTCTATCTCGAGGCGAAGGATCAGGGGTTCACGGTCGGTCCCGAGGAAATCGAGATGGCGGTCTCGGACGCCATCGCGCGCAATCAAGAGGAGATCGGGTCCGAGGAGCTCTTTCGTATCCAGCTTCAGCGGGAAGGCATGACCGAGGAGGATCTGCGCAGCCGGTACGCCGAGCAGGCCGAAAGGGAACTGCTGGTGGGTCGTCTGGTGCAGTCGAAGATCGAGCGCGAGGTGATGGTGACCCCCGAAGAGGTTCGCGCCTACTTCGAGGAGAACCGCGAGAGCCTTCCCTCCCGCGAGGCGGGGGTTCACCTGCAACACATCCTGATCCGTCCTCGCCCCGACAGCCTGCTGGTTGCCAAGGCGAGGGATCTGGCCGGGGAGGTGGCGGGCCGGATCGCGGCCGGGGCGCTCACCTTCGCCGAGGCGGCGGCCCGCTACTCGGACGATCCCAACGGGCGCGAGGGGGGGGACCTCCACCGCGTGGAGCGCGGGGACTTCGCGGGCCGGCTGGGCCCCGACTTCGAGGAGCAGCTCTTTGGGCTCGAGGTAGGAGCGGTGAGCGATCCGATCGCGAGCCCTCTCGGTTTTCACTTGGTGACCCTGCTCGAGAAGGATCCGGGGGGCGGTTGGATCCATCCGGCCCACATCCTCTTCGGCGTGCCGATCATCCAGGCCGACCGCGCGCGGGCGCGAGAGCGGGCCGAGGAGGTTGTCGCCCGGGCGCGCGCGGGGGAGAGCTTCGAGCGCCTCGCCTCCGCGTATTCGGATGATCCGGAGGTCCGGACGACCGGTGGGGATCTCGGCCTGGTTCCCCAGGCGGCCCTGGGCGAACCGCTCCGGGCGGAGATCGCGGCCCTGGCGCCGGGAGAGGTGAGCGAGCCGCTCGAGGTCGAGGGTGAGTTCCACATCTTCCGGGTCGTGGCCCGCGAGTCGGAGCGCCGATTTGGCTTCGAAGAGATCGAAGGGGAGCTGACCGAGTTCGTGCGGAATCAGAAGCGGGAGGAGCACTACCGCGCCTGGCTGGACGAGATCAAAGCCTCGCATTACATCGAGCGCCGGCCCTGGCGCCCCGAGTAGGAGTGGGCATGAGGATCGATCAGGTCCTGCACTGGCTCTGCCTCATCAAGAGCCGTTCACTCGCCGGGCGGGGCTGTCGCGAGGGATGGATTCTGGTCAACGGGGAGACGGTGCGGCCCTCGAAGGAGGTCCGGGCGGGAGACCGGATCACCATTCAGGGGCCGGTGGTGCATCGGACGCAGGTCGTGCGCCTCCGGGAGATTCCCGAAGGTCAGCTCAGCCGCAAGGAGGCGCCTGAGCACTACGACCGCATGACGGACGCGGGATGATCACCTTCGAGCACGTCTACAAGAAGTACCCGAGCCCGACCGACCAATGGACGCTGGCCGATCTCAACTTCCACATCGACGCCGGTGAGATGGTCTTCCTGCTCGGCGAGAGCGGGGCCGGGAAGACCACGATCCTCAAGCTGATTACCCTCGAAGAACGCCCCACGCGAGGCGTGGTGCGGGTCGCCGGCACCAACAGCGAGACGATCTCGCGCTCCGAGGTGCCCTTCCTGCGGCGGCGGTGCGGAATGATCTTCCAGGGCTTTCGTCTGATCAAAGACAAGACGATCTTTGAAAACGTCGCCTACTGCCTGCGGATGACCGGCACGCTCGAGCGATCGGTCATCACCCGCGCGGTGTCCCGCGTGCTTCACAGCGTCGGCATCTACGGCAAGCGGAACCGTTTTCCGCACGAGCTGAGTGGCGGCGAGCAGCAGCGGGCGGCCGTCGGGCGGGCGCTCATCCACGAGCCCCCCATCCTGCTCGCCGATGAGCCGACCGGAAATCTGGACGAGGAAACGGGCGCCGAGATCATGGTGCTCTTGGAGCAGCTTCACCTGACCGGCACCACGGTCATCGTCGCGACCCACGACGTGGGGCACGCGCAGCGGTTCGCGACCCGGAGGATCACCCTCCGCAACGGCCGGGTGGCGGAGGATCTCTTCCTGCGCCCCCACGGCACGGAGATCTATTGAAAGCGTTCGGCTTCTTCCTGCGGGAGGCTTGGTCCTCCTTGCGGCGGAACCTCTCCGCCAGTTTCGCGGCGGTGACCGCGATCGGAGCCGTGCTCTTTCTGCTGTCGCTGCTGATGTTCCTGAGCTTCAACATCCTGGGACTTGCCGAGCACTTGCGCGAGCGCAAGGGGATTTCGGTTTTCCTGGCGACCGACACGGAACCCGATCGGATCGAGGAGCTCGAACACCACTTCTCCGGCTTCGACGAGGTCGAGGGGGTCCGGGTGATCACGCGCGCCGAGGCGCTGGCCGATCTGGAGGAGGAGCTGGGGAGCGAGGGGCTGGGAGATGCGCTCGGGGAAAACCCGCTCCCCGACGTGCTTCTGATCACCCCATCCGAACGGGCCAACGATGCGGCGAGCCTCGCGGGGCTGGCCGAGGAGATCGAAGCCTACGAGGGGGTCGAGGATGTTCTCTACGGCAAACGATGGGTGGAAGCGCTCGACGAGTGGCTGCGCATCGTCCACCGCGCCAATGCGGTGACGGGGGTGCTCGCCGTGCTGGCCATCGTGCTCGTCCTCGGCAACACGCTCCGCCTCATCGTCCTCATGCGCGAGGAGCCGATCGCGATTCTGAAGACGATCGGCGCGACCGATGCCTTCATCCGCACCCCCTTCGTCATCGCGGGCGTGCTCCTCTGCGTCGTGGGAGCGACGGTGGCACTCGGGATGCTCTATCTCGGCTTCGTGGCCGGGGGGCATTTGATGCCCGGCATGCGCTTCCTGCCCCCCGGGTCATTGGGTCTCTTCGTGCTGGGGGTCTCGCTGGTCGGGATCGCCGGCAGCTTGCTCACGGTCGAGCTCTCGCTCCGCCAGCTCGAGGGGGGCGGTGGGGGGCTCAGGGACTGATCGGGAGGCCGGATGCGCCGTGACCGATTCGGCAAATGGCTGGGGATGGCGGTCCTGCTGCTTGGAGTGGCCGTGCCGTCGGCGGGCCCGGACGATCTAGAGACCCTCATTCGGCAGCGCCAGGCCGAGCTCGATGATCTGCGCAGCCAGGTCGAGTCGCGCCGGCAGCGGATCCTGCAGCTCCGCCGGCAGGGGGAGGACCTGGAGCGGATCCTCGCGGAGCTCGAGCGCCAGCGTTCCGTCACCCGGCAATACATCCAGACGATCGATACCCAAGTGAACGCCATCGAGCACGACCTCGCTTCCCGCCGCGGGCAGCTTGCCCAGAAGGAGATCGAGCTGAAGGCGCGCCGCGGCAGCTTGGGCCAGGCGTTGGTGCGGTACCACAAGCAGGGCCGAGTGGGCGCGGCCGAGCTCCTCTTTTCCTCCGCCTCCTTCGGGGAGATCTTCGCTCGCTCGCAGTACTGGATCCGGGTGATCATGAAGCTGCGCGATACGGTCGACGAGGTTGCCCGGCAGCGCCAAGAGATCCGGACCGAGGTGGTCGGAATCGAGCGGCGCCAGCGGCAGTTGCGCGAGCTGCGCCAGGAACGCGAGGGACAGCTGACCCGGCTCGAAGAGGAGGAGACCGAGCGCAAGCGCGATCGAGACGAGGTGCAGCGCACGGTCGCCCTCTACGAGGAGCAGACCGCCAAACTTCTGGCTTCCCAGCAGCAGATCGAGCAGATGATCCAGGAGGCCCAGCGCCGGGCGGGCGAGATCGCCGGCCAGGGGCTCGAGAATCTGAAGGGACGCCTGCCGTGGCCGGTGGAGGGGGAGGTGATGACCCGTTTCGGCACCCACATCCATCCCCGCTACGGTACGCGGGTGAGGCAGAAGGGGATCGAGATCGCCTCTACCGCCGGCACACCGGTGAAATCGGTGGCCGCCGGGCGGGTGGTCTTCGTAGGCTGGCTGGGAGGCTACGGGAACACGGTGGTGGTGGACCACGGGCGGGGCTACTTCACGCTCTACGCCCACGCTTCGCAGACCGATGTCGAACGGGGCGAGGCGGTGGCCGCGGGGCAGACGATCGCCCGGGTCGGGAGCACCGATTCGCTCAAGGGGCCGAGTCTGCACTTCGAGATTCGGGAAGGTTCCGTGGCCCGGGACCCCCAGCGGTGGTTGCGGTGAGGAAGACGATGAGGCTCTTCGACCACATCCGGCATCAGGAGCCCGCGATCGCGGCCCTCCAGAGCGCCCGCGCCCGGGGCCGGTTGGCCCACGCGATGCTCTTCTGGGGACCGGAGGGGGTGGGCAAGCTGAGGAGCGCGCAGGCCTTGGCCCAGATGCTCCTGTGCGAGGGGAGTGAGCCGCCGTGCGCATCGTGCGTCTCCTGCGAGCGCGTGCGCCGGCTGACCCATCCCGATCTCCTGATCGTGGTGCCGGCGGCGCGCGGGGAAGGAGACGTACGGTCCCACATGGCGCTTGAAGCCTACGGAGAGGATCTCTACCATTGCTTCCAAGCGCCACCGAACGCGTCGATCCTGATCGATCAGATTCGGGAGCTGAAGAGCGAATCCTCGAAGGCGCGGGTGGAGAGGGGCAACCGGGTGGCGATCATCCGGGATGCCGAGCGGATGACACCGGAAGCGGCGCAAGCCGCGCTGAAGCTCATAGAGGAGCCCCGACCGGGAACCTATCTGGTCCTCACGTGTCGGGATCCACAACAGCTGTTGCCTACGATCCTCTCACGTTGCCAGAGGTTTCGGTTCCGTCCTCTCCCGCGATCGTTCATCGAAGAGGTGCTCCGCGAGCAGCGCCCCGCCGAGGAGGAGGCTCCGCCCGCGCGGCTCGTCTCCGCGCTGGCCCGGGGAAGCCTGAGCCGGGCGCTCGCCGGGGGGGGGGACGGCGATTTGAGGCGCGAGCGCGATCGAGCCCTCGAGCTGTTCGCGGTGACCTATCGCGATCCGGCGGAGGTGACCGGCAAGGTGCGCGCCCTCGGACGGGCGTGGGATACGGCTCGGGCGCGCGCGGCGGTAGACTTGTTGATGATGTGGTACGAGGATCTGCTTCACCTGAGGTTGGGGCTGTCCGAGGAGGACGTGGCCAACAGCGATCGTCTCGAGCGACTGCGCGCCGAGGCGAGCGCGGCAGGGGCCGAGGAGATCAAGCGCCGCGGCCGGATTCTGGAGGAGCTGCTGGAGGCGATGGAGCGCAACGTCAATCCAGTGCTGGCGACCGAAACGGCGCTTCTCAGGCTCAGTCGCCTGGCCGGGGAGCGGGACCTCTTCTGACGAGGGTGCGAACATGTCGACGGAAGACCAACGGACCTCCGAGCCGGAGGAAACCCCGCGAGCGGTCGCTTCCCGACCATCGCGCGGCGGCCGCCGGGGAGGGCGACGGAGCCGCCGGGGTCGCCGGGGAGGAGAGGGCTCCCCCCGGTCGCCGGAGGAGAATGCCCCCCCGCCGACGGGACCTCTGGTCCACGTGGCGTTCCGGGGCGGGCGGATCGATGGGTATGTGAACTCGAAGGACCTGGCGGTGCGTCCGGGGGACTTCGTGATGGTCGAGGCCGAGCGGGGGATGGACCTGGGACAGGTGACCGCCTGCCGTCAGGTCGAGGAGAGGCGCCGCAAGAACCAGCCGATCGGTTCGCTGCTGCGCCAGGCCACCCGCGATGAGGTGGACCGCTTGGAGATCCTGCGCAAGGAAGACCGCGAGGCGCTCGAGATCTGCCGCGGGCGGGCCGAGCACTTCAACCTCGAGATGAAGGTGATCGATGCGGAGACGCAGTTCGACGGCAACCGGGTGACCTTCTACTTCACCGCCGAACGTCGGGTCGATTTCCGCGAACTGGTCCGCGACTTGGCCAGCATTTTCCGCACCCGCATCGAGCTTCGCCAGGTGGGGGCGCGCGACGCCGCCCGGCGCTGCGACGGCATGGGGCTCTGCGGGCGGCCGCTTTGCTGCACCTCGTTCCTGCGTCAGTTCGAGCCGGTGACGCTCAAGATGGCCAAGATGCAGAACCTGGCGCTCAATCCGGCCAAGATTTCGGGCGCCTGCGGGCGTCTCATGTGCTGCCTCACCTACGAGTGCGAGGCCTACCAGGCGGCGGTGCGGGCCGCCCCCTCCGTCGGCAGCCACTGGCACTTCGAACGCCAGCGGTGGGAGGTCGCGGGGCTCGATGTCGGCAATCACCGCCTCTTCCTTCGGGGACCGAAGGAGGAGAAGCACGCGGTCGACCTGGATGAGTTCCTGGCCGGCGCGATCACGGCGGATGTGCCGGCGGAGACGCATTCGAGCGATGATTGACACGCACGCGCACCTTCATCTTCCCGACTTCGATGCCGATCGGGAGACGGTGATCACTCGGAATCTGGCCATCGGCATCACCGGCATCCTCGAAGTCTGCATCTCCCTCGACGGGTGGCCGGCGGTCGCCCGGCTCATGGACGCCGACCGCCGGATCTGCGTCACCGCCGGAATCCACCCCCACGAGGCCGGCCGCGCCGGTGCCGCCGACCTGCGTCGCCTGGAGCCGCGCCTCCAGCTGCCGAAGGTCAGGGCGATCGGAGAGACCGGCATCGATACCTACCGTGACTACGCTCCGATCGAGGATCAGCGCGCCCTCTTCGCCGCCCACGTCGCCCTCGCCCGCGAGACCGGCATGCCGCTCGTGGTTCATTGCCGCGAGGCGTTCGGCGAGGTGTTCGCCATCCTCGACCGCGAGGGGCGGGGGAAGACGAGCGGTGTCTTCCACTGCTTCTCCGGCACCCAGGCCGAGGCGCGCGAGGTGTTGGCGCGCGGGTTGGCGATCGGACTGGGCGGAGCGGTCACCTATGCTCCGGAACGCTGGAAGCCGATCATCCGCGCGCTTCCGGCGGCATCGATTCTCCTGGAGACCGACTGTCCCTACCTGCGCCCGGCGCCCGACCGGCACGGCCGCAACGAGCCGGCGCTCGTCTTCCGGACGGCGGAGGTGGTGGCCGAGATGCGGGGCGTCGATGTCCAGAGCCTGGAGCATCTGGCGGATGCCAACGCCACCCGTCTCTTCGGATTCGCGGAGTAGGCCGTGCGGACGTGGCTGCGGCGATACGGCATCCGACCCCGCAAGGCCTGGGGGCAGTCCTTCCTGGTCGATCCCGCGATAGCCGAGCGGATGGTCGATTCGTGGAATCTCTCGCCCGGTACCGGGGTACTCGAGATCGGGGCCGGGGCGGGGGCGCTCACTCTTCCCCTGATCGCTCGGGGGGCGACGGTGATCGCCGTCGAGCGGGACGGCCGGCTGTGCGAGCTCCTCCGCGAGCGGATCGCCGCCGAGGCGCCGGAGGGAGATGCGCGGGTTGTGGAGGCGGATATCCTTGCCTTCGACCCATCGCCGGTGTTGACCGGGGCGCAGCGGTGGATCCTGGCCGGCAACCTTCCCTATGCGATCACGACCCCCATCCTGGAGTGGGCGATCGGCCATCGGGAGCACTTCGCGTGGGCCGCTTTCATGGTGCAGCGCGAGGTGGGGGACCGACTGCTGGCCGAGCCGGGGACCAAGGCGTACGGATCGTTCACGGTGTGGATGGACTACCACGTCGAGGTCCGGCGAGAATTGTCTGTGGGAGCCCGCTGCTTCTGGCCGATTCCGAAAGTGGACTCGGTCGTCTTGCGTTTGACGACGCGCGCCCGCCCGCCGGTCGATGTGCCGGGGGCACCGGCGCTGGAGCGGGTGGTTCGGGCCGCCTTTTCCCACCGGCGGAAGGTGCTGGGCGGCTCGCTCGCCCGGGGGCTCGGGCTCGAGCGCGCCGCGGTGGATCAGGTGCTCCGGGAGGCGGGGATCGATCCCCGCTGCCGCGCCGAGGAGTGTTCGATCACGGAGTTCGCCGCGCTGACCCGCGCGTTGGTTGCCGAGGCGATGCTGAAAGGGGGAGGACCATGGCAGAGGAAGGGCTGATCGGCATCGTGCTGGCCGGTGGGTTGGGAACGCGGATGCATCCGCTGACGCGGGTGACCAACAAGCACCTGCTTCCCGTCTACGACAAGCCGATGATCTACTACCCGATCGAGACCCTGGTCCAGGGAGGCGTTCGCGACATCCTGCTCGTCACCGGCGGCAACAGCGCCGGTGATTTCCTGAAGCTCCTCGGCAACGGCAAGGCGTTCGGTCTGGAGCACCTCGACTACGTCTACCAGGAGGGCGAGGGGGGGATCGCGGCCGCCCTCTCGCTGGCCCGCTACCACGCCGAAGGGCGGCGGATGATCGTGATTCTGGGGGACAACATCATTGAGGATGACATCACCGATCATGTCGACGCCTTCCGGCGCCAGGAGAGGGGCGCCAAGATCCTCCTCAAGGAGGTCGAGGACCCCGAGCGCTTCGGGGTGGCGGAGCTGGATGGGGACCGGGTGATCTCGATCGAGGAGAAGCCCGCCAGCCCGAAAACTCCCTATGCGGTCACCGGCATCTACATGTACGATGCCCGGGTTTTCCCGATCATCGATGGTCTGGAACCCTCGAAGCGGGGGGAGCTGGAGATCACCGACGTCAACAACGACTACATCCGTCGCGGGGAGATGACCTTCGACTTCCTGAAGGGATGGTGGACCGATGCCGGGACCTTCGACTCCCTCCTGCGGGCCACGCTGCTGAGCGCCCGCAAGAGCGCCGGATCCCTCGAGCGGTGGCGGGTTCTACTGGGAGATGGCTGATTGGCCGCGGGGCCGTAGGATGCCAAGACGCGCACACAGAGCCGTTGCGACGGTGGCACTCGGGATGGGGCTGCTGGCCGGCCCCGGCCTGGCCGATGCGGAGAGCCTGATCGATCGTTGGAACCTGGGCCCGAAGTATCGCAGCAGCTACAAGGTCAACAAGGAGCTCCGCACCTGGACCCAGAACGCCAACCTCGATCGCAAGATTCGGGGTCTGGACCTGAAGTCGCTTCTGAAGACGAGCAACAAGCGCAATCCCGCCCAGAACGATCTCGAGCAGACGGGGGGTGAGTTGAAGCTCGACTTCACGCGCCGCTCGGGCAGCTTCAGCTTCTTCTCGAAGAACCACCTGAGACGCGACCTGCTCGATACGAGCCGCCAGAGGCGATCGATCGACACCGATCGGTTCGACATCGGCACCACGCTCAAGCTGATCTCGCGAGACGAGGGATCCCTCGCCTTCACCTTCGAAGGGGGACGGACCCTGGAGCGGCGACTGGACGAGAACGTGCGGCCGAACGGCCTCATCACCGACCGGACCCGCAACGAGGGATGGAACGGCGGCCTCAGTTTCGATTCCGCGCTCAAGCCGTCGGAGAGCTTCGAGTTCGAAGCGGGCGTCTCGTACGAGCGATCCTCCTCCGATTCGCGAACCGTGGGGACCGATGAGACTGACGATGAGGTGACGACCTCCGAGGAGGCCTACACGGACAACGACCACTCGCTCGACTATGACATCAAGGGCACGTGGAAGCGCTACCGATCGCTGGAGCTGGAGCTGAGCGCCCGCGCCACCGATGCGACCGACCAGTACTACCAGGCCTCGCTCCGGAGCCAGGAGACCCGGCGGACGATCCGGCGCAACTTCAGGCTCGCGGCCGGTGGCGACATCGGGCAAAACTTCGGCTACGACGGTTCGGTCGAGCTGAAGGCGGCGAGCAAGGACTTCAAGCTGTCGACGACCGACAATGATGACGCCGATGTCAGCTATGGGCTCGATGCCTTCTACAAGCCGCAGCTGCCGCTGCTCGCGGGGACCGAGATCCGAGCGGGCGCCGCCTTCTCGGTCGCCAATCGCGAGCGACAGCGGACCACGCCCTACGACAAGGAGAAGACCGATCTGGGAGCCGACATCACCCGCACCTTCTTCGAGAACCTGAAGCTTCGGGCCAAGTTGGAAGAGGATCTCCAGCAGACCTTCTACGGCGACGGCTCGCAAGACGAGGATCGACACGAGGTCCGGGCGACGTACAGCGGCACCTACTCCTGGTCCGAGGGAAGCCGGGCCAGCGCGTCCTACACGACCAAGACCCAGGAGACCATCAAGATCCCGGAGGAAAAAGCCGCACAGAGTCAGCGCAAGGAGGATTACAGCATCCGGGCGAACTACAGCACGGGGCTGCCGGCGGGCATCGACCTCAGTCAGGATCTCACCGTCAGCGCCCGGTACACGTACTACATCTTCGATGAGGAGCGGAACACGCTCTCGCGGATCAACCGCGTGGTGACCAACATCGACATCCCCTTCGGCGAGCGGACGCACATGGATGTCCAACACGATGTCAAGCTGAGCGACAGCGGCAAGTACACCTACACCGAAGGCTCGGTCTCGCGGTCCTACGAGCCTTCCAGCGAGCGGATCCGCCAGTACATGAAGGTCGTACTCGACGTCGAGGTCTCCTCGCTCATCTCTATCGCGGCCACCGAGATCTACGAGATCAACACCACGACGCGTCTCTCGAGCGGATCGACGACCCGGCAGGAGAAGTCCTCGTTCACCGGCGAGATGCGGCTGCGGAAGACCTTTGACAGCGGGTTTTCCGTGAGCGCCCGCTTCTCCCGCTGGTTGACCACGACCGACGACGATTACTGGGTGATCGACGCCACGGCGGAGATGGCCTTCTAGGGTATGAGGTTTCTATGGACGGGATGAGAACCCTACGACTGCTGCCGCTCCTTCTCCTGACGGCGGGGTGTTTCTTCGACACCCGGGAGCCGGAGCAGGGCGAAGATCCCGGCATCGAGGTCGAGTGGCAGGATCCGATCGAGCCGTCGCTCGCGCTGCCCAACATGACGGCCTCGCTCGAGGCGAAGATCCTGACCAACTACGGGCGATCCTTCTCCACCGAGGGGCTCGAGATGGACCCAGCCGCGGAGGATGTGGGGCTAGGGCTCGATGAGACCTACTTCGACGCCTGGTCGAAGGATGAGGAAGAGAGCCGCATGTCGGCGATTCTGACCGCGGCGATGCCCGATTCGGTCCGGGTCGAGTTCTCCGACCTGAACGAGGTCGTGGGCGACGAGCGCTACTTCAAGGACCTCCACTACGAGATCATCTTCACCAAGGGCGCATCCAAGGCCCGGTACGCCGGGGATGTCGACCTCTACTTCCGGGAGGAGGGCGGCCTCTACTACATCTCCAAGTGGATCGACAAAGTGGACGATCAGGGGGTCGATCCGGACGTGCACACCTGGTGTTGGTTGCGGTATTATGGGCTCGAGTGGTCCTGAGGAAACGGAATCGAACCAAGCCATATCTCACGTCGCGTACAGGTGTTATGGGGGAGGGGAAAGCGGCCGGAGGCGTGCTTTTGGCGGAAACCTGCCAAGGGTCCCTCGGGTATCATCCGTAGATCGAGCCGCCCGCGGTCGGCGACGATAGGTAAGCAGAAGAGACGCGGGATTTCAGCTGATGGAGAAGACCCCCATGAAACGGCGCACACGTTTCCTGGCGATCATCCTGGCCGCGCCCCTGTTCGGGATGCTGGCCGGGTGTCCGTTCTCGACGGATCCGACGCCCAAAGATGATGATGATGACAATGGAGGAGAGGTGATCTTCCTTCCCCGCACGTCGGTGGAGAACCTCCTCGAGAACCTGAAGCAATCCTACCTGAAGCGCGACTTCGATCAATACGACAGCCTGCTCGCTCCCGAGTTCGAGTTCGTCTACAAGCCCGACGAGTCGACGATCGAGGAGTTCATGGACGTCGAAGAAGAGCGGAAGGTCCACCAGAGGATTTTCGGTACCCAGTATGTCCAGGAGCTGGATCTCAGCTTCGACGTGGGGATCGCGGAGCTCGACAGCACCCAGTACGACACGACCTACGAGCAGTTTCGAACGACGACCCTTTTGACCAACGTCTATCTTCGGCTGATTGGCACCACCCCCGACCACCCCACGGTCACGGAAGATCTCGAGGTGCAGGACGGCCGCCAGCAGTTCTGGTTCGTGAGGACCTCCTACAACGATCCGACCACCAACCAGCCGATCTGGAAGATCATCCGCTGGGAAGACCTTGACACCACGGAGGGGGGTGAGAGACTCCCGTAGGCGATCCTACGAGGAGGTCTCGGCTTGGCCCGGCGATCCCGCAAGCAACGCAACCCAGGAGGCTCGACGCTCGCGCGGCTCGGGCCTCTCTTGCTGCCCTTTCTCGCGGGGGGATTGGTGGTCTTCCTTCTCATGGGGGGCTTCGCTCACCTGCGACTGCCGCTTCGCGAGGCCCCGGTGGTGCCGAATGCCGCGCTGCATGCCCAACAACGCCTGACAGCGCTCGAGGCGGTGCTCCTGCCGCAGGCCGAATGGCATCACCGGGAGCTCGACCCTCCGCTCGAATGGCTTGGCCGTTTGCCCAGCTCCCAAAGCCTCGTCCAGTGGAACGCCCGCGTGTCGGCGGGCATCCGCGCCCTGGGGATGGAGGTTCTGGAGGGGCAGGAGGACATCATCGAGCGGCCGGGCAGTTGGCCGCTCCAACGCCTCACCTTGGTGGTGGGAGAGGCGGGCGAGATGCTGGCCACCATCGTCGTTGAGACCACCCGTTCACCCGAGACCCCAATGCCCTTCTAGCTCAAGCCCCCCGCCGCCGCGCCGAGGATGGTACAGGGAGAATGCGGTTGACCCTCGACGAAGGGGTCAGCTAGTATTTCGGGTCTGTGTTCAGCCCGGACAGTACGTGTGGCGGAGGATTTCGGAATGGGTGGTAACTTCCGGTGGAAGGTCATCAGCCTGGTCATTCTGCTGGCGCTTTCCGCCTATGCGCTCTATCCCTCCCTGCGGTTCTACTCTCTGAGCCCCGAGGAGAGGGAGACGCTCCCGCCGGAGAAGATCGAGAAGCTCAAAGACGATGCCCTGAAACTGGGATTGGATCTCCAGGGTGGGATGCACCTGGTCCTGGAGCTCGATCGCACGGCGCTGACCGATGCGGAGGTGCCGGCGGCGATGTCGCGGGCGATCCAGATTCTCCGCAACCGCGTCGACCGCTTCGGGGTGGCCGAGCCGACGATCCAGCCGCAGGGCCAGGATCGCATCGTGATCGAGCTGCCCGGCCTGCTCGACAAGGAGCGGGCGGTGCGCCTGATCGGCCAGACCGCGCTTCTCGAATTCAAGCTGGTGCAGGAGGAGCAGGAGGCGCGTAGGGTCCTGGAGAGCCTCGACCGGGCGCTGGCGTCCCGCCAGATCGCGGCCGGGGATTCGGCCGATTCGGCCGACATCGAGTACATGCATCCGCTCTTGGAGCGCCTGCCCTTCTGGCCCGAGATGCCGAGGGGGGGCGCGTTCTTCCTCGAAGAAGAGATGTCGGAGATTCGAGACCTGCTCGCCTCGGTCGATATCGACTCGCTCCTCCCGATCGACTCGGAGCTCCTATGGGGCCAGACGGTCGAACGCTACCAAGGCTATCTGGGACGGGTCCTCTACGTAACGGAGCGCCGGGCGCAGATGGACGGATCCGGGGTCTCGAACGCCGTGCGCCGCATCGGGATCGATCCCTCCCGGCCCAACACGGCGGGTGTCAGCCTTACGCTCAATGCCACCGGGGCGCGCAAGTTCCGGCGCATCACGGCCCAGAACGTCAGCCGCCAGCTGGCCATCGTGCTGGATGACAAGGTCTCTTCGGCCCCCGTCATCACCGAGCGGATCGGCGGCGGGCGGGCATCGATCACCGGCAACTTCACCGATGAGGAGGCCAAGGATCTGGCCATCGTCCTTCAGGTGGGTGCGTTGCCGGCGCCGATCAACATCATCCAGGAGATGACGATCGGGCCCTCGCTGGGGGCCGACTCGATCCGGATGGGCGTTCGGGCGGCCATGGTGGGGGCCGGGGTGATCATCCTCTTCATGCTGATTTACTACCGCGGCAGCGGGCTGATCGCGCTCCTGGCGCTGGTGCTCAACATGATCTTCCTGCTGGCGGCGCTCGCCGGCATGCGCGC
>Ga0180431_10005771_pt1 | contig 14972 bp, 10 predicted proteins | sample SS_ome_11_FD_132459 | JGI IMG/M metagenome (GOLD analysis project Ga0180431, IMG submission 132459) | Hypersaline lake sediment archaeal communities from the Salton Sea, California, USA - SS_1_MS_1 metaG | ecosystem: Environmental > Aquatic > Non-marine Saline and Alkaline > Hypersaline >... | reverse complement strand
TGGGGGACGATTTTTTTCTGGAGAAACAGGACCCGGACAGAGGCAGGTACATAATCCTGCATCCAGCCGTCAAATTCGGGGTGAATACCGATACAGACATTCACCCTCTGCATGCGTTGAACCTCAGAAGGCACCGGTTCGTACGTATGGGGATTGGCACCGATGGGCACGATAAAGAAGACATCCGCCCGGTCGCCCACGACATTCCGGATCATGTCATACATCGGAAATATGGATGTGGCGATTTGTATTTTGTCGGTCTGAGTCGTCGGCCTGCTGCAGGACATCATGAGGAGAAGAACGATGAATACCACAACACCCCATTTCATTCTGAACATGTTCCCTCCAATCACAGATTATACCGGCGCCTGTTCCTTCTTATGGTTATAATGTTGACAGTCCGGACAAAGCCCTTGGAAGTAAAGCACATGACTGTGAATGTGATACTGGAACTCCTCTTCCAGCTTATCCTGAAGCCGTTGGGAAACACATCCTTCTACGCATCGTATTTCATGACAGTTAGTGCAAGCGATGAAATGGCCACATCCTTCAGGATTCACGCTGTAATAAAACGTTATGCGAGAGAATGAGAGCGATTGGATAAGATTTTCTTTCTCCAGGAAATCCAATGCCCGGTACACGGTAGACAAGTCGGGCTGCGACTTCATCTGCAGGACGATTTGCTTGACGTTGATGGGTGTACCGGCACTGTTGATGACATCCAGGATTTCTTTTCTTAAATCCGTAAAACGCGGTCTCATCGTTGTCTCCCGAATGTTTACGCAAACCAATTGCATATTAATATAAACGAATTTAGAGAAGAGGTCAAGATAAAATTTTAAATTCTTGAAACAGACCGTTATGGCATGCCTGATATCTATCGTAGTAAGGTTGATCCTGTCTTGATCACACCTGGAAACCGGTTGCCTCGGGCGTTAATCTGTGCCAGATACGAATCGATGGCATCAGACGCACCCATAAAATGATTTGACTGATATATGAGAAGGGCTGACTATGTTCTGTGAGCCATCAGGAGATGGATACGATATAGCTCATCTGAGATTCGCTATTTGCAGCAATCCCGATGACGGAACGTTGACTTTGTACAATCCTCGATGGAGTTCTTTTTTCTCCGTCTTCTGAACGCGTCCTAAACAATCGTACACGTCCATCTGGACGGCACCCATATCTTTCTGGACGTCCAGGACGACGGCCTCGCTCCTCTTGGCATTCAACACATCGATTTTGGATACCGATGAATCGTCACACACGACGGGCATGTCGTTATACAAGCCTACGATGGTCTTCCCGTCCTTCGTGGCCCTCAACATCGGATACACAGCGCCCGGATTCACCGGAACAAACTCACCGTCCAGTAGGACATGCCGGTTCGCCTTCCAGTACCCGATCCAGAACCGGGCCATGTCGAGATGATTCTGGGGAATCTGCACCAGACGAACCGAAAGCTGGGGTACGCTGAATAGGATGTTCAAGATTTGAAGGGCCGCAGATTCCACGGGCTCGTCGGTGTGCCACATGAACATGTCGGAATGCACGGCCGTGTTCCCCGAAAGAATTCGCAAGTCCGTTGTCCGGTACCGGTTGACCACGGCGTTGTTGGGACAGTCGCAGGCACGAAACATATTCCCGTACTTCCGCATCAACGGACCGATATAACGCTGCCGGAATTCGACCATGATATCCGGCTTCATACCACGAAGACGGGCCATGATGTCCGTCATCAAGCGATCCACGGCCTCGTTGACCGAGGCGTAGTCACGACCTTCCTCTGCCGTCATCTTCGTCTCATCCGTCGCTCTGAAGAATCCGATAAAATCGAGCTTGAAACCATCCAGGTTCCAATCCTCCAACGCCTTTTCGTACGTGTTGATAATAAATTCCCGGACGTCGGGATAACGTGTATCCATCACATACGCTCCCTGGCCGTCCCAGTACCGAAGGTATTTGCCCTTGAACCGCTCTACATTGCGGGCGTGCTCACCGATGAAAGGCACCGAATACCAGAGTAAAAACTTCATATCCAGCTTGTGAATGCGATCCACGAATTCTCGCATATCAGGAATGCGCTCGGGCTGCCAGTCACCGGTATACGCATACCCCCGCTGACTGTCCAGTGTCTGCCAGCCGTCGTCCACGATCACGGCCTCCAGTCCGATTTCCTTGCCGATCCGGCAATCGGCCATCACTTCCTCTACATCCAGATTCTGATGGAAGCTGTACCACGTGGAATACATGGGCAGCCTGGCATGCTCAGGAACCGGTGCCGGCGTATAATTCTCCTGAGCCGCCCACCAATCGGTAACATCCCGCAGCGCGGCATAGAAGGGGATATTCCGGGTATCGATACGAATCTTGACGCGATACTCTGTCATGGCCGGTGTCATCTCGTCGAAGAACTTCAGGGAGCAGTAAAACCGGGCGTCTTCCTCTCTCAGGTAGCATCCCAGAGACACTTTGTTGAGGGCATCGGAGCAGGCGAACGTGAAACGATTGATATCGGCAATGTTCATCAGCGTGATGACGGGCGCCTGACTGGAGGCCCGGGACGTGATGCTGCTCTTGTAATAATTGACTTTGTCGGGGTGGATGTCGGAGTTCCAGAAGGCAGAGATATCCAGAGAGGGAAAATTCCAAGCGACGGTGATGGGTGCCGGCACATCCGGCCGGGGAGACCGAAGCGTCAGGATGAAAACCTGAAGTCCGTCTTCGATGATTTGCGTTTCCCATGCCGGGGTAAAACTCTTTAAATCGCCTTCTATCTTCACCCGGGACAGATCGAAAGGAATGCGTTCAAAAGGCACTCCTGTGGACCTCGCATTTGCACTGGTGACGCTCACAAAACAGATCAGGATGATGACCGGTGAGACGATTCTGAATTTCCATCGTTCGCTCATCTTTAATCTCCTCGAAATCGTTATCTCAGGATGAGACGATCATCCTTCGACAGCCGGCCGGTACGTCTTCTTGAAATAGGCGAAGAGAAGTCCGCCGATGACCATCAAGATGAGACCCGCCCACGCATGCATGGGTTTTTCTATCAGCGTATTGACGACAAAGAGACTCGTTATCAGGATAAAAATGAGAGGCGTCACGGGATACCCCAAGGTTTTGTAAGACCGCTCCGCATTCTTTTTCTTGACTCTGAAGACGAACACGGAAATGGCCGTCAAGCAGAAAAAGATCCAATCGGAGAACACCACATAGGTGATCACGTCCTCGAACGTGCCCCAGAAGAGCAGTAAGACGACGGCCCACCCCGACTGGGCCAGTATGGCATTCACGGGCGTATGGAATCTGGGGTGCACCTCGGCCAGCTTCTTGAAGAAAAGGCCGTCTTTGGCCATGGCGTAATAAATCCGCGGAGAGGATAGGGTATAGATACCCGCCGTTCCAAACGTCGATATGGCGATGATAACGGCAATCAACACACCCCCGAACGGGATGACGGTGGTCACGGCATCGGCGGCAAGGCTCCCGGATGTAACGATGTCCTTCACAGGCAGAAGAAACAGGTACGCGACATTGATCAATAAATAGACCGCAGCAACGACCAGTGCTCCTACGATCATGGCCCTGGGCACGGTGCGTTCGGCATTCTTGGCCTCACCAGCCACAAAGGAAGCGTGCTGCCATCCCCCGTAAGACCACAGCACACCGATCAGGGCCAGACCGAATGCAGCCACCATCGAACCCGGCGAGCCTTCCCACAGGAAAGCAAAGGGATTGACGCTCGCCTTCCCAATAAGTAAACCGACGAGAATGATGCCGACGATCCCGATGAGTTTTAATCCCGTGAAAACGTTGGAAAAAATCTCCCCGGCCTTCACTCGAAGGATGTTGATGATGGTGACGATGACGATGAGCAATACGGCCACGACCTGAATGCCTCTGCTTCCCAGCGGGATAATGAAAGACAGATACCTGGCACAGGCAATGCAGAGTGCGGCAATCGCCCCTGACGTGATAACCACCAGATAAGCCCATCCGTACAGAAATCCGAACAGGTCGCCGTACGCTTCCTTCAGGTATACATACACACCTCCCGCCTGGGGAAACAGGGCCCCAAGCTCGGCAAAGGTGAGGGCACCCGTCAGTGTGATGAGACCTCCCAATCCCCAAACGAGCAGAATGAGCAGGGGCGAGGGCAGATACCCGGCGATCTGAGAAGGCGTTAAAAAAATTCCGGAACCGATGCAGGACCCGATGGCCACCATCGTCAATCCGTACAGTGTCAACTCTTTTCTAAGTTCAGCCATTCTTGTTCCTTATGTTTTGATGGCCCCCCCGTCAGGAAGGTGGCATTCTATGTTCGAATCTGTTTGAGAAGGGTAAATCTGTCGTGCTGATTGATACATTCTTACAGAAGGGTCAAAAATCAATACCGATCCCACATACGAAAACGAGTGACATATCATTGTGGACCGATTCGATCGTACTCTCTATGCTTTTTACGATGGATCATGAAATACAGCAAAACCCGATGTTGTATCGGGTCATCATGGATGAGTCATGCACGGGATGTATCCGCGCAAGCCTTCTGGCTTCATTCTCATCCGATCTTTAGGACTTTAGCCCCGCGGATGATACCGTCCTTCAGCTCTGTAAGGGCCCGGTTGGTTTCATCCAGAGCATACTCTTGAAAGTCGGGTTTGATGGGTATCTCGGCCGCAAGCTGAAGAAACTCATGGATGTCCGAGTTGGCCACGTTGGCCACGCTCTTGATTTCTTTCTCCATCCAGAGATGGGCCGGATAATCCAGTTTCAGAAGATGATCCTTGTCCACTTCCTCCTTGCGAATGGCATTGATCACCAGTCGTCCCCCGGGCGCCAGGTTCTTCAGCGCCTCTACGACAGGCTTCCAGACTGGTGTCGTATCGATGATGGCTCTGAGTTTTACGGACGTATCCTCGGCCGTGTCACCCGCCCACGCGGCACCCAACTCCAGGGCGAACTGCCTCTCCTTCTCACTTCGGGCAAAGACATACACCCGTGTGTCGGGATATCGATGTTTAACCATTTTCAGCACCAAGTGGCCCGATGCGCCGAATCCCGTAAGTCCCAGGGTGTGGCCGTTTTCGATCCCGGTCAACCGAAGCGAGCGGTATCCGATGGCGCCTGCGCACAATAGGGGCGCGGCCTCGGAATCGGAAAACACATCGGGTATGGGATGGGCCGACTCCTCGGGAACCGTCATGTATTCCGCATACCCGCCGTTGACATCCCGGCCCGTGGCCTTAAAATCGGCACAGAGGTTGTCGTTTCCTTCCAGGCAAAACGGACATGTCCCGCAGGAATTATAAATCCAGCCGATGCCGACCCTTTCTCCTTCCTGAAATTTGGATGCTCCAGGACCTGTTGACTCAACGCGACCCACCACCTGATGGCCCAATACCATGGGAAAATGAGGCGGCGGTGTTCTCCCCTCGATTTCGTCCAGCTCTGTATGGCAAACACCGCAGGCCATCACACGAACCCGTATCTCCCCATCGCCGGGAACCGGATCGGACAACGTGCACAACCTCAGCGGCTCTTTGTTCTGTGAAAGATCACAAATCGAATTCAGTACCATGGCTTTCATGTCAAACGATACTCCAATCAGAATAATGCGTAGGTGACGGTAATACCGCCCAATACAAACTCGATCCATTCCCCCTCATGGCGGTACATGTGGTATCTCACCGACGGACAGTAATGCAATCCCCGGATGCCCGCAACATCCATGGAAAGTCCCATGGAAAAGCCGGCACGGAATCCGCTTTCTTCCATCGAATTCCCGGATTCTGTGATGGTGGTTTTCGTATAATAAACACCACCGCCAAAATCAAAATGAATGCGATCGGCCACTTGAATATGATCGATGAGATGGAACAGCACAAGGGACGATTTCATACGCTCCCGCAAAATCGGCTTGAGAACCTGCAGAGCATACGTGGCTTCCAGAAGAAAACGATGGATGTGTATGCGTACCAGTGCGGCAGAGACGCCCAGGCCGATCCCGTACTCGACCGAGTTTTCCAGTATCACGCCTGGGTAAAAAAAGCCGACATACAATCCCAGGGGATGATGGGGCTCCCTATGGGTATCGACCGTATCCCCATCAACGCTGGTTTCCTCTTCTCTTACATCTGCCGAGGGATCTTCGGATGCCGGAGGTTGTAACGCCCGAACCTCGTCATAATTCGATCCGTACACCCGTTCGTGATACCATTGTCTGTTGAAAAAAGACGCATCGACGTTGGCCGTGGCGATATGATACTTCACAAAATCCCCGACACTTATGGAATAATCGCCTTCTTTGACCAGGATTCGAGCTGCCGTCTTTCCTTCCCGGAATTCAATGATACGCACCAATCCGACGGTGACGATGGAATCTCCCACGGCTCGGTAAACCCTGATCCTCTCGTCGCGCTCACCGATGCCCAAATCCGTATCGATGAGTACATAATCCGGGATCACCTTCATGATAAGCTGACTATAAAGAAAAGGTAGTCCCAGGCTGAAATAGGCAAAGGAGAGAATGCGATACCATCTTGTCATCGTTCCATTCCCAACGGACGCCGTTTCCTCTGGAGGACCTTATTCCCCTAAGTATAAAAATACCCACCGGAAAAATCAAGCAGTTTCCGTCGGGCACACGGGTTTTATTCAATCCCTTCTATAGAGAAATCGATATCACACCATCGCTTCATCTGGATGGGATTATACCTCTCGAAAATGCAGACATCCATCCACGCAATGACGCAACCGGCAAAGCCGCAATTACCTGCATTCCGACCGTACCTCACCATTCGATACCATCATGCAGATAGTGTTTCATACAGCCAGGTGATTTCAGATCTTCTTCTACCATCATGGATCGTTTAGCAGGCGTGATTTAACTTCGCCGGATGAAATCTAATCATTTTCAATATTTCGAATGGATTGGGTGCCTATTGCTACATTCCAACCATCGATACTACAAACCCATATTTTCTAGGATTTTGATAGGAATGGATCCAGAAATCATTGGATTTGTTGCGAATCTTCGGCTACCCATCTGATATTTCTGACAGTAAATCGAACACCATCATGCATCATCCGTGCCTTCGATTGAGGTGATATAAACACAATGGATTGTGCCGTGCCGAGTCATTCCGAGGGCAGAAGCTCCACTGGCTGCCCCAGAAGAAACGATCCATCACGAATCCATTCTTTCAGGATGTTGGCCACGCGTCGAGCTGCCTTGATATCCGAAAAGTTATAACAGGGCACCCGCCTACCGTTTACATCGATTCTTCTGCTCCGTATTTGATCCATAGTGACTTCTTGGAGGATCCGTCCCGTGCCATACGGATAATCATGACTAAAATCGATGACAGGCACGAGAATGTCCTTGTCTCGAACCAGAGTATAATGCAAGATCTCTTCATCCAGAATGGGTATGGGAATACCCAGTCCGACGCGGAGACTGACGCCATACCCCCGGAATCGGGCTGCCCGCAGCCATGTTCCCGTCATCCTCTTCAGATTACCGGTCACGGCCAACGTGCCAGCCCCGGTTTTGGGAATGCCCCTGTCGTTCCGGGGCGGACAACCATTGTGCTGGGTACCCGGCCCGACGACATAACCCACACTGCCCCCCAGAAATATACGCGTGCCGACTCCGATGGTCTTGAAGTAGGGGTCGTTCATCAACGGACTCAGCTGACCGGCCCCGCTGTACGTTGCGCTGCCCCATCGGGGCTTGAGGGCGCCCATATACGTGTAAATCGTTTTGTCGGAACCGTTCACTGCACACGCATAATTCTGATAGGCGTTACGGGGACAGAAGAGGAATGCATCGGACAAGCTCTCCAGGAATACGTCCTTTTCAATTAAGCGATTGGGATAACAATCCGTACCATCACTCTCAACTCGGAGATGAACGGAACCGCCGAATACGAGCTCCTCGATGACATGGGCCCCACCGTACGCGTAGGTTCGGGGGATTTGCTGGGTAACAGCATCGTCTCGCGTCTGCGTAGCACCGATATAGCAATCAACCGCAGCGATCCCGGCATAGGCTTCCACATCGTTCAGCCATACCTTCTGAGCCCGGATGCGCGGTTTGGCATGACCAAAATTGAGAAAAGCGCCCGAGGAACACATGGCACCAAACGTCCCTGTCGTCACGACATCCACTTCCTTAGCGGCCTGGGACATCCCCTTCTCTTCTACAAAATCGAAAATCTCCTCAGCCGTGAATACGACGGCCTTTTTCTTCCTGATTTTCTCGTTAATCTCATCATACGTTTTAGCCATGGTATTCCTCCTCTCTTTGTAATGATGCGTCATTTGGCGTAAAAAGCCGAGGAAGGCAAGATGCTCAATCTACGCCGAGCTGAATCAATTCTTTCCCCGGGTGATCAGGTTGGTATCGATCCTAGTTCGTATCAGACTGGGCAATTGCCCCCATAGAGCCACTCGATTACCGAGGATGACCATCGCCCCCTCGACCTGGGCGATGTTTTCTAAAAAATCAAAACAAGTTTCCAAATCATCCTTGCTTTTTACACGATTCCCCAGGGCCGTGGCTGCCGCATCGGCTAGTAAAATATTGGATGAAACCACCACGGCTGCATCGGCGCATCCATAGCTGAGGGAAGGACCCACGGTACCCGAGGATGTACAGATACCCAGAGGACGACTTCGGGGGAGTATATCAAACGCCAGACCATTGGCAGACGCACGGCCTGCGAAGATACCGACACGGACTGGCTTCCGAACCATCAGCGCGATATCCCCGCCGTTGTCTACAACGGCCTCTTTGGCACCAGCTTCCAGTATGGCCGTAAGACTCTCGGAAGCAAGAGCGCCGGCCACGGTAGCCATGGGACCGACTCCAACTTTTGCAGCGTCTTCACACATCTTCCGAATCAATGGAGGTGCATTCCTGGGCACATCGTATGGATGCTCGGCTCTCTGGAATTCGGGGTCCAACGAGATGTACGATTCCAGAACGTTCCGTGCTCGGTTCAATGCGTTCACACCTTGCTTCAGAGTGCAGTCGGGGCAAAGTATCGTGACAATCGTCTCTTTGTTCTCAAAATGATGTCTGTTCCAACGCATGGCACATAAAAAAGCCCACGATCAATATGGGTCGTGGGCTCTAGTTATGTTAATTCCTCAATTCGTGGTTGTACTTACATCAGCGGAATCCTCCTACAAACCCACAGGAGTTCCGCATGTCCATACTATTTTGTCCGTTACCGCGATGAATCATATTCCGATCTCAGTTGTAATAATAAGTTCCAATAATATATCCAAAAAAAGATGCCTAGTCAAGTAGAATTTCGATCATCCGTTAAAAACACTATAAAACAACACTTTTTCGACTTGACATTCTTAACCCTAATCATTACAATTATAAACAGATATGCCCAGACTCTTAAAAATAGGATTCACCCTGGCTGTCGTTGTGGCGGTGGGATTGCTGGCTCTGTGTCTTTGGGGATACAGAACCGTGACGGGATCACTGCCCATTACGCAGGGGGAAATTGCATTGTCGGGCTTAAAGGCAAAGGTACGTGTGTACAGGGACGGGTATCACATTCCCCATATCCTGGCAGGGAACGAATACGACCTTTTCTTTGCCCAGGGTTTCGTCACGGCTCAAGACAGACTCTGGCAGATGGACCTGAGAAGGAGGACGGCCCAGGGACGGCTTTCGGAAGTATTCGGGCGCAGGGCTCTGAAAGCAGACAGCCTGATGCTGATACTGGGCCTAAAACGGCTCGCCCAAGAAATTCTTCCCCATTTATCGGCAGAATCAAAACGTATCTACCAGGCGTATGCCGACGGCATCAATGCTTATATCGACATCCATCAAAATAAAATCCCCGTAGAATTTCAACTGCTCAACTACAAACCGGCTCCATGGCGTATCGAAGACTGTATCGCCTGCCTTCGCCTCTTCGGATGGGAGTCAAGCTCGGAATGGACGACGGATATCATCATGGGAGTCCTCGTCGAGAAAGTAGGCTGGGACAAGGCACGTGTTCTGATCCCGGAACTGTTTATCGATGATCCCAGGACCGTTTCCCGGAATACATTCGACCTGAGTTCCATCTTAGATCCCGTATTACAGCTCCGAGGAAAGGAAGCATGGCCCAAGCCCAAGAGTCTAGGTCACGGCTGGGTCGTATCCGGAAACCGATCCGTTACGGGAAGTCCCATCCTAATCAACCATCTCCTCGCCCCTTTAAGGAATCCAGTGCCCTGGTATGAGATCCATCTAATGGGCGGTCGGTTCCATGTCCATGGATTTACATATCCGGGCATGCCGATGGTATGGGCCGGTTATAACCGGGATATCGCTTGGGGACTCGGTGATTACCGTGTCGATAACATCGATTTTTTCATCGAGAGGTTGAATCCCCACAACACCATGCAGACGCTCGTGGGAAAATCGGTCCGACCGATGAAACAGATCGTTGAAGAAATTCCTCTGAAGTTTGGGTCTCCCTTGAAGGCAGTCATTCAAGAAACCGACAACGGCCCTGTCATCGCCACGGCTTCTCCAGAGGATTCGTCGCCGTTTGCCGTCGTCATCCGCTGGGTGGGGCACAGGATCAGCGATGAAGGAAAAGCACTTTACCAGCTGAACCTCGCTCAGAATTGGGATGAATTCCGGAAGGCATTGGGTCACTTCCAAGTGCCATCCTTGAGTGTTATCTATGCAGACCGCGAAGGAAACATCGGACTCCAGGCCGCGGGAAGCATCCCACAAAGACCAAGAGGTGTCGGTCATATCCCCATATCCGGTGAGAATTCGACATCAGCCTGGAATAAAACGATTCCTTACGAGGCCCTTCCATCGATCAAGAATCCCCGAGAAGGATTTATCGCGGCCATGGACGGAAACATCCCTGCTACGGGAGATCAGGCACCAACGCAGTATGCCAGGGACACAGCCTATCAAATCCGGAGAATCGACCATCTGCTTCAGGAAAAAGAAAAATTCTCGATCACCGACTGCAAGCAGATTCAATCCGACATTCTCTCGCTCTATGCCCTGGACGTCCTGGAGACCGTGCTTCCTGAAATCTCGGGCCGCATCAGCCAAGATTCTACCGGAGGAAAATTTGTCCGTCTGCTCTCTGGATGGTCTGGAGAGATGAAAGCCGGCAGCTCGGAAGCCGTTTTCTTCGAGGCACTTCTGGCGAGCATGATGAAAAACTTCTTCCAGGATGAGTTGGGCGAATCCCTGTACTCGGCCTTCTCCCGACTCCATTCACTGCCCCATATAGCCTTAGAGCGCATTCTAAAACACGATAAACATGCGTGGATCGATGATATCACGACCATGGAGCACGTGGAGACTAAGCAGGAACTGATCGTCAAGAGCTTCCACCAAGCCGCCGCGTTCCTTCGTGAGCAATTCGGAGAAGATGAAATCCGATGGACATGGGGAGCCCTTCACACGCTGACGATTAACCATCCCCTGGGCAAGCATCCTCTGTTGAGAAAACAGTTCAATCTGGGCCCCTTTCACATCGGGGGATCGGGCACGACCATACGTTGTGCGGGCCATGATCCTGCACATCCCTTTCACGTCGTATGGGGAGCCTCTGCCCGTATGATCGTCGATTTGGACAATCCAAACAACTCCATCTCCATCCTGCCCACCGGCCAATCGGGACAGCCCCTGGACGAGCATTATCGGGATCAACTCCCACTCTACGTGGGTAATCTGTACCATCCCAACCTCACAGATACACTGAAAATCGTACAGTCCGGCTGGAATTGTCTCCAGCTTATACCGGAGGGATCTGATGAATAAAAGCGATGAAGAAAGTAAAACGATTCGTGAAATGGAATCCGGTGACAGAGTGACCGGTTTTTTCATCGTCCGAAAAAAACAGCTAAAAACCAAGAAGGACGGTTCTCCCTACCTGCTGCTGGCACTGGGAGATTCCACAGGAAGGATTCCGACCACCCTCTGGAATAACGTAAAACCCGTTCATGAGTCCGTGCAGGTGGGAGACATCGTGAAAGTGAGGGGAACCGTTGGGACGTATAACAATGCCCTCCAATTCTCCGTGGACCGAATACGAAAAGCCGAACTGTCCGATAATATAGACAAAAAAGCGTTTGTCCCCAGGGGAGATGTGGACACCGAAAGCCTCACCCAGCGCCTGATGGAAACCCTTGATTCGGTAAAAAATCCTCATCTACACCGGTTGCTTGAACGCATCTTTAAAAAATCCGGCTGGATCGACCGATTCCGGGAAGCGCCTGGCGGTAAGCTCTGGCATCATGCCTACCTGGGAGGACTGCTGGAGCACACCATGGCCGTCGTCCGTGTCTGCGAGACCATGGCGCAACTCTATCCCATGGCCGACAGAGACATTCTCATATCAGGAGCCCTTCTCCATGATATAGGGAAGCTTGAGGAATACGGATTCGATCAAGGATTCATCGAGTATACGGACGAGGGACGCCTCTGGGGACATATTTCCATCGGGGCGCAGCGGGTCAGGGCCTTCATTGAAGAGCTCGAAGAAAAAGAGCCTTTCCCGTCCGAGCTAAAGAAACAAATCATCCACCTCGTCCTGAGTCACCAGGGTGAGCTGGAACACGGCTCCCCGGTACTTCCGCAGACATTGGAAGCCATGATTCTCTATTACGCCGATGAGATGGATTCGAAGGCGAACGCGTTAAAGCATATCATAGAGAGAGACTCGGAACCCGATCGGAAGTGGAGCGACTACGTGAACCTGCTGGATCGATTCATCTACCTGAAAGATGACACCCCATCCGATGCGGATCGTTCATCCCCCTCCGTCTGAGGAATGAATACGACACGCTCGATCTTAATAATCCCCGTTAAAAAACCGGAGGTGATATATCAGTTCTCGCAGGACAATTCTGTACCATGGGTTAGTTTATCTCTCAATATTTCAAAAGGCGTTTTTCCTTTAAGTGATTTATGGGGTCGATCAAAGTTATAGAACCTTTCCCATTCCTCAAGTTTCTTGTTCAAATCCACATCATCCACATAACTAAGGAGCTAATAGAACTCTAAATCGTCGGTAAGATGGGATCTTTCTACTTTTCCGTTGAGTCTTGGCATTCTGGGTTTTATATATACATGCCATATTCTTTTGTCTTCTACATGCCAGTGGAATAGCGCCTGAAATTCATGGCCATTATCTGTTCGAACGGTATGAATACGAAATGTAAATTTCTGAATCACATAATCGATAAATCTGATGGCAATCGCTTGATTATGTCTTGGATAAATTTTCATGGCTCGAACACGCGTGGATCATCGATAGCTGTGTATTGAAATCGTTTGGTCTTCTTGCCTTCTCGTTTTTGTAAATACAAGAACTTAACATCAACCTGACTATGATGCCCGGGAACCTATTTTTCAAATCTCTGCGTGGTTAAAGCACGTCTTTTGGCATTTCTGGGTAACCGACTCAATCCATGCCGTCTGCAAATCCGATATATGCTACTGGCTGACACTTTGATGTCCGGGTGATACCTTGCTAGATACATAATTTTTTCAATGATCAACCATAATCAATGGGGTCCGTGACATGTAAACCTTATTCCTCAACAATGCGTCTAACTATATATAGTTATATAACATTGTTAAAAGGAGAAAAAACAATGAATATCAGTAAAAAACAAAAATGGATAATTATAGCCTTAAGTCAAACTTTCTTTTATTTTTGGAGCTCTGCTACTGAAACAAAAATGCTGCACTATCCTGACATTCATCAGGACAAAATAATTTTCTCTTATGGAGGCAATTTGTATGTTTCTTCGGTTGAAGGAAAGAATGTAAAACAGCTTACTTCATATCCCGGTGATGAAATTTTGCCTAAATTTTCACCGGATGGAAAACAGATCGCCTTTACAGCAGAGTTTGAAGGGAATACGGATGTGTATGTGATATCAGTTGAAGGCGGCAAGCCGAAACGGTTAACCTTTCATCCATCGAAGGACCTTGTGGTTGACTGGCATCCGGACGGGGAAAAAATACTATTCCGTTCAATTCGCAGCAGCTTTAGCCATAGATTCAACCGGCTTCATGAAGTATCAGTTCAAGGAGGTCTTCCCAGAGTTCTGGAGTTACCGGAGGCAGAATTATCTAGTTACAATCAAACGGGAGATAAAATTGCCTTTTGCCGGACAAGCTTGGAGAAAATGCCGCCGTTTAAAGGATATCGTGGAGGTTTAGTGCCAAATATCTGTATTTATGATTTTATTAATGGAAAATCTGAACTGGTAATTGCTGATAATTCAGTTAATCATCACCCCATGTGGATTGATGATTTCATCTATTTTGTAAGTGATCGAGGAAAAAATAAGGAACAAAATCTCTGGGTATATAGCCTGAAAAATAAAGACGTACGTCAAATAACCTTATATAAGGACTGGGGAGTAGAATGGCCCAGCAAGGGGGGAAATAAAATTATATATGAGAATGGAGGCAGGCTTTATGTCTATAATTTGAAGGACGGGGAAAAGCGTTCTGTTAAAATCAATATATCGCTTCCTGATAATCTATTGGCCAATGAAGTCAAAAATGTAAGTGACAAGCTTTCCGATTATACCGTGTCACCGGACGCGAAGAAGGCCATACTCTGCGCCAGGGGCGATCTGTTCTACATGGATGTAGAACAGAAAATAACTCGTAACCTGACACAAACACCGGGGGTAAAAGAAGGGTCTCCAAACTGGAGTCCCAACGGCAAGTATTATATATATGTGTCAGATCACTCCGGAGAAGAGCAGATCTATATGCAGGAGATCAACAACAGTAAAAATTCCCGACAAATAACCGACTGTATAAAAACAAGTTTTGGCAATCTCTCCTGGTCGCCAGACAACACAAAAATCGGATATTCTGATCAAAGATCAACCTACTATATTATTGATATCGATAAAAAGGAAACTAAAAAAATGATAGCGTACAT
>Ga0180431_10005770_pt1 | contig 14975 bp, 12 predicted proteins | sample SS_ome_11_FD_132459 | JGI IMG/M metagenome (GOLD analysis project Ga0180431, IMG submission 132459) | Hypersaline lake sediment archaeal communities from the Salton Sea, California, USA - SS_1_MS_1 metaG | ecosystem: Environmental > Aquatic > Non-marine Saline and Alkaline > Hypersaline >... | reverse complement strand
GTGAATCCAGAGTCAGCACACAAGATAGCACCCGGCCTGTCAACAGAGGAGTCCCTGGCCCCGTTGAGCCTGGCGAGTGCCTGCATCACCAACCGGGGAGCCTCCCGCCCCGGTGGCGGAGGAGAGATCGATGATGTTTCTGAATCCTGTCCGGGGTCAGGGTGTGTCCCGGTACGTCCCCATTCTCGTTCTGACACTGCTCGCATCAGTCTCCTGTTCTGATGGATCCGGCGGACCTGGTAACGGCGGCTCAGCGGTCCGTGGTCCCTGGCTGGGACAGACTCCGCCGGGCGACGAGCCGGTTCTCTTTGCTCCGGGGATCGTCTCGACCCACCTCTTCAACCGCGATCTGGTCATGACCCGTGACGGCCATGAGATCTGGTTCGGTTTCGGAGCCGGAGGCACCCTGGGCCTGGCGATGACACGGATCGAAGACGGCCGGTGGACCGTGCCTGAAATTGCGCCCTTCAGCACCTTTCCCCGCTACGCCGATTTCGAGCCGGCCCTCTCGCCCGACGGCGACCGGATCTACTTTCTCTCCAACCGACCGCCCCCCGGCCGTGAAGAGGAGTTCCGTCCCGGCACCTGGGGCTTTCAGCACATCTGGTACTCGGACCGCACCGTCGAGGGGTGGAGCGAACCGCAACTGCTGCCCCCACCGGTCACGACCGACGATTTCCAGTACTATCCCAGCCTGACCCGTGAGGGCGTGCTCTACTACACCAGCTCACTGCCGGGAGGCAAACCGACCACCATGCGGGCCGAACCGGCGGGAGATTTCTTCGCCGAACCCGTGGCCCTCGACGCCGACTGGAACCGCGAGGGTTCGCCCTACAACTGCTTCATCGATCCCGAGGAGCGGTTCATCCTCATCTGCCTGGCATGGGAGGGCTCGATCGGAGCCGTCGATTACTGGATCAGTTTCCGGGGAGAGGACAACACCTGGAGCGAGCCGGTCAACCCGGGCGAGAAGGTGAACTGGCCGGGCGGACAGGCCAGTTCGGCCTCTCTTTCACCCGACGGCCGCTACCTCTTCTTCGCTGCGACCCGGGTTGCGCTCGAGCAGATGATGAGCGGGCCGCGGGCGACGTACGATGAGATCATGACCTGCGCCCGCACTCCTGAAAACGGCAACCCGAGCATCTACTGGATGGACGCCGGATTCATCGATGAGCTGCGCCCGGCCGGTTTCGAGGCAGTGTCGGACGAGGAAGGAGGGCACCGATGAGAATGCTGCGAATCGGCGCCACCTGCTTCGGCGCCCTGCTGCTGGCCGCCTGTGCCGGCGATGCTGACCGCTACCTGCCTGACTCCGGCCCGTATCTGGGCCAGACCCCGCCCGGGAGCGAACCGCAACTGTTCGCCCCCGGTATCGTCTCGACCATGTGCACCGACCGGGACGTGACCATGGCCCCTGACGGCTCCGAGATCGTCTGGGCGGTCACCCTGCCCAGCCGGGGGGGTACCTTCATCATCCACTCCTTTCAGGTCGACGGGCGCTGGACAAGACCCGCGACGGTCTCCTTCTCGGGCGATCCGCGCTATATCGACGCCGAGCCGCATCTGGCTCCCGACGGACGAAGGCTCTGGTTCGCCTCCGACCGCCCCGCCCCGGGCGAACCGGCCGAGCCCGGCGATTACGACCTCTGGTATGCCGAACGCACCGCGACCGGCTGGGGGGAGCCGGTCAATGCCGGTCCCCCGGTGAACACCACCGACGAGGGCGAGTTCTACCCCACCCTGACCCGGACCGGGACCATCTACTTCACCCGCAGCACGACCGCTGAGCGCCAGAACCACATCTACCGCTCGCGCCGGGTGAACGGGACCTGGGCCGAGCCCGAACGCCTGCCGGCCGAGGTCAATCCCGGTCCGGCTCAGTACAACGCCTTTGTATCCCCGGACGAGAGCTTCATCATCGTGCCCACCGCGACCCTGCCCGATGCCGTGGGCGGGGCCGGGGGAACCGATTACTACATCAGCTTCCGATCTGCATCGGATGAGTGGACCGGACCGATCCACATGGGGGAGCGGATCAATACCGCCGACGGCCGGGAGTGGGCGCCGTACGTGAGTCCCGACGGGGAGTACTTCTTCTTCATGACCCCGCGGCCGAGCCTGTTCGACACCGAAGGCGACGAGCCCCTGACCTACCGGCAGATTCTGGAACGCTCGCTCGGACCGGGCAACGGCGATCCCGACGTGTGGTGGATCTCGGCCGATTTCATAGAACGGCTGCGTCCGCGCTGAAGAAGGTTGCGATTACCCGGCAGGGATCTGCGGCGCACGGGAAACACCGGCGGCTTGACTTCGGCCCCGATAATGAGAGAATGAGGAAGAACACAAGGAGGTGGTCATGCCCAACCGGGCGGGTGACTGGTTCTCTCAGGCGGAGCGTGACCTGGAACAGGCCGAGGCGTCCCGCGAAGACGACCGGCACGAATGGGCCTGCTTCGCTGCCCACCAGGCGGCCGAGAAGGCCTTGAAGGCTTTACACCTTTTCACGGGTCAGGAAGCCTGTGGTCACGTTGTGGCCCGGCTACTGAGCGAACTGCAGGTTCCGTATAATAAAGAGCTTGTGGACAAGGCCAGGGTACTCGACTCCTTTTACGTGCCGACGCGATATCCGAACGGTCATCCCGAAGGGGCTCCTTTCGAGCACTACGGCGAGCTCCAGAGTGGCGAGGCGATACGGTATGCCGGTGAGATCATTGAATTCGTCCGTTCTGAAATGGCCTGAGAGAGAATTCGTTCTCCAGCATCTGGACCGCCTGGCATCAGAGGCACAGCAGCGGCATCCTCAGCTCATCCGGCTGGGGTATTTCGGTTCATATGCCCGGGGGGACGCCGGCGTAGGCAGCGATCTCGATCTGGTGGCGATTGTCTCCGGGAGTGGCGCTCCCTTCGAGCGGCGCGCAGCTGACTGGGACCTTTCCGCACTGCCGGTTCCAGCTGAAATACTCGTCTACACCGAACAGGAGTGGCACGACCTGCTTGCCGGCGACACCCGGTTTGCCCGTACGATCGAGACAGAGACGGTCTGGTTATCACTCGAACGGGAGTAACGTACCGGCCGCCAGAACGACATCCCGATCGAGCCGGAATTCCTTCCATGACAAGCTGGAGCAGCCCGGAGTCTCCACACCAAGCGGACGGGCTATGTAGAACCAGAAGGATGTGCTCTGAGACCGGGGAATTCAGCTCTGCTGGAGACGGTAGCCCTTTCCATGCAGCGTTACGATCTCAACGGTGGGATCCTCACTCAGGTACTTTCGCAGGCGGGAGATGAAGACGTCCATACTACGGGCCTTGAAGACGGTATCCTCCCCCCAGATCAGGTTCAGAGCCACGCTCCGTTCGAGCGTCCGGCCTTCATACAGACATAGCAGATACAGCAGTTCCGCTTCGGTACCGGTAAGCGATCTGACCTGCCCCTCACGCTCCAGTTCGCGTCTGCGATAATCAAAAGTATAGGTGCCGAGGTTGAAGCTGGTCGTTCGGTCTGCCCCGTGCCGGGGGCGGCTGCGCTTCAGGACCGCCTCGATGCGGAGCATGAGTTCTTCCATGCTGAAAGGTTTGGTCAGGTAATCATCACCACCGATACGGAAGCCCCGGATACGGCTTTCCGGCATCGACTTGGCGGTCAGGAAGATGATCGGTATATCCACATCAACGGCCCGGATCTCCCCGGCCAGGGTGAAGCCGTCTTTTTTCGGCAGCATGACATCGATCAGGCAGAGGTCAAACGAACCCCGCAGGAAGGCGGCATGCCCCTCGGCACCGTCCATGCATCGGGTGACCTGCAGTCCCCGGAGCTCGAGTGATTCCGCGACGATGGTCCCGAGATTGAGGTCGTCTTCGATCAGCAGGATATGTGCCGGAGGTGCCGTCATGCGATCGAATCCCCGGTCGTATCGGGTGCCGGTCGGTGAGTCCCGTCCGCAGGGGTCGGCAGGGTTATCCGGAACGTCGAACCGTGTCCGGGGGCGCTCTGCACTCTGATGGTGCCGCCGTGCGCCTCGACCATAAGCTTCGCGTAACTCAAGCCCAGCCCGAAGCCCCTGACATCGTGGACGTCCCCGGTGCTGACGCGATAGAAGGAATCGAACACCTGCCGGCTCTGCTCCGGAGTCAGGCCGATACCGTTATCCTGGACAGTGAGAGTGATCGTATGGGCCGTACTGGTGGTTCGGATCCTGATCTGCGGGCTCTCCCGCACATACGTAACAGCATTGTCGAGCAGGTTATCCAGCACGTTCTCGAGATGGACCTGATCGGCTGAGATGATGTGGTCCGAAGCCTCCAGGTCGGCACTGATCGTCCCCCCCGACGGCTTGATCAGCAGGGAGAAACGCTTTACTGCGGTACGAACGAGATCGTGCAGGTCCACCGTCGACAGATTCAGTTCGCAATCGCCTCGTTCCAGAGCTGCTATTTCGAGGATTTTCTCGACTTGCCGGCGCATCCGGGAGCTCTCATCCCTGATCATGCGGGTGTACTTCTCGCTGTGCTCTTCACTGGCCCTGACGCCGGCATCTGCGAGAGCCTCGCCGGCCAGGGATATGGTGGTCAGAGGGGTTTTGAATTCATGGGTCATGTTGTTGACGAACTCGACCAGATGCTGTGAAAAACGACGCTGTATGCCGTAAACCCGGAATATGACCGTGAAGCAACCGCCGATGAGCAGGAGAAAAAGCAGTGTGACGACGGCGAAGGGGCCCACCTCCCGGGCCAGAATCAAGAGGCGATGGGGAAAGTGAAAAACGAGGTTCTCGGACCCGATGATGGGATCATGCGGAAAGAGACGGGTACTGTACGGTGAGTGGCGCAGGGATTCGGCTGCTTCCCGCGGTCGGGCGTACAGGAGGCTGTCGCTCTCTCCGTGGATGACACCCCAGGAACATTCAGCCGGCAGTCCGTATTCGCTCAGCGTGGCGGCCACGAGCGAGTCGAGAACGGAGAACTCGAGCCGGGTCTGAAGGGACTGCGGACCGGGGCGGAAATAGTCCTCCAGAACACGATCGACCAGAACCCGGCGGTCCAGATCAACGGGTAGCCAGGGAGTTTCTATGGTGTCGGGCAGACCCCCGAGGAGAATGACATACGCTGCGGTTTCGAACTCCAGGCGCATTGCTCTGACTGAACCGAGCTCGAATTGAGAAAGCAGGATCCGGTGCGTTCCCGGGCTTTGGCGTTCGTCGACCAGGACGCGTTGTTCGAGTCCCTCATCATCTAGATGCAGAAGCCGCACCCGTTGTGGCGTCGGCAACACATACACGAGGGTGCTGTCTTCCAGAACCACTTCCGGATCATCGGGTGAACTCCGGAACATCAGCTTTCGCGTCGTAAGCCGGGCGGAGTCGTCCACTACCAGACTGAGGATACCGGTGATATTTTCCCTGGTACCGGGCAGAGAGGTTGTCAGCTCGAGGGCCCGGCCGAGAGCTTCCCGGGTTTCGAGCTTCTCGACCACACTCACGAGAGCGCCGTTCACGTTCCTGGTAAAAGCTTCCGACCGCAGCGCTACCGCCTGGCGCAACAGCAATACCTGTATGATTCCCAGGCCGACGAGGGCTGTGACAAGCAGGGCAACAATCAGGATGACGGTCCGTCTGCTCAAGGTCATGATAGTAGTATACGCACCGGGAACAGATTCTTAACAGAGATTAACATATCTTAACGTTAGCTAACATATATTAACTATCATATAACAACATAATAATGAACATATTACGTAATATTATATGAGATTCGAAAGCACACAGGAACAATCAGGAAAGATGAGGCGATATCTATGATCATGTTTGTGAGCAGGTGGTTCCGGATCGTTGTCCTGACAGCTGCCATCATCCCTGCCATACCGGCGCCGGTCAGCGGCCAGGGACGGCAGGACACGCCGGCCGAACATCGGCTGCAGCAGTTGATCGAGGTGATCAATGCCGCCGATGCCGCCCAAGCGGAAGAATTCATACACGACCATTACGCCCCCGCCTTTCGGGATGCCTTTCCGATGGCCCGGCACCTCGGCATGTTCACAGCGATCCATTCCAACCGGGGTACAATCGGGTTCGAGCGGGCGGAAGAGACCACCGCAACCAGTCTCAGAGCTCTGATCCGGACCGAGATCGGCGACCAGTGGCTGAGAATCACGCTCCATATCGAACCGGAAACGCCCCATCGTATCGTGGGCCTGCTGGTCCAGCCGGTGGCGGCTCCCGCATCGTCCCCATCGGGTGATGTGGCAGAAAGAGATATATCGAGCTGGGCTGAACTCGACCGGTGGCTGACCGAACAGACAGCCGCAGACGAATTCTCCGGCACGGTCCTGGTGGCCCGAAACGGCGAGATCCTCTTCCAGAATGCCTACGGACTGGCCGACAAAACCCACGCGGTGAGAAACCGGATGGATACGAAATTCAACCTGGGTTCCCTGAACAAGCTGTTCACCAGTGTCGCCATCGGCCAGCTGGCCCAGCAGGGGCGCCTCGGATTCGATGATGCGATCGGGCAGCACCTGTCCGGATTCGCCCCCGAAGCGGCGGAAAAAGTGACCATCCGACACCTGCTGCAGATGCGCTCGGGGTGGGGTGATTACTGGGATAATGAGACCTATCAGGCCAACCGGACGGACTTTCGTACGGTAGCCGATTACATCGCTTTCATCAAAGACATGCCGCTTGAGTTCGAACCGGGAACTCAGCAGATCCACAGCAATACCAGTTTCCAGGTTCTGGGCGCCATCATCGAGGCCGTCACCGGTCAGGATTATTTCTCGTACATCCGCGAGCACGTGTTCGCGCCGGCCGGGATGACCGATTCCGATCCCTGGGGCGCCCGTGACGCCCCGGGTGAGAACATCGCCACCGGATATACGAACCAGAACCCCCACGATCCCGACGGGACCGGGTACCGGTGGAGCAATATCTACTATATCGCCACCACCGGAACCCCGGCCGGCGGCGGGTACTCCAGCGCGCCCGATATGCTGGCTTTCGCCGAGGCCCTGCGCACCCATCGTCTGCTGAATGCGGAATTCACCAACCTGTTCTACCGGGGCTTCGATCCCGACGTCTCGCGGTCGGTTCTGGGGTTTGCCGGCGGCGCCGCGGGCGTGAACACCGCCCTGACACTGGACCTGCAGAACGGCTATGAGATCATCGTGCTCTCGAACTACGACATGCCCGTCGCGATGGACGTGGCGCAGGCGATCCTCCGCCTGGTGAGTGAGGGTTGATCACCACCCTTCCAGAAAGCTCGTGCCGGCCGGGATAATCATCTCCGGCCGGCAACCGAGGCCGGTAACCGGCCGGTTTCTTCAACGCCCGGGGGCCGCCGACAGGTCGCGGTCGAGCCGGACGAGGAAGATATCCCTCTGGCCGGCGAGCCGCGCTCCGACCGGTGCGGCCGTTCCGAACCGGCCGGCCAGATCGGGTGAACCTGTCGTTCCGGCGACGAGAACGCTCCCTTCCGTTTCGGGAATCAGCAGGCAGAATGGATTCTCATTTCCCCTGCTCCCCAGCAGGGTTGACCGCTCGAGGATGCTCATGTGAGCATCGAGCCGGCTGATGAAGTAATCGCCGGTATACGCTTCCTGCCCGGGAGCGAACCGCTCCTGCAGTGTCCCGGGTGTGGTCGGAAAACCCGCTGAGCGCGTCACCCCGGTTACCCAGAAACCCCCCTGCCCGTCCGGCAGCACGAACTCGCCGATATCCTCGCCCGGTCCGCCGAGCAGGGTCGAGGCCGTCACCCGGGTCAGATCGGAATCGAGCCGGGTCAGGTACGCGTCACTGGCAAAGCCGCGCCCGGTGTCGGCGCACTCGCCCTGCACCGCTCCCGCGGTGACCGGCCAGCCCCGGCCGACATGACCGGTGAGCACCACCCCGCCGGCAGGATCGGCAGCGATCCGGTACGCCCAGTCGATGCCGGATCCTCCGACATAGGTGGCTGCGATGATCGCGTCCAGCCTGGGCGCGAGGCGGGCGACGACGACATCCCCGGCGATCGAGGCCGGATCGGAATTGAAGCCGGTATCCCAGACTCCCGAGGTGACCGGGAAATCGAGCGAGCGGGTCGATCCGGCCACGTAGACCGAACCGTCGGGGCCGGGAGCCAGATCGCCCCCGATCTCGCCTCCGGTCCCGCCCAGAAAGGTCGAGGCTTCGAGTTCGGCCAGGTCGGGGGAGAAGCAGGAAACAAACAGATTGCCGTGGTAATCGCTGTCGAAACGGCCCGACGAGAAGTTCATGTCGAACACCCCGTCCGTGACGGGATAATCCGCCGATCGCGTGGTTCCGCCGACATAGATTGCTCCTCCGGCGGTCTGCAGCAGGCCGAACGGCTGGTCGTCCTGCCCACCTCCGAGCCGCACGCCGGCCTTCAGGCTCATCCGATCATCGTCCAGCAGGAGCAGGAACAGATCGCGCCCCCCGCCGGGCCCGTGGCGGCGAACCGCGTCCCCGGCGGGGAAATCGGGAGAATCGGTCACCCCGGCCACGAGCAGATCGCCGGCGGGAGTCAAAAGGGCCCGGACGACCCGGTCCGAACTCCGGCCTCCCAGGCGGAAAACAGCTTCCGGGGCGTCGAGATCGGGATTCAGCCGGAGGATGAAGAGATCGGTGCCGCCCGCGGGATCGGTCCCCGAGGGCCAATCGGGGGAGGACGTCTCACCGATCAGCAGCAGACGCCGGCTGGCATCACGGATCGCGGCCCGGAGAACATCGCTCCCCGATCCGCCCGTCTGCAGCAGCAGGCGCGGTGCGCTCTCTCCCTCCTCCTGTTGCAGAACCGCCGACGGAGATGATGGGAACGCGAGCAACACCATCACCGCAACAGCAAGTGTGACATATCTCGGCATTGGATTCTCCCCTGGAGCGCGATTCAGATCTGCACCTCTATACGGACCGTATCGGTAATCGGTGTCCGGAAAAGGGAAACGGCCCCGTTTCCGAGGCCGTTTCGTCGCACCGGAACGATTCCGGTGGGGGGGATTTGCGCACTCTTCAGAGCCCCGCTCAGCCTCCGCTGCAACGCTGGAAGGCCGGCAAGTGGCGGTACTGCGAGGCCCAGCTCAGGTTCTCGAAAACGAGCCGCACATCTTCGGGCAACTCGTGCGAGAAGAACTTCTCGTAGATAGCCACATTGTCGATTTCAGCCTGAGCCGCCGCCCGGCAGGCCTCGGTGAGCGAGGCAAAAGCGGGCATCCCCTCGATCGTGAAGGAGTTCTCGGGCACTTCCAGCCCGTACCGCTCGAACAGGGTCGCCAGCGCCTGGCTGTGCTTCACCTCTGCGTTCACGATCATCGTGAAAGGTCGGACCTGACCGAAGTCGGACAGGATCCGACGGTACGTCATCTCCGCCTTGTATTCATCGACGATGGCTTCGGTCATCATGTCTATGACCGTCTGATCGAGCGCGACACCCGCTACCGTCGAAACTTCGGCGGCCGGATCCGTCTGGATCGAGGGGCCGGTCGCATCGCGACAGCCACTCAGCCCGAGTCCCAGAGTAATGAGCCCCATCACGGCGACCGATCTCAATGTCGTTGTCTGCTTCCCTGTCATCTTCCTCACCTGCCCTCTTAATGTTTAGTATGTGCGCAAATTCTTAATATAGACACCGCCTGTTCCACAATCCATGCGCGCTATCCAGCAGGCAGGGGAAATCCTTGTTCTGGATATTCAGACAGGCGATACAAACGGGGCGGCTGGATGCCGCCCCCGGGAATGATTGGTGGCTGTCCTGTTGCTGGATACTTCGCGGCCGGTGACCGCGCGCTTCCTTACTTCGGCTCGAAGCGGGCCTGGAAGAAGCGCAGGTATTCCGGTTCGTGGACCATCTCCAGACCGGTGATCTCCTCGTGCCGGTCCCAGACCTCCCAGACCGTTTCGGCCGTGACATCCATGTGCGAGCGGGTGTAGACGCGGCGCGGGATGGTCAGCCGTACCAGTTCCAGATTGGGCCGGTTGTGATCGCCGGTCTCCTTGTTGCGCCCGGCCGAGACGATCCCCCGCTCCATGCTGCGCACCCCGCCCTCCAGGAACACCTCGGCTGCCAGACGCTGGGCCGGGAAGTCATCCTGGGACAGGTGCGGCAGGAAACTCTTCGCATCGAGGAAGACGGCATGACCGCCCACCGGCTTGACGATCGGTACGCCTTCGGAAGCGATCTTCTCGCCCAGGTAGATGACCTGCTCGACCCGGGCGCGGATGTGATCCTCACCGACCGACTCGTAGATGCCGCGGGCCAGGGCTTCCATGTCGCGGCCGGCCATGCCTCCGTAGGTGTGCAGACCCTCATAGACCACAACCATATTGCGGGCTTTCTCAAAGATGTCGGGATCGCGCAGAGCCAGATAGCCGCCGATGTTGACCAGGTGGTCCTTCTTCGAACTCATCCAGGCCCCTTCTGTATAGGAGCAGAACTCCTTGACGATCTCGGCGATACTCTTGTCGCGGTAACCCTCCTCGCGCTGCTGGATGAAATAGGCCCCCTCGGCCACCCGGGTCTTGTCCAGATAGATTGGAATGCCCTGCTCCGAGCAGTACTCGTGCAGTTCCTTCAGGTTGGCCATGCTCACCGGCTGCCCGCCGGCCATGTTGACCGGTGTGGCCAGACAGAAATAGGGAATCCGTTCGGCTCCGACCCGATCGACCAGGGCTTTGAGCTTGTCCAGATCGACGTTGGCCTTGAAGGGGTGTTCGACGGCCGGTTCGTGGGCTTCGTCGATGATCACGTCCACGAAGGTGCCCCCGGCCAGTTCCTGGTGCAGTTTGGTAGTGGTGAAGTACATGTTCCCCGGGATGTGATCCCCCTCGGAGATCATGATCTGGCTGATCATATGCTCGGCCGCCCGACCCTGATGGGTGGGGACGACGTGGGGATACCCGTAGATCTCTTCGACCGCCTCGCAGAGATGGTAGAAATTGACGCTGCCGGCGTAGGCTTCATCACCCAGCATCATCCCCGCCCACTGGTTGTCCGACATGGCACTTGTGCCGCTGTCGGTGAGCAGATCGATGTACACATCACGGCTGTTCAGCAGAAATGTGTTCCAGCCGGCTTCATCGAGGGCCGCCAGGCGCTCCTCGCGGGTGGTCATACGGACCGGTTCGACAACCTTGATCTTGTATGGTTCGGCCCAGGACTTGCGTCGACTTCCCTCTGGCATGGTCGGTGTTCCTTTCCCGACAGATGAGGTAATCGCTCCCTCGAATACGGTCTGAGGAGCTCCGAACTCCGAATGAGAACAGGCCCGGCATCCGGTTGTACGTGGGCAGACACCCGGAGGTTGTTGGGCACAGGATAGAGCGACTCAGGACCCGCGTGAAACGAGAATCACGATCCGGCGATCCGTTCACTCGACCAGATCGGCACCCAGCCAGCGCTCGGCATCATCCCGGGAACGGAAAGTCCGGTACTGGGTGGCTGCACCCTGCAATTCCCGGAACGTTCCGAACATCCGCCCCAGACCGAAGCCGATATCGGTCGTGAAGACCAGGGCGGTCTTTCCCCCCGGCCGGCTCATGTCGGTGTGCTGCTGGGCAACCCCGGCGATCTGCTGGGGAACACCGGCTGAGATGTTCCCGAACGTCGCATCAGAAAAATCCCAGAGCACATGGGTGGTCGGCTCGCCATCATAGAAAACGGCGATCACCTCACTGGCCTGTTGAGCGGTGAAGTCGCCCTGGACGGTGAAGATGGTGATGTCTCGCTCACGATCCAGCTGGGTTTCGATGACACCCGGCATGACACGTCTCCTCCGCCTGAACTGAACTGGAACAACTCGAACAGGCAGCCGGGAGTATACCACATCCACCGGCATACGTATCCACATTCTCGAGAGATCGATCTGAGAAGAGCGTCAGAGCGTCTGTTCGAAGAGCGTGAAGATCCGCTCGACGGTCCGGGCGGTCGAAAAATCGCCGGGGATACCGGGCAGGGCTGCAGCCCGTTCGAGGTCGCCCGGCAGATCGATGGCATCCTGTTCAACCGCGTGCAGCCAACCCATGCGGCGCATCCGGGCCGCCAGATAGAGCTGCTCGGTCTGCCCGGGAGTTGGAATAAGCAGCGCCGGGGTGCCCAGTTCGGCCAGTTCCATGAGGGTCGAATACCCCGGTCGACTGACGATCAGCCGGGCCCGGTTCATGAGGTCTTCCATTTCCTGTCGGTCGGGGTGGGCGTAGATGGTCAGATCGTCGGCCGGTGTCTCCACCCGGCGGCTTTCGGGGCGCCCGAGCACCATTACTTTGCGGCCGGGCACCTGGTCGAGCCGGGCCCGAAGCTTGACCTCGAGGATCGAGCGCTGCGGTTCGGGCCCCGAGATGGAGAAGAGGACGTCGATATCGCGCTCGACGCCTTCACGACGGTTCACGCTCGAGAGGATTCCGGAAAAGATGTAACGGCTGCCTGTGTTCCGGACGCGGGAGAGACGGCCGGAGAGCAGGCCTTCGGCACCATGGGCTTCGTCAGGCACGAGGACGTGCCGGAAGCGGCTGTGCACGAAACGGTGCACGCCGGCCCCGAGGGCTTCGGTGGGACGCAGGGCCGGCGGGGTCAGCAGCCTGATCTGGTGGGAGAGAAAAACCGAGGGGACCGAGTCGGAGTACCCGCCGTAGCGGTGATCGCTGACGACCAGGTCGGCGTCCTCCTCGCGGGTGATTTCCTCGACGATCCGCCGGGTCCGGTTCACCACCCCCAGAAGACGGGGAGTGGCGCCCAGGAGGCGCAGCGGATCGGCTCCCCGCGCAGTGTACTCCAGGTCGTAGCCGGGCAGTTGGACGAAGCGGGCATGGGCGATCTCGCGCCGCAGAAACAGCAGTGCCCGGCCCGAAGAGCCGATCACGGTTTCCCAGCCCCGGCGGTCGAATTCCCGTATCAGGGGCAGACTCCGGCTGGCATGCCCCAGCCCCATATCGAGGACGGTATAGAGAACGGTGCCTGAAGCTCGTGCCACTCCGGTCCGGCTCCTGATTCGATGAGGCAACGACAAATCGCTCCCAGCCTATGCAGCCCGCTGCTGTGGTGCAAGAGCATTGCTTCCCGTTACACGTGACGTTCGATGAAGGGGATTCTCAACTGTTGGTACAGAGACTTGAAGCGCAGTACACTCACCGGCACACGCAGCCTCTGTTGGCACCGACAGGAGTCTCCCTTTCCGCCAGGAGTTTCTCCATGAGACAGATTCGGGTTCTGACCTCCCTCACGATCCTCATCGCACTCGTTCTGCCCCTGGCCGGCACAACCGCCCAGGAATCGAATGGCAAGCGTCCCCTGCCGATCGACGATTACGGCCGGTGGCGCTCGATCACTTCGGTCGCCCTTTCCGATGACGGACGCTGGTTCGCCTGGGCGTACAGCAAACGGGAAGCCGACGATACTCTCTACGTTCGGGATCTCGGGAGCGAGGCGGAGTACACCTACCTGATCCCTCGGGCGTCGGGAGCCGCCTTCTCCGATAACGGTGCCTGGCTGGTCTGCATGCAGACCGTACCGTGGAAGCAGAAAGAAAAGCTCGAGGAAGAAAAGAAACCGGTCCCTCAGACCGCCTATCTGCTCAACCTGGCGACCGGTGACACCCTGGTCTGGGACAACACCGCCAGCTTCGCTTTCTCCGAGAGTTCGAGTCACTTCGCGGTACGCACCCGCAAGAGCGACCGGGGAGCCGAGCACGACGGCACCGATTTGATTCTCTATCACCTGAACGAGGGCTGGGAGGAACTCATCGGCGGTGTCTCCGATTTCGAATTCAACGACGGCGGCAGCCTGCTGGCCTGGACGGTGGACGCCGCCGATTCCGACGGCAACGGTCTCTACCTGATGAGGCTCGAAAGCGGCCGGCGCCTGGCTCTGGACAACGCCCGCCGCGAGTATGCCCGGATGACGTGGGACGAAGACGGGACCGCCCTGGCCGTACTCGGCGGCAAGGAGAAGAAGGGCTTTGAGGAAAAAGAGAACGTGCTCCTGGCCTTTACAGGACTCGATGGATCCGACCCTCCCGTCCGTCACGAACTCGACCCTGCCGACCGCGATGGATGGCCCGAGGGTCTGGTGATCAGCGAAAAGGGGACGATCACCTTCAACGCCGACGCCACCCGGGTCTTCTTCGGACTCAAAGAACAGGAACGCGACCCCGATGCCGACGATGAGGACGAAGGGGAGGCTGACGAGGGTGAGGATAAAGCTGAAGAAGACGAGGATGAAGACCCCATCGCCGACGTGGATATCTGGCACTGGGCCGACGAACAGATCCAGTCGGTCCAGATGATCCGGGCCACCCGCGACCGCAACCGCACCTGGCGGGCGGTCTTCAATCTCGAGGCCCGGAGCTTCTTCCGGCTGACCGACGACGAGATGCGGGACATCAACCTCACCCGCGACGGCCGCTGGGGGATCGGTTCCGATCCGACCCCCTACATCTCAGACTGGGAGGAAAGCCGGGCCGATTACTACCGGGTCGACATCGATACCGGCGAGCGAACCCTGATGTTCCGCGGTCAGGGCCGCACCCTGGGGCTCTCTCCCGACTCACAGCACTTCCTCTACTGGAAGGACGGTCACGTCTGGGATTACGTCATCGCCACCGGAGAGACCCTCAACCTGACCGCCGGCGCGCCGGTGAGTTTCGTCGACGAAACCTACGACCATCCCGGCATAGTCCCGCCCTACCGCGGACTCCAGTGGGTCGAAGGGGGCGAGGCGATCATTCTGGCTCACCGCTACGATCTCTGGCTGCAGCCTCTGGACGGCAGTCCGGCCAGCTGTCTGACCGGCGGGACCGGAGCCGAACAGGAGATCCAGTTCCGGTACCTGCAGACCGATCCCGAGGAGCGGTTCGTCGACCTGTCGGAACCGATCCTGCTGACCGCATACGGGCAGTGGACCAAGAAGGCCGGTTTCTACCGTCTGCGACGCGGCCGCCTGCAGCAGCTCATCTTCGACGACTGCCGCTTCGGGCGGGCCCGCAAGGCCGCCGAGGC
>Ga0180431_10005768_pt1 | contig 14978 bp, 6 predicted proteins | sample SS_ome_11_FD_132459 | JGI IMG/M metagenome (GOLD analysis project Ga0180431, IMG submission 132459) | Hypersaline lake sediment archaeal communities from the Salton Sea, California, USA - SS_1_MS_1 metaG | ecosystem: Environmental > Aquatic > Non-marine Saline and Alkaline > Hypersaline >... | reverse complement strand
CTTATCAAGACCTGTTTGGTGACTGGGTCGTCGCTAACCTGGTGGATGATCCGAGCATCGTCGACGGTCGATATGGCTACTCGGATATCAATCCACCCTCACTCGACATCGAAACGACGTACCGCAAGTCGGATTATCCTGCATCTGGAAGCGGCACCGTGCATCAGCACGGCACGGACTATGTCGAACTGCGGGGCGATAGCCCACTTGCGTTTCGTTTCATGGGTTCCACGCAGATCGGCCTGGTCGATACCACCGCTCACAGTGGGCGCTACTTTTGGTGGTCGAACCGGGGCGATGACTCGGACATGATGCTCACGCGCGCGTTCGATCTTTCGGACGTGAGCGATGCCACGTTAGAGTTCTGGACCTGGTACGATACCGAGGAGGACTGGGACTATGCCTACGTCGAGATCAGCACCGATGGCGGGGAGACCTGGGAGGTCCTCACCACCCCTTCCGGTACCGGCACCAATCCCAACGGCAACTCTTTTGGCTGGGCCTATACCGGGAGGAGCGGCGGTGGTGCGGCGGCGGAGTGGATTCAGGAGCGGATAGATCTCTCCCCGTACGCCGGGCAGGAGGTTGTGGTTCGGTTTGAGTACATCACCGACGACGCGGTCAACCGGCCGGGCCTTGTCCTGGATGATATCGCGATTCCAGAGATCGACTATTTCAGCGACTTTGAGAAAGACGCGGATGGGTGGGAACCGGCTGGCTTTATCCGGCACGCTAATGTGTTGCCGCAGCGTTGGATGGTGCAACTGATTCTCTTTGGCCGTGAGACGGCGGTGCAGCGGCTGGAACTGAACGAGGACCAGACTGGCGAGTGGGTCATCCCGCTGGAGGGTCGCACGGACCGGGCTGTGATCGCGATCTCTGGCCTGGCACCTGTGACGACGGAGATGGGCTCGTACAGCTACGAGATCGAGTTGCAGTAACTGTCTGCCGTCTGGCAAGAATCAATCTTCCTGAAAGCTCCAAATCTGACCTGACAAAGCCGGAGACGCTGCCAAAAAGCGTCTCCGGCTTTGCTGATCCTTGTCCCCAGCAACCTCAGTGGTTGCCGCAACCTCTGCGGTTGCCGCTACCGCCGCGGTTGCCGCAGTCGCCGCTTTCGGGAAGGTCCTCCCCGCATTCGGGTATGCCCGGTACCCACAGGCGAGTCCTGACTATGAGCGGTTTCGCAATACGAGCGGTAGGTAGACCTCGTTTCTTGTTGGCTCGAAGAACAACCCCTTGTTGGACGTGACCGTCACATTGCCGGCGCCGTCCACCACCTGGACGAAGTAGATAAACTGATCGGCCAGCCCTGTAAGGTGTGTCTCCCAGCGATCCCGGTTGGTGTCATAGTCCAGGTCATGGCTCTGCCAGTGGCTGCCGTCCCGTGTATAGATCATCACGACCCGCTGGACGCCAGAGGTATCTTCAGCGGAGACCCCAAAGTCCGCTTCGTCCTTTATGGCAACGCCCTCCACCGTCCAGATGGCCGGCGGTGTGAAATCTGCGCTGGCTGTATCGGTATAGTACACCTGGAACTCGAGCACTGTGAAGCGCCGCAGTGTGCCGCTGTCCTGATCCCCCTGGAACTGGGCCGGCACCACCACCAGGCGCGTCGCGTCGCCCAGCCGGTTGATTGCCCACGGGTTGGACGGGAACCAGGCTTGAGCCTCGAAAGCCGGCTCGCTGGCTGTCGTATCGGTCACAGGCAGGGAGATGAGGGGGTCGAGGAGTTCTTCGGTCGAGGTGGCGCTGAGCAGCACCGCTCCGTGGGGCGTCTTTCCTGCCTTTACCGGCACCGGTTTGCTGGTGCGGGGCTGGATCGGGCGTCCGGGGCTGGCCTGTACCTCGTCGTCGATCGAGTAGTAAGCGCCATGTTCGGATCCGGCCTGTAACTGGAACGCGGACGTGAGGTCAAAGTGCATCGTGTCGGTGGTCAGGTCGTTCACGCTGACCGGTGACATCTCCATCGCCCGCAAGCTGACCGGCACCGACACCCGGTACATCGGCAGGCCGTATAGGGTCGCTTCGATCATTGCTTTCTCATCGTAGGTGCCCAGGCCGCCGCTGGGAACGCTGCCCAGATACCGGTTCTTGGCCCAGCGCAGCGCCTCGCCCACCGATGGGTTCGAATCACTTGTCAACCCCTCCACGAAGAAGCGCATCAACTGCTCTGTGAAGGCGATCGAGTCGTCCATCCCGTACCCGTAGCCGGTGTTTCCGATCCACCAGCCTCCCTTTTGCGCCAGCGCCTGGGCAAAGTCGAGAGGGTATCCTGCACTGGCGTGGGCGTCGTGCACGCTGAAGCCGGAATGGCAGCCCATGGAGAAGTTGACCGTGCCGCTCATGTTGGTCGTGCTGGCCTGAACGTCGCCCGTGTCCAGCGTCTGTGTCCCCGTCGCCGGGATGGCCTGCCAGTGGTCAAAGTGAGCGTTGACCGAGGCCAGGTCTTGAGGGGTATTCAGCCAGTGATTCCGCAGGTCGGCGGCGTCCCATTCGTCGTCGATGAGGGGAGTGATCGCCAGGCCGGCATCGCCCAGGGCAGCACTGATGGTCTTGGCGCTATCGATGAGAAAGTCATAGCCACTCACAAAGGCGGTGCCAGCGTTGCGTGGATTGTTGTCCAGAAAGGCCTGGATCATCGTCTCGATCTCGTCCGGTGTCTCCACCAGGCGACCGATAGCCAGGTCGGGGGTAAAGAGCTCGCGGCCGCGCCATTTGAGCGGCGCGCGGTCGGCATAGAAATCGTCGGTCAGGATATAGCCGAGGTCGAGAGCCGCGTAGGTCGGGTTGCTGACGGTGACCGAAGATCGGATGGCAAAGTCCGACTCATTGGCAATGAAAGATTCGTCCGGCACGCGGTAGAACGGGATCATCAGGTCGTCGCCAACGATAACCAGGTGCTTTAGCGTTGCCGAGTAGGCCCGGTAGTATGAAAGGACGATTCCCTCCTCGATCGCCCGCGCCACTTGATTGGCCTCGTCGGGGTTGCAGGCCTGGCCATCATCCCACAGTGCATAGGCGCTGTTGACAACACCGCTGTGCTCGACGGGCACAACCACGCCCTGCACCGTGGGGTGATCCGCCAGGGTACGCAGCCTGTCGATGAGGGCACTCGTATCCCCGTACCACCCGCTCATACGCTCGTTGTTGATCAAGATGAGTGTTTCGGGCGAGGTGACGCCGGTGCCGGTGTAAATGGTGGTCGGTGAACCCGGTGGGATGGAGGTCGTGCATAGGTCATAGCTGTCCAGGGGGGTGCTGGTTGCCTGCAGCCGATATGGCCGGCGGCTGGAGGCCCCGTTGGCAGATGCCACCAGGATGTAGAGCGTCGTCCCTGGTACACGCACCCGGGTAGTGGCGACTTCATCGACTGAGCCGCTCTGGGCCGATATGGACGTCATCTGGCCGATGGAGGTCATCTGCCCGATGGACGTCATCTGACCAATGGATGTCATTTGCCCGATGGATGTCATCTGGCCGATAGACGTCATCTGGCCGATGGAGGTCATCTGACCTGCGGCGTCCACCTCCTGGCTATCTCCCAGCTCTCCCAGGACATCTTCTGCCGCCTCCTCGGTGGAGGTGTAGAGGTTCGTGAAGAGCACCAGGTCATAGTCCGCAGGCAGGTTGGTCAGTGTCACCGTAATCAGGGCGGGGCTGGTCACGTTCAGTTTGTACCAATCCAGATCCCGCTCGTGGCCAACGTAGCTGTCATAGGTTCCGAGGGCAATGGCGTGAGCCTCCGGCCAGAAGTCGTTGGGCTCGTAGGTGTCTGTGAATAACTGCACCTTTTCCATCTGGATAGCGTCCAGTCCCAAGGGGGGGATCGCCAGCCCCCACACGTCTTCCCCTTTGACGTAAGCGGTGCCGGGGTAATAGAGGTTGATGAAGGGGGCATCGTCCTGCACCTGTGCCTCGACGTTCTCGTACAACGCCTGGCGCGCCGTCAGATCAAGCGTCGCGAGCGCCTGTTCGAGCCAGGCATCCACTTGGGTGTTGCTATAGTTCGCGTGGTTCGCCCCACTCTCTGTAGTGCAGTGGGCCTCAAGAAAGTTGTAGGGATCGGGATAGTCCGCCCTCCAACCAAGGCGGTACATCGGGTACTGGTCGAGGTTGTTCAGATATGTCTCCCATTCCGTATGGCTGACGACAACGGTGGCCCCTAATCCGGTACCGCCGATGTCTCGAAAATCATCAGCTACCCTGTTGGCGATGGCCTCGTGGTCAGGACCGGTAGAGTACCACAGCTCGATGGTCAGATCTGTGCCCATCTCGTCGTCCAGGACGCCGTCTTCGTTCGAATCCATCCAGCCAGCCTGGGCCAGCAGATCCAGGGCCAGGGTGGGGCTGTAGGCGTAGGCGGCGACAGGAGGGTCGTAGCCCTGCATCCCCGGCGGAACGACGCCGTTGGCTACCACTCCATATCCAGACACGATGGTGTCGACAATGCCCCGCTTGTCCACGGCATAGTTCAGCGCCTGCCGCACCCGCACGTCGTTGAAAGGCGGCCGGTCTACTTTCATCCCATAATAGTAGAGGGAGAGCCTGTTGATCAGGATAGCGTTCGGATTGTCGTCGACCTCGCGGATGCGATCGACGGGCACGGGCGCAAGTTCCAGATTCCCCAGCAGGTAATCGTCGTACATCTCGTTCTCGTCGCCGTAGAACTGGTATGTGATGCGATCCAGGTAGGGGCGCCCGGCGTAATAGCCGCCAAAGTGGGTCAGGACGATATGCTCCCCCGCCCTCCACTCTTGGAACTGGAAGGGCCCCGATCCGATGGGCTGGGTGGCGATGCTGCTGGCTGACTCTGAGGGTACGATGGATAGGAAGGGAAGGGGCAGCAGCGTGGGGAAGGGAGCGAACGGCCGGCTCAGGGTAACCTGTACGGTGCCGGCGTTCATGGCCACAGTGGAGCTGATCAGCGGCCCGACCAGCCAGTCGTACGTCCCGTGGCCGGCAGAGGCAACCCGAGCCCACGAGTAGACCACGTCCTGGGCGGTGATCTGGCGGCCGTTGTGGAAGCGAGCGCCCGGGCGGATATGAAAGGTCCAGGTCTGTGCGTCGCTGCTCTCCCACGACTGAGCGATGGCCGGCTGTGGGTTGTGATCCTCGTCCCATTTGGCCAGTCCTTCGAATACCTGTCCGATGATCACCGTATTGCTGCCTTCGTCGGCCGGGTCGAGCGTGCTGGGTTCACTGAGACCAAAGCGAAAGTCTCCGCCGTAGCTACTGCCCGCACGCAGCAGTGCAGGGGATGCCGTGCGCGACGGCGTGGGCATTTCGGCAGCGGAGGCGGTCAAGGCCATGTGCAGCGCGGTGACGAGAGCTAGGACTGTGGCGAGAGTGAACACAAGTTTCAGAGTGGTCTTCACGATTATCTCCTTTACCTGACCTGTGCATCAGGTCCTTGTGGCCGGTGTCGATCTGCGCCGGCCTCTGTTGCCTCCTTCAAATCCAGGTGCGCTCCTAGGCGCTCGAAAATACCGATGGCCCGATCGAGTGTCTCGTGAAACTGGGCGTCTCGAGCCAGAGCGCGGTGCAGCTGGGCTAACTGGACCAGGGCCTGCCCGACTTCGTAGGCACTGTCCAGCGATTCGAGGATTGCCAGGCTGGTCTCCAGTTCCCTCTCGGCGGCATCCCAGTCGGAACGGGCATAGTAGATCATTCCCAATACCTTGCGCGTCGCGCCCTCCTCCAGCTTCATCTCCTGGGATCGGGCCAATTCGAGGGATCTGTTGGCCCACGCCTCTGCTTTGTCGATTTGCCCGAATCCCAGGTATGCCTCAGCCATGTGGCGGTAAGCCTCTGCCAGGAAATCCTCGGCGCGGATGTGGGTACACAGTTCCTGACTCTGGGTCAAGTGCTCGATGGCCTGGTTCCACTGCCGGCGTTTCAGCGCGACGGTGGCGAGGTTCATGTACAGGAAGGCCTCGCCGTACGTCGATCCGAGTTGCTGCCAGGTCTCCAGGCTTTGCCGGTAGAGTGCCTCCGCGTGTCCCAAGTGACCGCGATTGAGGTAGACTCCGCCCAGGTTGTTAGAGATCAAGCCGCACTCGTGCACGTCACCGATCTTGGTTCGGATCTCTAGCGCAGTTTGATAGTGCACGGCGGCCTGTGCCCAGTCGCCCCGGTTAAAGTAGGCCGTCGCCAGGTTGTTGTGTGCCGATCCAGCTCCTGCGATATCTCCCAGTTGCTCGTAGAGGGCCAAGCTCTTTTTGCACTCGTCGATGACCTGTGAGTTGTCGCCGTAGCGGAGGTAGATGGCACCCTGGAGGAAATAGGCGTGGGCCAGGACCTTAAAACGGGCTTCTTTGTTGTCTTCTGAGCATCCGGCCACATCCAGGCTGCGCTGGCACCATTGGAGCGCCTCGGCGTTCTTTCCCTGGCGATGGTGGATGCCTGCGCCTACCAGATAGATCCGTGCCTCCTCGATGGTCTCCATCCCCTCCAGGGCGATCAGCCCACCGCGTAACCAGTTGGAAGCGGCGGCATAGTCGCTCTTTTTCTCATGGATGGCGGCTGTCTTGCGACACAGACCGGCCAGGCGACGGGCTATGTTCTCCGGCGGGTAGTCCGTCAGCATCACCAGATCCTGCGCGCGGTAGATGTGGGCCAGGGCCTCTTCATATTTGCCCAGCGTGTCCAATACCTCGCCCAGTCCCTCGTGGGCCGCTAGCTGGCTCTCCAACTTTTGGTGGCCTTCGCTCTCCGGCACCTGTTCCGCTGCTTTGAGGGCCTGGTGGAAGTGGTGAATCGCGTCCTCGTTAGCATAGATGCTCTGGGCTTTGAGACCGGCCTGCAGGTGGTAGGTGAGAGCCTTCCCCCAGTCCTCTGCCAGGCTAAAGTGGTATGCCAGTACCTCCCAGTACTCGGCCAGGCGGCTGGCCTGCTGAATCTCGATGGATTCGCCGATGTGGCGATGCAGTTGACGGCGGTCGGCATAGAGCAGGCTTTCGTAGGCCACCTCGCGGGTCAGGATGTGGCGGAAGAGGTACAGCAGGTCCCGATAGGGCCCCGCCAGGATCTCTCGTTCTGAGAGTTCATCCAGCCGCTCGCGGACCTCCCCTTCCGCCTGGCGGTAAGGATAGATGGCAGTGAGCAGCCAGTGCTGGAAATCCTGGCCGATGACCGAAGCGACGCGCAGCAGGTTGCGACTGCTTTCTTCCAGCCGGTCGATGCGGCTCATGATCACCCGGTTGACCGAGTCGGGTATCTCGATTTGCCCCAGGTCGGTCCGCGCGTGATAGGTCCCGGTCTCCTCGTTGAGCGTCAGGTAATTCTCGATGAGGGAGTGGGCGACCTCCTCGATGAAGAGCGGGTTGCCCCGAGCCCTGTCCAGGATCAGTTGCTTGAGATGGGGTGGCATCTGGGGGGTGGTAGGCAGGAGGGTATCCAGAAGGCGCAGGCTGGCCTCCTCGGAAAGCTCCTGCAATCGGAGCGGGGTGTGACTGGGGAGATCGGTGACCTTGAGAGTGGATGCCAATGCTTCCTCCGGCCGGTGGGCCAATGCCAGAAGCAGCGGCCGGTCGGTCACCTGGTGTGCCACCTGGTTGACCAGATCAATGGAGGTATCATCGGCCCATTGCAGATCGTCTATCGCAAGCAGCAGGGGCTGCTCGCCGGCCACGTGATTTACCACGCCGACCACGACGCGAAATATCGTCCGCTGGCGGGTCTGTGCGTCGAGCGCACGTATCAGGTCGGGTTCTTCGACCTCCAGGCCCAGCAGCCGCCCGATCAGGACCGTCCATTCGTGCCAGCTCGAATCTATCTCCTGGAGGAGAACGCTGATCTTTTCCAGTTTCACCAGGTTCGAGTCTGCGGGGTCAAAGCCAAAGAGCGTGCGAAGTACGTCGAGCCACGGCTGATAGGGTGTGTGGCGACCGTAGGAAGGGCACGAGGCTGTGACGTTTAGAGATCCTGGCACCTCTGCCCAGTGTACGCTTACCTCGTCGAGGAGCCGTGACTTGCCCAGTCCCACATCGCCGATGATTGTGAGCACCTGTCTATCGCCGGCCAGAGCCATGCCGGTCGTTGTGCGGATCGTCTGCCGTTCCTCGTCGCGGCCGATCAGGGGACGGCGGTCGCGGACGTGGCGTTCCTGCAAGCCCAGTACATGGTAGTTGTGGACGGGCAGCGACTTGCCCTTGACGTGCACTGGCTCCTGTTCATGGAGCAGGAACGGTCCATCAGAACGGGAGTCGCCCGATTGTCGCGCCGTACTCTGGCTGACGAGCACCTGGCCCTCGCGGGCCACGGCCATGAGGCGGGCGGTGAGGTTTACCTCGTCGCCCATGACCGAATACTCCTGGCGGGAGAGCGAGCCGACGTTTCCGGCAAAGACCAGGCCGGTGTTAACGCCGATGCGTTGTTTGAGACAGAAGGAGCCGCAGGAGGTGTGCAGCTTGGCGAAGGCAGCCATTGCCTCTTGCATCTCTAGTGCTGCACGGATGGCTCGCTCTGGATCGTCTACGTGGGCACGAGGTGCGCCAAAGAGCGCCATGATGCGATGGCCTACGGCGTAGCTATCAACCTTGTTGACCACTCCGCCGTACTTGGCGATGATCTGCCTCATCGTCGTAAAGTGGGCGTTCAAGATGGCCGTGACTTCGGCGCTGCGCGCTTCTCCCAGTGCCTCGATGATCTCGTCGATACCGTAAAAGTTGGCAAAGATGACCGTCACCGGGCGATGTTCACCGCCGATGGCGATCCGTTCTGGTTCCAGTTTGATCTTGTCCAGCAGGCCAGGGGGCAGGTACAGTTCCAGTGCCTGGATGCGCTGCACTGCATCTGCAATCCAACGCAGTATGCCCTCTCCACTGGAAGGGGGGATCACCGTTTTCAGGGGATCTGCCAACGCGTAGCCCAGGTCCGGGGTATGTGCCTGAAAGCCACCCAGTCGATGGAAGCCATCCTGTATCCCATCGGTGATTGCCTGGTCGGCGATGGGATGAACGGTCTGGGGATCGATGACGATTTCGCCTGCGGAGGCCAGATCCTCGGCCTGGGCCATCTGAGACATGGCTCTGCCCATAACGGCAAACTCCATGCCGTCTATCGATCCCAGGCGCGCCATGAAAAGCGGGCCGGTACCCAGGCCAATGGTCATCCGCAGTTGGAACTTGCCCTGGGAGGTAGCTGTCTCGGAGAAGCGAGCCATTGTGTCCTGCATCTGGAGCGCGGCCAGGCAGGCGCGAAGCACGTGATGCTCGCCGCCGAAGAAGACGAGCAATGCATCACCTCCGAATTTGAGCAAGTCGCCGCCGTAGTGAGCGGTCACCTCGAGCAGGGCGGCGAAGAAGCGGTTCACGATGGCTGTGATCTCTTCGGCGCCCTCCTTGCCCAATTGCGAAAGCCGTTCCGACATGGCCGTAAAGCCAGAGATGTCGGCGAACATCACCGTGCCGTGCGAGAATCCTCCCTCTACCTTGCCTGGCTCTGGGTTGGCCAGCAGAGGAGCGACGACCTGGCGCGGGAGGTACGTCGAGATAGCGCGCAACAGGGTGCCTAGGTGTTGTGCGCAAAGGTGCCGGTCGATGATCTCATTGCCGGATAGGCATTGTCGCTCCAGAGACGAGGGCAGGCAGTTGCGCACGGCCGCAATCAGCTCTGATCGGCTCGGGAGGTCGCTCCCCTCTGACATAGCCGTCTCCATAGGGCTGATGCTTCAACCTCTTGGGCTTGGAGCAGGGAGGATCGCTACCCTTTTCGCGAGTCAATTATACCTGGGGCGTCTGGAATCACAAACAGAACGGGCCGGCTGCCTGTACCTCTTCAGGTGACTCCAGGCGCGCCCTGTGGGTGCTCCGCCTAGCCAAACCCCCTCCTCAGAGTAACACATTTCTGTCCATGGGACGTAAAGAAAATGTGAGATTCTGGCTAGAACCTATCAGACTTGATGGTGCCAAAGAGGGAGCAATTCTCCTGCGGGATGGGAGCACGGGCATACTTTGTGAGTGCGCGCAAGTGCTGCGTCAGGGGAAGTGAGCGGTTGTTATCGAGGTGCACACGCAAGTTTGTCAGTCTGGGACTGTGTGCCGACGGCGCTCAATGTTGAGATCTGGAGCGCCGTCGGTCTGTCCCCTCAGCGCCGGGATCGATAAAGCCCTCGCATACGCGGATCAGTGGCCTCGCGCAGGCCATCGCCGATCAGGTTCCATCCAATCGAGAAGAACACGATCGCCCCGCTGGGCAGGAGGTAGGTGTACCAGAACTCGAACGCGTTCGATGGTGTTCCGATGATCCAGTTGCGGGAGGATTGTAGCATCAACCCCCAGTCGGCCACCATGTCGTTTCCAGAGAGGCCGACAAAGGTCAGCGCAGCCACCGTCACGACCATCGCGCCGATGTCGGAGGCGATGAGAACGAACATGCCCTGGGTGGAATTGGGCAGCACGTGGCGAAAGATGATGCGCCTGTCCCGCGCCCCGATGGATATGGCCGCCTTTACATATTCCTTGGCCCGTTCGGCCAATACGTTTCCGCGCACCAGCCGCGCGTATTGCATCCACCCGAACAGCGTGAGCGCCAGCGTAAGGAGGCGTTCCACGTTGGCGGTTTGGATTCCGATACCCCCGCCTCCGAAGATGGTCACCATCACCACGATAACCGCGATGATCGGGAAGGCCATAAAGGCGTCGGTGATTCGCATCAGCACCCCGTCGAGCCAACCGCCGGCATAGCCGGAGACCACGCCGACCACGACGCCGATCAGCGACCGGCCTATGGTGATAAACAGCCCAATCCGAAACGCCACCCGGGCACCCCAGACCAGCCCATAGAGTACGTCGTATTGATTCTGCATCGTGCCCAGCGGATGCTCTGGGCTAGGCGGCTGAGGTGGGATTTTGAAGCCATCCCTGGGAACTAGATAGGGATCTTCTCCCTCCGGGGGAGCGATCAGGGGGGCGGCGAGGGCGACGACGGCGAACGCCAGGACGATTATGCCACCGATCACTAGCTGTGGATTTGCGAGAATATGCTTGATGGTCATTGGTAGGGGTACCTCTTAGTACAGTCTGACGCGAGGGTCGACGAACGCGTACAGTATGTCAGTAATCAGGCTGACCAAGACGATGATGAGGCAACTGAATATCGCAAAGCCCACCACTGCCGGGACATCGTTTAGCCAGATGGCCCCCATCGCTGCCCGTCCGAGGCCATGGTAATTGAAAATGATCTCTACGATGGCGATTCCAGTGATGAGCATAGAGGTCGCAGCGCCGCCGATCGAGATCACTGGAAGGATGGCATTGCGACGGGCGTGCAGGTTGACGACCGTACGCTCGTGCACTCCCTTGGCTCTGGCCGTCGTGATATAGTCCTGGCGCAGCGCATCCAGCAACGAGGAGCGCACGATACGGGTGAGCAGCGCCCACTGTGTGAGTGCCAGCGTCAGCCCGGGCAGCACCATGTGGCGGACAGCATCCCAGAATATCCTCAGATCTCCGTTCAAGATTGCATCCACCGTGTACAGCCCCGTGTAAGTGCGAAAGCTCCCCTCGTCGATCATGATCTTGGCCCACGTGCTCAACCGTTCGGGGGGAAACCACTTGAGCCACGCGTAGAGAACGTTCATAGACATCAGTCCAAAGATGAAAGGGGGGAACGCCCAGCCCACGAAAGCGGCGGCGCGGATGACGTGATCGGGAAGGCGCCCGTGGTATCGGGATGCCACGCCGCCGATGGCGAGAGCCAAGACGACGGAGGGGATCATGGCAAAGATCGCTAGTTCGGCCGAGGCAGGCGCGCGCTGCAGTATCCCCTCCAGGACGGGCTGTTTCCAGGAAGGCGACCACCCCCATTGTCCCTTGACCACGTTGCCGATCCAGTTCACATACTGGACCGGAAACGGCTCGTTCAGACCGTATCTCTCAATCGTCTCCTGGATGGTCTCCTCTAGCTCTTCTTGCGTCAGATGAGGGTTCAAGCTTGGCAAGTAAACCTGAGCGCGTTGCTCAGCGGGGATCTGGAGCATAAGGAGGAAGAGGATGGACGTAACGAGGAACATGATGATGGGCAGCATCAACAGTCTGCGGATGATGTATTGGACCATAGGGACTCCCTTCGGCGGTGTGTTCGGCATACAGGCTGGCGCGCGCTGTCTGAACCGTACAGCGCGTTTAGTATATACCTTTCCTGCATCTCGCAGGTTCACTTCTGCGGCGTGCGATTGGGGTCAGCCAAGTCCAGTGGCTGGTGCTCGCGGCGGAATACAGCCGGGGATTACGGGCGGCAATCAATAGTGGATGTGAACCAGTGTTCCCACTTGCGCCCAGGTAAAGAGCCATTCTGCCTCTGGGGTGGGCAGGTTCACACAGCCGTGGCTCATGGGCTGGCCAAAGTTGTTGTGCCAATAGGTGCCGTGCAGGGCATAGCCCCGGTAAAAGTACATGGTGAACGGCACGTTGGGCAGGTAATAGCCGGGCCCGTCCATGTCGTCGGAACGCAGCTTGATCTGGATCTTGTAGCGACCGGCAGGTGTAGGTGTGCGCCCCAGTCCTGTAGAGACGAGCGTGGTGCGCACCAGTGTCTGTCCCTCGTAGGCACTCAGCCTCTGGTGGGTCAGATCCACATCTATCCAGCGCACGTTGCTGGTAACGGATGGAGGGGCCAACGTCGCGGTCGGCGGCAGGGGCAGTGGGGTGGGCAGGGCGGAACGTGGCGTGGCAGAGGGTGCAGGAGTACGCGTCGGCATCGTGGTCGGGGAGGGCGTATGGGTGGGTGTTGGGGTAGGGCTGGATGTCGGTGATGGGGTGGGACTGGGGGTGTGGGCGGGTGGAGATGTGGGCGCAAAAGTGATGGTGGCGGCAGCGGTTCGGGAGGGGATAGGAGCCATCGCGGCCAACGCTGCCAGGTGGTCCGGCAGAACCCACGCGAGTGTGACACCGATGAGAACGACCAGCATGCCAAGGGCAGCGGCAATCGTCCGCTGGCTCCGGCGATGGGATGTGGATGTAGTCGAACGGGCGATGGGCAGCGATATCTGGGGTATGGGGGCGGTAGTGCGTCGGCGCGCCCACCGCAGTGCGGCGTGTGCACGGGGGTTGTCGGGGTCACAGGCCAGCGCGCGGGCGACGTAAGCCAGACTGGCGCGGGGGGTGTCGCTGAGCCACGCCAACCACAGCAACGCGCTCATGTTCGTTGGGTCGAGCATCAGCACGGCCCGGAACTTTTGCCGGGCCCGGGCCTTTTTGCCTGTGCGCGCCGCGCCCTGACCATCCCGAAGCAGGTCATTGACGCGGTTCCCCGTTGATTTCTCCTGCATAACAACCCAGTCCTGGAAATCCTTCAGCACCTATCCCCGCCCCTGCGACATACGCCTGGCGATGCCTCCTGCCTGTTGCTCGCGCCCGGTGGGTGTCCTATGGTCTGTCACCCTCAATGAAGCAAACGATGCCATCGACGATGCCCTGGGCCACCAAGTCCGTTTGCTGGGTGAGCATGGGGCGATCGTTCAACATAAAGCCGGTCTCGATGATAGCACCCGGTGTCTGGCCGTCGATCTCGTAAAAGCTGTGATAGTATATCATGTCATACGTGATGCTGTTGGCGTGAAAGAACATCCCGGTGCGGGCGGCATAGCACTGTGTCAGGCATGCGACCAGCCGGGCCTCTGCATCTGGTACCAGGCTGTCCTCGACGCTGGCGACCTTGAATCCGCTGGCCGGCGGGGTGGCGTTGGGGAAGGCCTCGCAGGAGTCGGCGTGGATGGAGACGAGCGCGTCGGATCGATAGCCTTCCAGGCGTGCATCGAACTCTTCCAGCAGATCGGCCTGGTAACCAAGGTCTTTTAGCCTGGCAGCGACGCGTTGGGCGACGTCGAGGTTGATTTCGGCCTCGGTCAAACCATCGGGACACACCGCACCCGTATCGTTTCCCCAGTGGCCAGCGACGATGCCGATGCGCGGGACGTTGGGTTGTGCTAGACCGGCGGCCGGTGTGGTCGATGGGATGGGCGATCCGGCGGCAGGTGGTTGGGCATCAGAGGGTAGAGCAACGGAAACGGTGGAGGACGGGGCGATTGTCGGTACCATCTCGACGGGTGGCCGGGTGTCGCGTAGTCCGTGAAACATCGCGGAGACGGCCGCTATGCAGGAGACAAGCACCACCAGGCGCGAGGCGGCTGGCACCGCGCCGGTTGCCTCTTCGCGTCTGGATGATCCGCGACCGCTCTTTCGATGCGTCACAACCTCCCTCCTGGCATTTATATTACCCCGGAATGGGGAGGAAGTCAATTGCTGCCAGCGGTTGTCCTGCAACAGAAACGAGGGCTGTCGCCTGACCGTCACCGGCCCTAGACGCACGAGAGCCGGGGTATATACCCCGGCTCTCACCAAAAGGAGGAGAAGAAGAGAAACCGCCCCTGACTCTATAGACATTGTACCACATCTCAACACATGGAACTTGACGCCAACCCTACGGCAGGCCTACGACAGGCCTACGCCGGTTACAGAAAAAGAGAGGGCTCCACACGGAACCCTCTGTTGGGACACACAAGTTGATCGTTGTGGCGTCACGTTTTTAGCGCGGGTAGCACAAAACTGAAAGTGCTGCCCTCGCCCGACTTGCTCTCTACCCACACTCGTCCATTGTGCTTTTCGATCACCGTCTTGACGATAGACAGACCGAGTCCTGTACCCGTGATGCGCAGCGTGTCCTCGGATTCCACCCGATAGAACTTGTCAAAGATGTATGGCTGTTGAGCCGGCAGGATGCCGATGCCGTTGTCGGACACGTGCACTACGATGTGCCCGTCATCCTCGAGTGCGGTCACGGCGATCCATCCGCCGTCACGTGTGTACTTCATCGCGTTATTCAACAGGTTGTCCATCACCTGGCGCAGGCGGTGGCGGTTGCCATGGACGAGTGGCAACGCTTTGGGCGGGTCCCAGCGCAGTTCCTGATTCTTCTTCTCGATCCGCGGTCGGAACTCACGGAGCGTCTGTTCGATCACTTCCAGCAGGTTGCAG
>Ga0180431_10005761_pt1 | contig 14991 bp, 10 predicted proteins | sample SS_ome_11_FD_132459 | JGI IMG/M metagenome (GOLD analysis project Ga0180431, IMG submission 132459) | Hypersaline lake sediment archaeal communities from the Salton Sea, California, USA - SS_1_MS_1 metaG | ecosystem: Environmental > Aquatic > Non-marine Saline and Alkaline > Hypersaline >... | reverse complement strand
GACCGCTTCGGGGAGATTCGGGCGCAGCAGCTCGAGGCATTCGCCGATCACCGGCCCGAGGGCGCACGGCTCCCGGCACGCGGGGGCGCTGTTGGTGAACATCACGATTTGCTCGACGAGCTTTCGGGCGCGTTTGCCGGCCATCCGGAGGTTCGAGACGTTTTTATGCGCCCGCGCATCCTCGGCGAGGAGCCGCTCCGTCATTTCGCTGTAGCCGAGGATGAGCGTGAGCATGTTGCGCAGGTCGTGCGCCACGCCGGCCGCGAGCACGCCGACCACTTCCATCCGCTGGGCCTGGAGGAGCTGCTGCTCGAGGAGCGCGTTTCGCGCTCTGAGCTCGTCGCGGTAGCGCCTCGTGCGCAGGGCGCTGTTGAGCCGGGCGACGAGGTCCTCCTTGGAGACCGGTTTGTTGAGCAGGTCGGCCGCGCCCAGGTCGAGCGCGCGGCGCTTGAGCTCGCAGTCCCGGGCGCCCGTGAGCATAATGACCTCGACGTCGCTCGTGCGTGCGTTCGCTTTCATCTCGGCCAACAAATCCAGCCCGTCCTTGTCGGGCATCCTCACGTCGAGGACGGCGACTTCGTAGGGCGCCGCGAGCAGGGTCGCCATCGCTTCGGCGGCGCTCGTGGCGAAGGCCATCGCCCACGCGTCGGTCCGGTCGTGAAGCATCCGCTCGAGCCCCTGGAGCTCGCGCGGCTCGTCGTCCACGAAGAGGATGCGTCTTTTCATGGTGCCGTCCTGTCCGTCCCGGCCTGTTTCAGGTCGGCAGGCGGATGATAAACGTCGTGCCTTTCCCCACTTCGGTTTCGAATGTGAGCGCGCCCCCGTGCTTTTCCACCACGACGTTGTGCGCGATGGAAAGGCCCTGCCCCGTGCCTCGGCCGACGGGCTTCGTGGTGAAGAACGGGTCGAAGATGCGGTGCCGCACCTTTTCGGGGATGCCCATCCCCGTGTCGGCGATGCGGATGACCGCCTCGTTCCCTTCCTGTCGTGTGCTCGCGGTGATCGTGCCTTTGCCCTTGGTGCCGTCGCCGACCACGTCGGCGATCGCGTGCGCTGCGTTCACGAGCAGGTTCAAAAAGACTTGGTTCAGATCGCTCAGATAGCACGGTACCGGCAGGAGGTGCGGGTCGAAGTCCGTGACGACGTCGGCGACGTACTTCAGCTCGTTGCGCGCCACGATGAGCGTGCTTTCGAGCGCCTTGTTGATGTCGGCAAACGCCTTCTTGCCCTCGTCCGGGTGCGAGAAGTCCTTCATCGCCCGCACGATGGTGGCGACGCGCTGAACGCCTTCGAGCGTCTGCTCGATCGCTTTCGGGATTTCCTCCTTGAGGTAGGCGACGTCCGCGTCCTGTTCGAGCGTGATCAGGCGGTCCACCATCTCGTGCGCCGCCCCGTGCGTCTCGACGGCGTTCTTGAGCGCCTGGTACGCTTCGAGCACCTGCTGGAGCTGCTCGAAGGCGTCGGAGAGAAAGCGCGTGTTGTCGCCGACGAACTGGATCGGCGTGTTGATCTCGTGGGCGATGCCCGCCGCCAAGGCGCCGACCGACTCGAGCTTCTGCGCTCGGGTCAAGTCGTTCTCCATGACCTTCTGCTCGGTGATGTCGGCGCCGAGCAGGACGAAGCCCGCATACTCGCCCTTGTGGGTGCGCATCGGACTGACGGAGAGGCCGAGGAGCCCGAGCGTGTCGTCGGGGCGGGTGAAGCGGATCTCATCGAGGTGGACGGGCTTGTCCGCCTCGCGGGCCGCCGCGATCGCCTCGAGCGCCTCGGGGCCGTGCCACCGGATGGGGCACTCGGAGAACGGTCGGCCCAGCGCGTCTCCGGCTTGGATGTCGAAGGTCTGCTCGGCCGCCGCGTTCCATTGCGTGACGCGATCCTCCTCGTCAACGCCGATCACGATCGAGCTGACGGACGACAGGATGTTGTGCATCAGGCGGTTGGCTTCTTCCGCGGCCTGCCTGGCCTGTTCCGCCTTCTCTTTTTGGAAGCCGACCTCGAACAGGGCCTCGCCAAGCTCGGCCGCGTTCCGCTCGGCGGCGGACTTCGTGCATTCGAGCTCCCCGAGCGCCCGCTCGGCCCGTTCCTTGGCGGTGCGGAGCTCCTGCTCGGCCTGCTTGTGCTCGGTCACGTCGCGGAACAAGCCGACAATAAGGGGCCGGCCCCCGATCGTGAGGGCCGAGGCGCTGACGATCACCGGGACAACGGTCCCGTCTTTCCTCATGATCTCGGCGTCGAAGTCAGTGCCGTTGCCCTTGGCGAGATAGGCGGCGAATTTCTTCTTGGCCTGGTCGGCCTTGCCGGGAGGGTGGAGCTCGGACTGGTCCATGCCGACGATCTCGTCGCGCGGCCGCCCGCAGAGCTCCTCGGCCTTGCGGTTGGCTTCGAGGATGCACCCCGTCTCGGCGTCGGTGAGGAACGCCGCTTCATTGAGGTGCTCGAACAGGTGGCGGTACTTCTCCTCGCTTTCGACGGGGGCCTTGGGCTCCGTTGCGAGGATGGGTGTGCGTTCTTCCGGGTTGCTCAAAGCGTATCTCCACTTTTGCAGGGCAAGCCCTGGAAGTTCTCGAAGCAAGGGACGTGCCAGTCGGCACTTGTGGGGACAGGCTTCCGGGCCGCGCGAGTGGTGTACGGGTCTCAACTTCCTGATTGGCAAGTAGTTGCGAGCCGAGATTCAGGCGTGGCGGAGAGGGTGGGATTCGAACCCACGGTACCCGTAAAGGTACAACACCTTAGCAGGGTGCCACTTTCGACCGCTCAGTCACCTCTCCGCGGAGGACGAGTGGGCCTACCAAGGCCTTGATACTGCCGTCGGGAAGCCGTGTCAAGCGTCAAGGAGCGTCAGACCTTCTCCGGCGGCGGGGCGCCGAGGGCGGCGTAGAGCTTGTCGGTCGTCAGCTTGAGCCGCGAGCCCAGGATGTTGGTGAGGTTCGCGTAGAGCTTCGTGGCGAGCCGGGGGAAGCGCCCACGCAGGCGGCGGAGGGTTCGGTCGTTGAACCGCAGGAGCTCGGTCTCCTCGGCGGTGATGACGGTGGCGGTGCGGGGCTCACGGAGCACGAGCGCCATCTCCCCAAAGATCTGGCCGCGTTCGAGCCGGGCCACGGTCTGGGCGGCCGCGCCTTCGCCGCGCACAACGTCCACGCTGCCGCGAATGATGGCGAACATCGTGTCGCCGACCTCGCCTTCCCGCACGATCATCGTGCCCTTCGGGTAGTCCTGGAGGCCGGCGGCGGCCATCACCTTGCGCACCTGCCAGCGGCTCATGTTGCGGAACAGATTGATGAACTGGCGCGGGGCCTCGCCGACGCGCAAGGAAACCACGTCCCACAACGTGACGAGCTCGAGCCGGAGCATGAGCACGGGCAGGATGACGAGGCTGCCGAAGAGCGCCGTGACCATGGTGATCATCATGAGGAGGCCGAAGTACACGGTCGGCTGGAACTTGCTCACGAGCAGCACGGCGAACGCGATGCCGAGGGTGATTGAGGTGAAGACGATCGGCTGGCCGGCGGTGAGCAACGACGCCTTCATCGCGCGCTTCTTGTCGAAGTCCTTCTTGAACTCGCCGTTGTAGCGGGCGAGGTAGTGGATCGTGTCGTCCACGGCGATGCCGAGCGCGATCGAGGCGATGAGGCTCGTGGCGCTCGAGAGCGCGATGCCCGTCCAGCCCATGATCCCGTAGTTGATGAGGATCGGGAAGACGTTGGGGATCATGGCGACGAAGCCGACTTTGACGGACATGAAGAGCGCGGTCATGATGATGAAGATGCAGATGAAGGCGAGCGAGAGGCTCGAGACCTGGCCCTTGGTGATCGCGTTGGCCGATTCGCTCACCACGAGCGGCAGGCCGGTCACGTGGATGTCGAGGTCTTTGGAGAAGGCGATCGCCTCGGCCGGCGGTTTTTTCAGGGGTGCGCCGTCCGGCTTGCGGCCGCACAATTCGAGGATTCGCTCCTTGGCGAGCACGAACTCGCGTGCGCCCTCGAAGTGGGCGCGGAAGATGATGTTGATCGCGCGGTAGTCCTCGGTCACGACCTGCTTGATCTCGGTCTGGTCCTTGCCGAACGCCTGGGGGAACTGTTTGACGAGGGTCTCGACCTGGCTGCGCTCCTCGGGCAGCGCCTGCCGCTCGTAGTTGAAGCCGGCCATGAAGGCGTTGGTCATCTTGAGGTACTCGACGAGGGAGATCGCCATGTCAATGCCGGGGTCTTCCTCGACGACGCGCTTCTGGAGCTCATCCATCTGGCGCAGCACCGCGGGCTCCATGAAGTAGGGGATTTCTTCGGGGCCTCGGTACTCCATGACGACGTTGATCGTGTAGCAGCCGGCCATCACCTCCTGGATGTCCTCGAAGTTGGTGCGGACCTCGGCGCCGCTCTTGAAGAAGCTGATAACGGCGTTCTCGACCTTGAGGTTGAGCAGCCCGCCGACGCCCGGCAGGCCGATGGCAAGCGCGATCACGACGACGGCGGCGATGTAGACGAATACCTGGCCTTTGACGTCGAGCCGGTGCAGCCCGCGCAGGAACCACAGGACGGGCGAGCGCTTGGTCTCGAGGTCGTCCCCGTGCGCCTCGGCCTCCTTTTCTTCCTCTTCCTCCTCCTTGCTCTTTTTTTTCGGTAGGGGCAGAAGCGCGAGCAGCGCGGGGAGAAGCGTGAGCGACAAGATGATGAGCGCCAGCAGGCCGAAGCAGGAGAAGAAGGCGAACTCGCGGATCATGTCAATGCGGTTGAGCGCGAGTGAGCCGAAGCCGATGAGCGTCGTCGCCCCGGCGAGAAAGACGGGGAGACTCACCCGGAAGAGCGTCGAGGTGACGATCTCCTTCTTGAGCCGGCGGCCTTCGGCGGCCTCCTCGAAGAACTCGCTTACGACGTGAAGCGCGTACGCGTTGCCGATGGCGATGAGCAGCGTCGGGATGACGACCGTGATCATGTTGAGGTACGCGCCCATGAGCGACATGAGGCCGAAGGTCCAAACGTAAGCGACCCCGGCCGAGACGAGCGGCAGGACCACGCCGCGCACGTTGCGGAAACAGACGGCGAGGATGATCACGATCAGGCCGAGCGTGAAGCCGGACAGCGTCTTGAGGTCGGCCTTGAGGTATTCCACGACCTCGTCGGCGATCACGGGGCTGCCGATCTGATAGACGAGCTTGGCTTCGCCTTTTTGGGCGCCCAGCTTCTCATTGGCCGCGTTGACGATCTCCCGGACGATCTTGACCACGTCTTCGGCGTTCGAGCCGATGATGATGGTCACCGTCGTGGCGTCGAGCCGCTTGCTGATGAGGTTGTTCCTGAACAGGTTGACGCCTTTGAGAAACTGGCGGAAGAACGCGTCTCGCTCCTCGGGGGTGTCAATGTCCTTGATGCGGTTGTAGAGCACCTGGGCGGTCCCGCGGCGCATGAAAGCGGGAATGTTCCTGATCGTCTCGATCTGCTTGTAGAGTTCTTGTTGGGCGTCGGCGAGACCGAGGACCTTCCGCACCGGCTCAATCGCGGCGGCCTTGGCGGCCGCCTCTTCGCGGCTCATGCCCGTCTTGATGAGCCGGGCTTCTTCCTTCTTGCGGATTCGGGCGTTGATGCCCTTGATGCTCTCGGTGATGTCCTCGATGACCTCCAAGATCGCCGGATCGAGCACGGTCTTGCCTTCGGGGGCCTTGACCACGATGAGGATGAGCTCGTCCTTGCCGAAGGTCTCGACGAACTTGTTGTAGAAGAGCGTCGAGGGGAGGTCGCGGATGAGGACCTTTTCGGTGGGGTTGCGCGTCTCGGGCACGCCCTTGATGAGGAGCGCCGCGCCGAAGAAGGCCGTCACAAGGCCGACGAGAATAACAACGACGACGGCGTGGCCGACGATCCAGGCAAGGAGCGCACGGAGACGCTTCATCGAGGTTCCTCTGGCACTCTGTGACGTCCGGCAGCGATTAAGTACCGCTCCGACGAGGGCGAAGTCAACGGAATTCTCGTCCCAGTTGCCGATGGCGACGCCTGTTGCGGCATCGGCTGCAACAGCGGGAAAGCGGCCTCAAGAAAAGCGTAAAGCCTGCCGCGCCCCGGCCGATACCTGTAAGGCAGAACAGGTCCCCTTCTTTCCAGCATTCGGCCTTCGGGCCGTGTGAATGGCGCAAGGGGCGAGCGGTGGGTCTGAAAGGAAAGTCTCCACTTTGAGAGCGACACAATCTCTGCCTAGGAGCCCATGACAGTTCTCGCCCCTGCGCTGAACTCGTCCGGGCAGGCACGGCCACATGCCGTGCCTGCCCTTTTTGCTGCCTGCGCGTGAGGAGCGCTTGATGCGTGTGGCGGGAATCGGTAGCATTGCGGCAAACGGCGGGCCGGTTTCATCCTTCAAGGAGAAAACAATGGCGGGCGCAACCCGAACCCTCGAGGCAAGCGGCCACCTGATTGATTCGGGCCTGATGGCCGCGATTATGGACGCGGTCATCCTCGGCGGCGGCGAGTTCGAGATCGCCGAGTTCGAGGTGGGCCGGACGAACCAGGACCACTCACGCCTCGTGATTACGGTGAGCGCGCCGACCGCCGAGCGGCTCGAGGCGCTCGTGGGCGATCTCAGCCGGCTCGGCTGTTTTTCCGCCGAGGCGCCGAGCGCCACGCTCAAGCCCGCGGCCAAGGACGGGACCGCGCCGCCCGATTTCTACTCGACGACGAATGCGACGACCTTTGTCCGGCTCGACGGCGAGTGGGTTCGCGCGGCCGGCCAGAGGATGGATTCAGTCATCGTCGTCGAGGAGGGCCGCCCTGCGTGCCGGCTGCTGCGCGAGGTCAAGCAGGGCGATCTCGTCGTCTGCGGCTACGAGGGGGTGCGCGTGGTGCCCGAGTTCAAGGCGCGCGACCGGAGCGAGTTCAGCTTCATGTCGAGTGAGATCAGCTCGGAGCGCAAGGTGGAACTCGCGGTCCGTGACCTGGCGAAGATGATGCGCGAGGTGGTCGGGCGCGACGGTCGGATCGTCGTCGTGGCCGGTCCCGTCGTGGTGCACACGGGGGGCTCGGACGATCTGGCGGCGCTCATTCGAGGCGGCTACGTGCAGGCGCTGCTGGGTGGGAACGCGGTCGCCGTGCATGACGTCGAGTGCGCGCTCTTCGGCACCTCGCTCGGGGTGGACCTGCGCACGGGCCGCCGGGCCGAGGCCGGCCACCGCAACCACGTTGCCGCGATCAACGCCGTGCGGGCCGCGGGCGGGATCAAGCCGGCGGTACACAGCGGGCTGGTGAAGTCCGGCGTCATGTACGAGTGTGTCGTCAACGACGTGCCGTTCGTGCTCGCGGGCAGCCTGCGCGACGACGGGCCGCTGCCCGAGACGCTCATGGACCTCTACGCGGCACAGGCCGCCTACGCGAAGGCGCTCGAGGGCGCAGACCTTGTGCTTATGCTGGCCTCGATGCTGCACGCGATCGCCGTGGGCAATATGCTCCCGTCGTCGGTCACCACGGTGTGTGTGGACATCAACCCGGCGGTGGTCACCAAGCTCAACGACCGCGGCAGCGGCCAGGCGCTCGGCATCGTCACCGACGTCGGCCTCTTTTTGAATTTGCTGGCCCGGGAGCTTCCATGATCGTTGACGGGCGGCGAGGTGTGGCGTATCCTATGCTCGACCGCGAGGAGAACGCTGAATGAGAGAAAACCAGTCTGAGCCATACTACGCGGTCACCGTGTATCGGGCGTCGGTGGGGCTGCCGTCCATCCGGGAAATAGACCGGACAGGGACGTCGAAACTTTATTGGAATCCGGTGATCCGCTACCGCAATCAGCGGGAATGCGAAATCATCTACGTCATGGGCGGCACGGGCCGCATCGCCGTCGAGAACCGGTGGCACGAAGCTTCGGCGCATCACGTGGTTTTCACACCGCCCGCGACGCACCTGGACCTCATCACGCAGGAAGAGGACAAGTTTGATCTGCTGTACGCCCACTTCCGCATGCATAACGACCACCAGTACCGGCGGATCAACGGCCCGGTGCCTTTCATCTTGCAGAAGATGGAGGCGTACGACGACGAGGCGTACCCGAACATGTTGTGCCTTCCGGATCACTTTATTGTGCCGGAAGACAACACGGTCCTCGAGTATCTCTTGAAGGCCCACGAAATCTACGAGGCCAAAGCCCCCGGGTACCATCAGGAAGGCTGCCTCCTTGTCCTTGGCGCCCTTCACCAGTTGTCCGGCGCGTTTATCAAGAGCCTTTCCGACGTGGCCACCGGCCCCGGGATGAGGGCGTTGGCGCTCGCCAAGCGCGTGCGCAGCTACATCTATGCGCGTCGAGGTCAGTTGGGCAGCGTCAGCGAGATCGGGAAGCTCTTCGGCATGAATAGCCAGCACCTTTCGAGGGTGTTCAAGAAGACGTACGGCGAGAGTATCTTGACGTTTGCCAACCGGCAGCGCGTCGAGGCGGCCAAACCGTTGCTGCGCGTTGTGGACAAGACTGTCGCTGAGGTCGCCAAAGAGAGCGGCTTTGAGACCACCGACTATTTCCGGCGGGTGTTTCGGAAAATCGTCGGTCTTACGCCCACCGAATTTCGGGCGCTCCGAGCGAGCGACTCCAGCTCACGCGAGGAACAGTTCCTCGCCGACACCAAGTAAGAGATGCCGCGTCGGGATGCCGCGCCCGGTTGCGCGCTTGACGGCCCGCGCGTCCTGCGGCATGATGCCCCAAGCAAACAACCCTCAGCTCGTGGAGACCCACACGTGGCGGACTGCAAAAACTACGAGAAGAACATGAAGCGGTGCAATTGCACCTACGAGCCGTGCAGCCGGAAAGGCTATTGCTGCGAGTGCATCGCCTACCACTGGCGCCTGGGCGAGCTGCCGGCCTGTTTCTTCCCGAATGACGTCGAGCGTACGTACGACCGCTCCATTGCGGCGTTCATCCGGTCCAGGCAATCTTGACTCGGTTGACGGCACAATAACGAATCGGTTACAGGAACCGGGATGAGATCCCCGGGAGAGGCGTTTCCATGCGGTGGCGAAGTTTCCCTGTCTTGGCCCTGGGCCTCCTGATCCTCGCCGGCTGCGTCTCGCACGTCGAGATCGGCGACAAGGTCATGGGCACCACAATGAAGATCGAGGCCGTGTCGCGGTCGCTCTCGAACGACGACCTCAACCGCGCGGTCCTCGACGCCATCGAGACGGCCAAGAAAGTGGACCGCCTCATGAGCACCTGGCGGGAAGACAGCGAAATCTCCCGCCTCAATCGCGCCAAGCCGGGCGAGTGGGTCGCGCTCAGCCCCGAGACGTACGAGGTGCTCGTCATGGCCGTCGAGGTGGCCAAAAAGACCGACGGCGCATTCGACGTCACGGTCGGCCCGCTCGTGGACTTGTGGGGCTTCGGGCCGAAGTCGCCGCCGGTGCCCACCGAGGTGCCGTCCGACGAGGCGATCGAGGCGGCCAAGACCGTCGTCGGCTACACGCATATCCTCATTGACGCGACCAACCGGCGCGCCGCGCGCGACGCCGAGGGCGTCGAGGTGGACCTCGGCGGCATCGCCAAGGGCTACGCCGTGGACCTTGCCGTCAAAACGCTCCAGCGCCACGGCATCAAGAATGCCCTCGTCGAGATCGGCGGCGAGACGGCCGCCATCGGCCTCACCGAGAAGCATGAGCCGTGGCTCATCGGCGTGCGCCACCCAAGCCGCCCGATGGGGCATTTCCTCACCACGATCGAGCTCCGCGACGGGGCGATCGCCACCTCGGGCGATTACTTCAACGTCTATTCGATCAAGGGCCGCCTCTACTCTCATATTATTGATCCCGCCGCCGGAAAGCCCATCACGAACAACGTCTGCAGCGTCACCGTCCTTGCCAAGGAGTGCGCGCCGGCCGACGCCCTCGCGACGGGCCTCATGGTCATGGGGCCCGAGAAGGGGATCGAGCTAGTCGAGTCCATGCCCGGCGTCGAGGCGATTATCGCCTGGCGCACGGCCAAAGACACGATCGAGACTAAGGCCAGTCGCGGCGCCAGATGCTACCGCCTCAATCCCTAGTCCTGAGCGACAGCGACCTCGGGTCGCTGGAGTCGAAGCCCGAAGGGCGCATTTCGAACACCCGGTGTGAGAAATGCGGGCTAGCCCCACCGAAAATCGCGGGAACATTCTTTCGGCCGCCGTGTCCATAAGGGACAAACAATACCGCGGCCCGGCTCGCGGACCGCGGCGACCGAAAGGAATTCCGGTGGGATTGGAGGCACGGCAATGAAAGCGTTCCAAGTTGTCCTGGTGGCGGTGGCGGTGGCGTGCTGGGCCGGCGTGGCGTTTGGCGATGGGTTCCTCGTCGTCGAGCGGCCCGAGGTGCCGATCTACAACGCCTACAACGTCAAGTATCACCGCGTCACTGTCGAGATCAACGACCAGATCGCGCGCACGACGATTGATCAGGTCTTCGAAAACCCCGGCAAGCGGCCGATCGAGGTGAGCTACATCTTCCCGGTCCCCGCGGGCGCCTCGATCTCGTCCTTCAGCATGTTCGTGGGCGAGACCGAGCTCAAGGGCATGGTGCTCGACAAGGACGAGGCGCGCAAGATCTACGAGGACATCGTCCGGCGCAAGAAAGACCCCGCGCTCCTCGAGTACGTCGGCAGCGGGCTCATCAAGACGAGCGTCTTCCCGATCCCGCCGGGCGAGTCGCGCACGAACCGCATCGTGTACGAAGAGGTGCTCCGGCGCGAAGGCAACCTCGTCGAGTACATCTATCCCCTCAACACCGAGAAGTTCAGCGCGCAGAATCTCGAGGAGGCGACGGTCAACGTCTCGATCACGAGCACGGCGCCGGTCACCAACGTCTTCTCGCCGACGCACGACGTGCGGGTCGAGCGCTTCACCGACTTCCGCGCGACGGCGACCTACACCGAGCGCAACACGAAGCCGGCCATAGACTACAGGCTCTACTACGCCACGTCGGAGCGCGACGTCGGCGCCTCGGTCATCTGCTACCGGCCCGACCCGAACGCGCCGGGATACTTTTTGCTGCTCGCCTCGCCGAAGGCCGAGATTGACCGCAGCCGGATCATGACGAAAAACCTCATCTGCGTCCTTGACCGCTCGGGCAGTATGAGCGGCGAGAAGATCGAGCAGGCCAAGGGCGCGCTCAAGTTCATCATCAACAGCCTGAACGAGGGTGATCGTTTTGGGCTGGTGACCTACAACAACGAGGTCCACGTCATGAGCCCGGAGCTGCTCGCGAACACGAAGGAAAATCGCGATGCAGCGCTCGAGCACGTTGAGGGATTGCGGGCAACCGGCGGGACGAATATCCGCGACGCGCTGCTCGAGGCGCTCAAGCTCGCCGTCGAGGGCGACCGCCCGAACATCATTATCTTTCTCACTGACGGCCTGCCGACCGTCGGCGAGAGAAACATCGAGCGCATCGCCGAAAGTGTTTTGGGGGCGAACAGTGCCAAAGCGCGCCTCTTCGCCTTCGGCGTCGGCTACGACGTGAACGCCGTGCTGCTCGATAAGCTCTCGAGCCAGAACCACGGCGTCTCCGAGTACGTCCGGCCCAAGGAGGACATCGAGGTCAAGGTTTCGAGCTTTTACGCCAAAGTGCAGAACCCGGTCCTGACCGACGTCGTCTTCGACTTCGGCGGCCTCGTCGTGACCGATCTCTTGCCCAAAGTGATTCCGGATCTGTTCGAGGGCGGTCAGCTCGTCCTGGCCGGCTGCTACAAGGAGCCGATGAAGGCGACGGTCCTCATCAAAGGCAAGCTCCAGGGCAAGGAAATCGCGTTCGAGTACCCACTCGAGTTCAAGGCCGAGACCGACGCCACGGCGAACAACTTCGTCGCGCGGATCTGGGCGTCAAAACAGATCGGCTACCTCATTGACGAGATGCGCGTGCACGGCCGCGACCAGGAGCTCGTGGACGAAATCGTCCGGCTGAGCAAGGAATTTGGGATCATCACCGAGTACACCTCGTTCCTGATCGAGACCGACGAGGAACCCCCAGCGCCGGAGGCGGCCGCCATGACCCGTGAACGCCTCGATAGGTCGCTGGGCGTCACCACCGGCTCGCATGGCGTGGCCCAAGCCGAAAACGCAGGGAAGATGCAGCGAGAAAACCAGGTCAACCTCACCAACGATTTCTATGACGCCAATGGCAACCTCGTGAAGTACGACGCCGTGCGCAACGTCGGCTCGAAGGCGTTCTACCAGCGTCAGGGCTCTTGGGTGGACGCGACGTTCGACGCCAAGACGCAGCAGCCGACGAAGATCGTGCAGTTCTCCAAAGAGTTCTTCGATCTCATCGGCAAGCTCGGCCGCGACAGCCAGTACCTGTCGTTCGCCGATAACATCATCGTCAACGTCGAGGGTCAGGCCTACCAGATTATGCCGGCCGCCGAGGAATAGCCCGTTCACATTGCATTGAAGCGCGGCGTTGGGACGTTTTCCCGACGCCGCGGTTGTTTGGATGCCGATGCCTACCTGAGGGGCATGGTGTAGAGCTCTTCGAAGCGGTCCACGACCTTTTCCCAGTCGTACTCGCGCTTGACCCGCGCGATCCCCTTGTCGTGCTCGGCCCGCACGAGCTCCGGATGCTCGACGAGGTGCGCGAGTTTCTGGGCGAGGTCGCCCACGTCCTTGTTCCGGAAGGTGGTGCCGCATTCGCCGAGCGCCTCGCGGCACGACTCGATGTCGCTCGCGAGCACGCACCGCCCGTACGAGAGCGCCTGCAGGAGCGAGTGGGGGAGACCCTCGATCTCCGACGGCAAGACGTAGAGGTAGGCGTTGCTGAAGAGTTCCTCCATCTCGTCGTCGGTGACGAAGCCTGTGAAGATGACGTTATCGCCCGCGGCGCGTTTCAGGTTCTCCGCATAATCACGATCGAACATCGTGCCGCCTGCGATCACCAGCTTCATCGCCGGCCGCACGCGCCGGAACGCCTCGACGAGATAATGCGCACCCTTCTCCGGCGTGATCCGGCTCAGGAAGAGAATGTAGCGTTCCGGATCGAGCCCCCAGCGACGCGCCGCGTCGAGCGCCCGCGGCGCGTTCATGTCCACCCCCGTCGGCACGTAATACACTTTTCGGCCGTAGCGCTGCTCATAGTAGTCCCGCAGCTCCTTCGACACCGTCGTGGTCACGTCGGCGAAGTGTGCCGAGCAGTACGCGCCGGCAAGGAGCGAGCGCCGGGCGAAGCCGCCCCACTTGGCGCGCGACCAGTCGAGACCGTGGACCGTGGCGACAACGCGTGCCCGCCGCGTGTAGTAGGCGACCGGCATCAGCAGGCACGGCCCCATGCTGTGATAGTGGATGACGTCGTACGAGCGCCCGAAGCTGTCGGCGGTCGCAAGGACCGTGTGGAGGATGTTGTCGAGGTGTTTCGAGCGCACCGTCGGCAGGAGCTTGAGCCGGACACCCTTGTAGGTGCGCAGGTGGCCGAGGCGCGCGGGCGCCTCCACGTCGGGCCGGGCCCATTCGCGGCGGATATACCCGCGGCAGTACGCGGTCACGTCGTGCCCGCGCGCGGCGAGGCGCGTCGCCACCTGTTCGGCGAAGTTTTCGGCCCCGCCGAGCGAGCCGGGGAAACCCCGGATGCCGAGCATGACGATGCGAAGAGGGCGGCGCACCTCAGCCCTCCTGGCGCAGCGTCTCGAAGAACCAGTAGGCGAGGGCGTGGCACACGACGCAGTGCGCGTCCTCGACGAGACCGTAATGTTCGGACGCGGCGTAAATGGGCATCTGCGCCAGCTCGCGCAGCTTGCCGCCTTTGAAGCCGCACAGGCCGATTGTGACCCCGCCGTTCTCGTTCGCGTAACGGATCGCGCGGAGCACGTTCTCCGAGTTGCCGCTCGCGCTGATGCCGATCACGATGTCGCCGGGCTGGAAAAACGCGCGCAGCGGGGTGACGAACACGTCGGCGTAATCAATGTCGTTCGAGATCGCCATGAGCAGCGGCACGTTGTCGCTCAGGTTGATCGCGCGAACGCTTTTCTTGCCGATCGTCGTCGGCATTTTCACAAGGTCGTTCACCATGTGCGCCGCGGTCGCCGCGCTCCCGCCGTTGCCGCAGAGGAAAAGGCGTTGGTCGTTCGCGTACGCTTTCTTGAGGGCGTCGAGCGCGGCGGTGATCGCCTTGCGGTCGAGCGCCGAGATGAGCCGCGCGCTGTCGCCAATGTACGTGTCGAGGAACGTCATGGAATGTCTCCTCTTATATCCTGAGGATGATGGACGTGACCGCCGTATGGAGGTCCGTCGTGATGAAGTCGGGTACACACGCGTCCTCGGCGCGGAACTTTGTGACGGGCATCTCCCGCGCGATGAGAACCGTCCGGCACCCCGCCTTGTTGCCGGCGACGATGTCGCCGAGCTTGTCGCCGACGAACCACGCGCGTTCCGCCTCGAAGCCGTATCGGGCGATGAGCGCATCAATCATGCCCGTTCCCGGTTTGCGGCACGCGCAGTTCTCGTCGGGCCTGTGCGTGCAGTACGTGACGCTCTCGATCCGGCCGCCGGCCTTCTCGATTCGCGCTATCATGTGGCGCGTGATCTCGTCGAGCACCTCTTGGGTCATGAGCCCGCGGCCGACGGCCGACTGGTTCGAGACGACGTGCACCTGGTACCCGTACTGCGTGAGCAGTCGGATGGCGCGCTGCGCGCCGTGGATGAGCCGAAACTGCTCGACGCTCCGGACGTAATCGGGCCGGTCGTAGTTAATGACCCCGTCGCGGTCGAGCAGGACGACCTTGTCGCCTTCGTGGTCCTTAAAGCGTGCGGGCCGTTTCATGACGAGGCCTCCTGCGCGTCCAGTCCGTGGCGCGCGATGTATCGCTCGAACGTGGCGAGGCGCTCCGGTGTGCCGATGTCGTAGTAGCGCGTCGAGGTGACGTAGGTGCCGAGCCGCCGACGCGCGACGAGCTCTGGAAAAACCTCCACCTCGATCGAGGCCGCCCGGCCCTCGGGGATCATCCCCAAAATAGTTTTTTTGAAGATCTGCACGCCGGCATCCACGCCGCCGCTTGCGTCCCTCGCGTTTTGGACGGCGCCGTTCG
>Ga0180431_10005760_pt1 | contig 14991 bp, 13 predicted proteins | sample SS_ome_11_FD_132459 | JGI IMG/M metagenome (GOLD analysis project Ga0180431, IMG submission 132459) | Hypersaline lake sediment archaeal communities from the Salton Sea, California, USA - SS_1_MS_1 metaG | ecosystem: Environmental > Aquatic > Non-marine Saline and Alkaline > Hypersaline >... | reverse complement strand
TTATGTTATGAATCTATTTTTTTTATATTTAATTAAAAAAAGTTGAGAAAAAAAATTTTGCTAAATAATTTAATTTTAAATTTAATTTTTATTTTTTATTAATAAATTTTTTATAATTTTATAAATTATTTTTAAATTTTCTTATTGTTTTTGCTATAAATATTTTTTTTATTTATTTTTCTTATTTATATAATATTTTGATTCAAATATTTGTCAAATTTTTGATTTAATTATATTTTTGAATTAAATATTTGTCAAAAATTTGTTTTAATTTTTGAGAGATTTTTATTTTTACATTTTATTTTATTTTTTATTATATATATTTTATTATCTTTTATGGTAACAAAATATATTATGTTTTATAAACTTCGCACTAACTTCGGGCTCTTGAAAAAGAACTTCTCTCACAAATCTAGATGAATTTTTAAATAATATTTATATTCTATTTATTTTTTTATAATTTTATCTAAACTCTTGAGAGATTTTTTATACTTTTATATTATTTTATTTTTTATTCGTCTATAATATATTATGGCTGCACCCCCACCATTAACTAATCGATGTCAATTTATTAGTGCTGAAATTAATCATGACTTTAATAAAAAAAATCCTCGTCTTGATGAATATCTAGATAATTGTTGGAATATTAATACTGTTTGCCAAAGTACTGATATTACTGCCAATCAGCAGGGTAATCCACGTCGAGCTGGAGCCAATGGCGACGATGATTTAGTTCAACAAATATTTGGCCAGAACAAAGAATTTTTAAAAAACCTAACTCCAGGCATCGAATATCCTATTACACCCCTTGCTGGCCCTATCATCAATCTCAGTGAAACCTTGCAACCCCAAGCCATGCTTTATGCTAATACACCAGATCAACAAGTTACCAATGCACAACCCTATCCCACAATGTATGTAGCACATGCTAATACTAATGAAACTAATCCAGAACAAATTTATAAAATATTTAAATACCCAGATGAAAATTTTCTAATTATTGACGCTGTTCCCAATTTTGTTACTTCAATATTAAAATTGCTTAGATTTCCTACCGTTGTTGACTATCAAACTGGTTTAGCATTTGGTTCTTTACCTGGCCATGGAGTCACTAATACTGTAATGGGCTTTGATCCTAATAACTTTACAAACTCTACCATGAATGATTTATATAATAATCCAAATTTCGCTCCCGATCCCAATGACCCCAATGGCAGAAAAATGTGGCCTTTTAGACCTAAGATTAATGTTATTAATTCTCCAACTACTTTAGGCGATCCCTCCCCAACTGCAGACCCTGGAGCTCCAGCCTTTAGTATAGATAAGCGCATTCCACCTAATGTTCTATACAGTAATACATGCTTTATACCTGGTGGATTAAATAATCAAAATAACTCTTGTCCTCTTATATTTACATGGTATTATAATGAAAGACAAACATCTAACCCTCGTAATGCATTAATGATGAGTGATTTTGAAATTAAAATGCAACCTCAAAACCCTCCACAAGGCTGGCGTATGCGACAAGATTGGACTGGTGGACAAGCACCTGTTACTGGTGGTTCTGTAGACAATGCTGGTAAAGAAAATTCAATTGAGAACCTCAAAAAACAGATGATAGCTGCTGGAATTATCTCTCCTAATGCTACATCTTCCGACCCTATCCCCACAGGCAGAGAGCCTGAAGCCAGTTGGTATGTTCAAAGAAAACGTTCAGGTGATTATCTCCAAATTAAAACTGCATATGAATTTCCTGCCTTTGCCGCCAACTATGCTAATGATCGAAGTAAATTTGCTATGGTATTAGCACCACAAAATGCTATAGCTACTGCAACACTCGGTGGCAGTGGTAATCTAAAAACCCAGCCACAAACACGCAATACAGATTGGTATAGAAAAAGAACATATTTTGTTACAGGTGATTGGCCTGCATTTGCCTATGCAACTTATAATAGAATTAATTGTATTTTAATATGTAAGCGCAAAACATGTGCAGGTTCCACTCTCCCCAATACTAATCTCATATTTAGAAATTATTTTGAATAATAAATTTTACTCTATACATTTCATTTGTATATAACTTTATATCTATATAGATATATATAGATGACTGTCTTTACATCAGTCGATCCTAAAGGAAATATAAATGAATTTGATAATTTATTTGAAATAGTTCTCACAAAAGTTCCATACTTTTATAATTTATATGATGATATATATGATTTTGCAAATAAAATTTTCTCTGATGAAGTTACAAATGCTAATCCACCACCTAATGTTCTTCCATTAATATTGGTTTCATCTTTTTATTTATACACTGGTTTTTATATTGATACCATTTCAGTTGATCCTCAAACTGACTTACCAGACTACGCCGATGTAGGAGGCTTTATATTTGATAATATTCAACAAGAACCACTTTTCTGGGTTGAAAGTTTTGAATTTATTTTTTCACCTGCCTCCAAACTAGGAGCAACATCCATAATGAGCATTCCTCCTGAACAACAAAACCAGATAATACATAACTGTTATGTATTTCTAAAAACAATATATTCAAAATTATCAAAGGATGGAGAGAAACTTGTGCTTTTTATAATTAACACTTTTTTTGATGGACTAGCCCGATATGATATTAATTGGCTGCGCAGAGGTCGGCATACGGATTTTGTTCCATCGTTCGGTGGTGAAAAATTTACTATAACTCAAAAAGATGCTTTCAAGATAAAATGCCAAGACACTCTTGTACAGATGATTTACTACTTGGTACAACAGGACGCGCCCAAGGCCGTGTTGCCTCCAGTCGGCACATACGCTGCTCCTGCTGCCGGTGGAAATAAAACTAAAAATAAAAAAACTAAAAATAAAAAAACCAAAAAGAAAAAAACCAAAAAGAAAAAAATCAAAAAGAAAAAAACCAAAAAGAAAAATAAAAAATTTAGAAAACATAAAATATCTTAAAAATTAAATCAAAATATTATTAAAATTTAAATTTAAACCTTTAATAATATTATTATTAATGTCAAAAAGAAAATTAGAATCTCTCACAACTAATAATCCAAAAATTATAAAATTTTTCAATGATCACGAATCTCTTGATTTTGATGAAACAATTCTTTCTTTTATTAATATTATTGAAAAATTAGAAGATAATGTTCAAAATAATCCTTCTAATAATTCTATTCAAAATATTCTCTCTGAAATTAAATCTATTAAATCTGAATTATCTACTAACCACAAAGATTCTTCACAATTCTTTTCTCAACAATTCTCTGATTTCAAGAAAGAATATATTAATGATCTTCGTCTTAACTTAACTTCTAATGTTTCTGATAAAATTGAACCTTTAATTAAAGAACAATTACTAATTCTATTTCAAAAAACTGAAGCATTAATTCCAAAACAAAATATAGAACTTCAAAATAAATTTCAAGAATCTTTTAAAATTATTAATAAAGATACCGAGAGATTTATGAAATCTACTATCACTGAATCTTCTCTTCAAACTTTTATCTCTCAAATTGATCAAAAACTAACTTCCTCACTTTTTAATACCCAACAACAAATTTCTCAAAATATGTCTAATCAAGAACAACGACTTGATCAAAAAATTTCAGATATTTCCGATAAAACTAATTCTCAGAATAATCTCTCTCAAAATCTTAATTCTCAAGTTTCTGATCTTCTTAAAAAACTTGAAAACTCCTCAGCCAAAGGAAAAATGTCTGAAAATATTATTGTCAATATTTTACATTCTCTCTATCCATCTGGACAAATTGACCACGTTGGACAAACTAAAGAAACCGGTGATATTATTCTCTCCAGAAAAGATAAACCTAAAATTTTGATTGAAAATAAAGATTGGGGGAAAAATGTTGTACAAGAAGAAGTTAAAAAATTTATACATGATATTGAAACCCAAAATTGTTCTGGTGTATTTCTCTCTCAAAATTATGGCATTGCCAATAAAGAAAATTTTGAAATTAATATTCATGATGGTAATATTTTAATTTATGTACATGAAGCTAATAATGATCCTGAGAAAATTAAACTGGCTATAGATATTATTGATCACTTTAAAGCTAGAATTAATGATTTTAAACTTGATAAAAATATTGAATCTATTCCAAAAGATACTTTAGATCTTATTAATAATGAATATCAATCTTTCGTACAAAGTAAACTATCTCTCATTAAAATTGTAAAAGATTTTAACCAAAAAATATTAAAACAACTTGATGATATCAAAATTTTATCGCTTGAAGAATATTTATCTACAAGATACGCCTCTGCCACCAGTAAATTTGTATGTGAATATTGTGGTTTTATAGCTAAAAATGCTGCTGCCAAATCTGCTCATTTGAGAGGTTGTTCCATTAAAAAATCTACTGAAGTTTCTCCACCTTCTATCAATATTAAAATCAAACAATAAATAATTATATTTATTTATTATATATGTCTAGTTCATTAACTAGTATTAATATGTCCGGAGAATTATTTGATTTATCTGTTCCTACATGGAATAATGAATTTGGTCATGAACATATTGAATATATTATGAAAAATGGCATCAGCTTTCCACTAGATAAATTTATTGATGAATTAGATGCTATATTAGATAGTTCTGCACCACAAGATGATAAAAGTGCTAAGCGATTAGCTAGACAAACCTTTCTTCATCATTGTTACGAATCTATTGAACTTCAAAATCTTTTTCCTTTATTTTGTAACTATTTAAATGGTTGTGGTAGTCAATCTGCTAGAACTTGTATTTTTGGACAATATGAAAATAGTCCTTTTGTAATTACTGTTGCCGGAGGAAATATTATTACCGTATTTTCACAACTTATTGTTAATATGATTGATTCTTTTATTAAAACTGTAAATAAATTTAGAGGTTACTCCGATCAAAATTATGAATATTGGGATATTTCCTCACCTGGATATACTCCCCCTATATTTCATCAATCTGCTATAGATATTAAAGACTATATGTTCAATACACGTTTTAGAGATTGGGAACAATCTGCTTGGGACATTATTAATGAATCTTTTAGATTACTAACTCCCTCTAATAAATTCCTACTTGAGGCTTTAGAAGATAATTCTGATTTTCATAAGGAACAAATTGCTTTTCTTATTGTTTCTCATTTCTTAAATAATGATCATGATGGGAGTGTTGAAGCTAGTTTAAGATTTATAGCACAATCTCCACATAGTGATTTTGATTTTAAACTTTCTCCTAATATTTATCCTACATTAATAGAAGATGAAGATAGTGAAGATATTACTGATCCTCAACATTCTATTGAACAATTAATTAGTAGACTTAATGATGCTTCAGAAAAAGAAATGGAACAACAATTTCCTCCATCTTCTGGATTCTTATTATTACGAGCCAAAAGTCTTATTACTTGTAATATCGGTGACTCTCTAACTAAATATACTACCAAACAATTAAAGGCATTTCAAAAAGATTGTTCAAAACAATTAGGCGGTTGGGTTTATTCCCTTTTTCCACAGACTATGCAACAAGATTATATTACTCTTGTCGATAGATCTAGTGATTGTTGGAAATTTTTTAACTTTTTACTACAAAAGAAAAGAATTATTTCTGATTCCACTAGAAATAATATTGATGAAGTTATTAAATTTTTTGTTGCTGGTTATCTTAAACCTGATCGTGAAGGACCTATCAATGATACTGGGGGACCTCCTGCTCCCCAAAATCTCAGACAACCCAATTCTACAGAAGCTATTATTCATTATTTAAAATATACAACCTATCATCTTAATATTTATTTAGAAACTTGGCCTGTTCTTAGTGAGAATGGTGGAGCACCTAGCAAATCTTATGGAGATCTACCAAGTATATTTTCTTACAAAAAACAACGTGGAGCTTCTAATAAATCATATTTAAATCAATGTGAACGAGCTTATCGTGCTGCTTGTTTTGCATTCTTGAACTTGGACAATATACTTTACCAAAATACTGGTTTAATCTCAAGAATAGCTTCTGATGTTATTAATTATTTTTTAAATAATCCACTATTTCATACTGAACAATTACTTGATAGATTGATTAAATCTGTTAATCAACAACACGGAGATGCATGTTTTATGCCACCTTCTGATGTAACTCTTGTTCCAACTAATAGAAGTTTTAGTGCTTCATTAAAAAATCTTAAGAATATTTTTGATCGATCTAGATATTCAGAACTTGGTTATCCTGATGGATTAAGAATTACTATTAATGCTATTTCAACTGATTCTACACCATCTGGCCATTCTCATCACCAATACACACCTCAAGGTCCTCCTGATGATAGACCTGATAAAGATGAAGAATATGCAATTCATGTTGCATCTAGTGATGACAAAATTTTAACGGAATATACACCTCTAAATAGTAAAAATGAAGTTTTGAGAGGGGGCTTTAGAAGAGGTGGTAACCGTTTACACAAAAATAAAACTAAAAAACATAATAAATATAAAAAACCTAAAAAACATAAAACTAAAAAACATAAAAAACATAAAACTAAAAAAAATAAAACTAAAAAACATAAAAAACATAAAAAACATAAAAAATACAAATCTAGAAAACACTTACAATAAATCTATATTAACTAATTTTTATTATCTGTATTACTAGTTGGATGAATTTTATTAATCTTATCAATCTTATTAATTAAATTTTTTAAAATTATATGTTCTATAACTATTTTTAATATTAAACCTAATACTAGTAAACTAAAGAACCAAATTAATAAAATTTCTATTGTTTTCATTTATTTTTTTTTACACCATTAGAGATTTAAAACGCCGATTATTTATAGTTTTTTAATTCTTTTTTTCCGCTTAATAGTGTTAGTTGTTTTATATTTATTTACCCATCTTATTAAACTTCTAGGATTACAATTTAAAATTTTACAAGTATCAAGTTGAGAAACATTATTATCTAAAACGTATTTAACAGCAGTTAATTTATAATCACTACTTTTATGAGTAGACATTATAAATTATATAATAAAAATAAAATTGAAATTGATTTAAATTTTACAAATTTTATATTACTCTAAAAACAAAATAGCATATAATTTTAACTCAATATGTCGTGTAATAAAGACAATATTGAGATTATTGCGACGCTGTGTTGTCCTTTAACTATGAGTCTATATTATTGTTATAAATCTTATAATAATACTGAAATTAAAGAAAAAGAAATAATTGAAAAAGATTATATTATAAATTGGTTTTATAATGAATATGGTAAAACTATTAAACATAAAAAAATGCAACGATACTAATTCAATACCTATAACTAAACTCAATATGTCTTTCTTTTACATTGAAAAAGTTAAAGAAATAGCTAGAAGAGGTACTAAACAAGAAAAAATACACGCTAAAAAAATATTATTAGATAAATTTAATATAACTATATAATACAAATTGTAATATTAAACAAAAATTTCCATTTATATCCATATGCGGTATTTAATTTACCATTAGCACAAGATAATATATTATTAGATGCGCTTTTTGGTAACAATAATTCTTTTACCGCACAAGAAGAATTTTCATATTCTTTTTCTAAACCATTACTATCAATTGATTTAATTTTTTTACTTCTAAAATGATTTTTACCAGTATTTTTCCCAATTTTACTAATACTAATATTTTTTTTTGTTTCTTCACTTCTTTTCATACCGTTATGTCCTTTTCCAAATCTATTATTAGTTTTTAATAGTTTATTTATGAATAAACTATCTTTATAATATTCATTTGGTAATATTATATTAGCATCTGATAAGTTCCAATTAAGATAATTTCTAATTTTCATATTGGTTTTAAATTCATCTTGTGATAAGTCATTTTTACCATACTGCATAAATAAAGGAATTATTTGATAATAATCACTTTTTCCTGCTATAATTCTATCACAAGAAGCATTTAATAAATTATTAGCAGTAGTCATAATAATAGGAAATAAATTATAAATTGAATCTTTTTTATTTTGTTGTTCATATAACTTTAAAAACTCGTTCCTGGCCTCTTCAAGGTTTGGATATTTTTCTTTATTTTCAAACATTAAAGTATGAAATGCAATTTTTTTATATTTTTTTGAAATACTATCAGTTATTTTTGTATATTCTATATTAGATAAATCCAGACATTTATTATTACCTTTTAGAAAATCTAATAATTTAATCCAATATTCATAACTACAATCATTTTTCATTCTATTACAAAATAAACAACAAGGCACTATATTTTCTATTATATGCCCTTTTTCAGGCTCCATAGCATCAATTGTTAAAGTATTTGGAAGCCGTTTTTGATTTCTTAAAAGTAAATCTTCGGTATCGCAATAATAACATTTAAGATTTTTACATTTTTCAACTACATCTTCTATTTTTAAGTTATATGGTTCTTTTTTGTATTTCTTAATTTTACTGCTAATATATGCTGTTAAATCATTTTGTTCTTTTATTTTTCTTGTTTCTAATTTTACGCAATGTGTGTTTTTACATTTATCACTACAATAATTTTGTCTCCAAGAACTATATTTTTCATTTTTGAAAGGATTATTACAATTTAAACAAATGCATTCAAAAACATCAATATTATTATAAAAATTTTCTTTATTATTTTCATTTTTATAATATACATATTGATTATCATTTATTTCACCATTAAATGTAATCCATAAAGCTTTTATAAAAAGTATAGTATAATCTTTACTTTTTCCATCTATATAAATTTTTATTTGATTTTTATTATCACCATAAACTTTTCTTTTTTTATTAATATTATAATAAAAATCATATTTTTTAGAAAAATAAATATTTGTATTACGAAATTGTTTCCACTCTTCTTCTTTATAAATAAATTTATCATCTTCACATTCATTTTCTATAAAAACCCACTTTCTATCACAACAAAAGTTTCTTTTTCCATTACACACTTGTGATATATTACCTTTTATGTTGTATATACTAAAGTTTTTATATTTTTCTAATTCAATCATTTTATTCGCAGCTTCAGTAATACTATCATAAATTTGCTCTTCATTATTTGAGTTAATAGATTTAACTTTTTTAGTTAATATGGTCATTATATTATAAACTTATTAATTATATATTTAAATCAATTTTAAAAGTAATCGGCGTTTTAAATGTCTAATGGTGTAAAACACATATTTAAAATCAATTTTATAACTATCTAAAATTTAATCTAAATACAGTGATAGCAAAATTTTTTTTCTCAACTTTTTTTAGTTAAATATCAAAACAGTTGCTTCGCAACATGACAACTTCGTTGTCTGTTTTGATATTTAATGCGCATCCCAAAAAATTGATTTAAATTTTTAATTTATATTTTTTATAAAAAAATGTCAGATTATGAATATGAAAAATATTTATCTGATATTGATAATTTAAAATCTACTCTCAAAAAATATGGCGTTGCTATTATTCCTTCTATTCTCGATAAACAAGAATGCAAAAATATTGTTTCTGGAATATGGGATTTTTTAGAATATATTTCAAAACCTTGGAATACCCCTTTAAATAGAAATAATCAAGAATCTTGGAAATCTTTTTATCAACTTTATCCTCTTCATAGTATGTTACTTAAAAATTGGAATATAGGTCACGCTCAAGTTTCTTGGGATGTCAGGCAAAATCCTAAAATTTTAAAAGTATTTTCTCATCTTTATAATACTACTCCTGAAAATTTACTTACTTCATTTGATGGTTTTAGTTTTCATATCCCTCCTGAAATTACTAGTAGAGGATGGTTTAAAAATAAATTATGGCTACATTGTGATCAATCTTTTACTGATAATCAATTTAAATGTATACAATCTTGGGTTACTGGTTTAGATATTAATGAAAATGATGGAACTTTAGCTTTTCTTGAAAAAAGTCATCATTTTCATAAAGATTTTGGGAGAGATTTTGAAATCAAAGATCGATCCAATTGGTATAAATTAGATTCTGTAGAAGTCGATTATTTTATTAATAATGAATGTTCTCTCAAAAAAATAAAATGTCCTAAGGGATCATTGGTTCTTTGGGATAGTAGGACTATTCATTGTGGAATTGAACCTAATAAATCTAGATCTATTCCTAACTTTAGAGCTATTATTTATCTTTGTTACCTACCTAGAAATCTTGCTTCAGAAAAAGATATACAAAAAAAACAAAAAGCTTTTGAAGAACTTAGAACTACTACTCATTGGCCTTGTAAAATTAAATTAAATCCAAAAAATCCTAGGACCTATGGTAATTCTCTTAATAAATATGCTATTATTAATCATCCATCTTTACTAGAAATTGGATATAAATTAGCTGGATTTTAATTAATATTTCTATTTTATATATTAATGGAAATATTATTTGATATTTTTGTTGTAATGTTTAATATTTTAGGCTGGTCTATTCCACCTTTTATTAATAAAAATTTATTAAAATCTATGGATCCTTTATCTTTTACTGTTCTTAGATGGATATTAAGTATTCCATTTACTCTATTACTCGCTCCATTTTTTAGAAATATATATTCACAAAAATCTACCTTTTACATCACTGTATTTGCTTTACTTATTATATCTTTTTTAACTGCTATTGCTCAAAATTATCTACTTAAAAAATATAATGCTAATATTGTTACCGCTATTATTAGTCCTTTAGTTATTTTTTTTACTGCTATCTTCGGTAATGTACTTTTCAATGAACCTTTTACACAACAAATGTGGATTGGATTATTATTTATACTTATTGGTTTAATTATATTTATATTAGGAAGAAAAGATATCAAAAAAGGTTAAACATCATACAAATTTTGCCAAATTGCTCCTACAAATTTTAAATTATCCCGAAAATAAAATATACTATCTATCTCCTCAAAATCTATTCCCAAAAAATTAAATTTTATATCTTGATATATTTTTGGTATTCTTATTGAACTTTTTACTAATGAACTATCATAATATAATTTATCATATATTCCATTTAAATAAAAACAATTATCTGTATGACTTATAATAGCTGGATTCAAAGGAATATCTAAATCTCTTTCATCATTTCTTTTAAATTTTCCATGGAATTTAAAATTATTATTCTCCGCAGAAAGATAATACTTATTTTTTCTCTCAAAATAATTACATTCTCCCTTTTGTTTAAAAACATTTACTGGATCCATAGATAAAAAATTTGAAGTATAATCCATTATTAGTGTTCCCTCTTCTCCTTTACTATTCTTAACATATGTATTTATTTCACACCTTGTTACTGGATGTTCTGAAATTTGTGTAAATAATGGACTTGTACAATTATATATATTTATACTTATAAAATATCCCTTCTTCTCTGAAGCTATACGTGTTGGTATTAAACTAAAATCATTATTAAAACTTTTTACATAATTTTCAACTAACACTTTATCCATTTCTTCTAATTTATAATTTATATATGTACTTGATCTTAATATCTCCACAGGACTATGAAATATACTCTTATCCCGTAATGGACTATATGTCGTTGAAGGCAATCCCACTAAAATAAATTTATAAATACTTTTTAATGCTATTTTAGGAATATACATTGATTATTATATATATAACTATTTAAATTATATATACTTATATTTCAATTTAAATATTAAAATATATTTTTAATTTATAAAATGAAATTCTTTTCTCTCTTTTTACTCTTTTCTCAATTTTTACCTGTCAATTCTTATTTATCTGTTCCATCTGTAACACGCTATACAAGAGATATTAATGGCACTCCTATTAAAGTTTATGAACCTAGAAATATTAATAAAAAGGCGACACATTCTGTTATCTTTTTTACTGGAGGCAATGCTATTATAACTAGTGAAGTTTATACTAATTTTTTATCTAAACTCGCCAATCAAGGTATTTCTGTTTTTATCTCTCCACATAATCTAGAAAAAAGCGATGAATTATTTGAAACTATTAGTGATGAATATCTTGATGTAACTAATATTGGACATTCTAGCGGAGCTGTTGTTGCTATTAAAAATGCTAATCAAAATAAAGATATTAAAAATTGTGTCTTACTTGATCCTGTCAATAGTGATCAGTTATTTAATTCTTTTAGATTTCCTACTATTCCCTTTATCCAAAATAAAGACCAAAAACCTCTCAAATTTAAATATATTAAAGATCTATTAATTCTTAATGCTAAAAAATCTTATGAATGGAAATTATTTCCACCCACTATTCCCTTTGTTCCTGCATTTAAAATGGAAACTGAACAACTTGTAAAAGACAATGTTAATATTAATTTAATTGAAGCTGAAAAATTTGGACATTCTGATATTCTTAATCCTATGTGGTCTGATATTATGCACAATACTATAAGTAAAGGTTCTGACGATAGAGATGAAACTATTCTCGATGAATATCATGAATGGTTAGCTGAAACAATAAATAAATTTATTTTAAAATTAGATATTGAAGATAATAAGGAAAAATTACTAAATTGCAAAGATAATCTCTCACCTTCTGATTATGAAAATGAAAATATTGAAATTTTATAAAATATATTTTTAAAATTATTTTATAAAATCAAATTTTTTGGAATTATTGACAATGGAGCTCCTGTAGCAGAAGGTATTTTTGCAAAATCATAACGATGAATTATTATTGGATTATCAGGACCATGATATGGAATAGTTAAATCACCATCCCTTATTTCAATATATAATATATTATTTTGTGGCAAGTTATGAATTATTTCATCTGGTTTTACAATTAAATAATTACCAGAGATCATACATCGTCTTGATAAATATCCCTGTAGTTCATTTTCCATTATTGCAAAACTATATTGTCTATGCTCTTCAATTTCATCATCATCTTCAATATTTCTAAATTCCATTATTCTCTCTCCAGCATATATTGGAAAAGATATATGACTATATAAGTAATATTCAAAACTTTTTGCAGAATCATTTACTGGATTTACCTTTATTCTAAAATTTTGAATTATAAAAAGACGTTCTGTATCATTAGGTTCTCGGTCAGCAGCATTAACTGTAATATTCGCTTCTCCGTGTTGATTTTTTACTAATTGTAATGTTAATTCACTATTATTTAAAAATGGAACAACAAGATCTGAGTTATTTGTATTAACTATGTAATATAAATTATCATTATCTATATCTCCAAAATAGTCATTTAAATTAATTACTGGAATAACACTATCTTCATTTACTTCTATGTCTTCTATAGACACAACTATTTTAGGTGTATCATTTTTAGGATTTACTACTAAATTTATTGTATAAGTTGCTGATGTACCTGTATTATCTGTTGCTGTTACTATAACTTTCGCTTCTCCATGTTGTTCTGTATTTGCATTACTTTTAAATGTTATGGTTACTCGCGCATCTTGATCCAAAGTAGCACTTGATACGACATCATTTGTATTATGTATACTATATATTAAGGTATCATCTCTATCTGCGTCGAAAAATTTATTTGATATAGTTACTTTTCTTTCTTTATTATAATCTTCATCAACTGTTATAGTTTCGTTTTGAGGATTGGCTACTGGTATATCATTAGTTCCTGTTATAGTAATAGTAAAAGAATTAGTGCTTTCACTGCCTTGTAAATCTGTTACTCTGTAATTAACTGTAATATCTTGTTTAGCTCCTAGTGGTAAACTTTGATAATCCGGATGACTAGTATCTAAAGAAAACGACCCATCTATACTCAGAGTTAATCCAGAAATTGGGTTTACTAAAGAGAAATTTAATGTTTCTCCGTTATCAATATCACTTGCTGTAAGTTGTCCTGTAATTGTAGCGTCTTCATTTACATTACCACTTGTTGTATAAGTTGCAACTGGTTTATCATTAGTTCCTGTAACAGTAATGGTAAAAGATTCATTATCAAATAATCCTAGAAAATCTGTTGCTCTGTAATTTACTGTAATATCTTGTGTTACTCCTAGTGGTAAACTTTGATAATCCGGATCACTAGCATTGAAGGTAAATCTTCCATCTGTATATAGAGTTAAGCCAGATATTGGCCCATTTGTTAAACTGAATATAATATTAGTATTATCTACATCTGTAGCTGTTAGTAAACCACTTAAAACATTATCATCTTCATCAACAGAAATATCTGTATTATAAGTTGCAACTGGCCCATCATTAGTTCCTGTAACAGTAATCGTAAAATAATTTGTTCCTTCTCCTCCTTGTGAATCTGTAGCTTTATAATTAACGGTAATATCTAGTATTTCGTCTTTTTTTAAACTTTGATAATGTTGATCACTAGCATTGAAAGTAAATGATCCATCTGCATATAAAGTTAGTCCTGAAACCTCATTTACTAGAGAATAAGTAATATCATCTCCATCAACATCAGTTGCGGTTAAATGTCCTGTAATTATAGAGTCTTCGTCCACATTTATATTTGTTATATAAGTTGCAACTGGTTTATCATTAGTTCCTGTAACAATAATTGTAAAGAATTCTGTATCTTGTGCACCTTGTGAATCTGTTACTTTATAATTTACTATAATATTTTGTCCAGATCCTTGTGCTAAACTTTGATAATTTGGATCACTTGCATTGAAAGTAAATCTTCCATCTGTATATAGAGTTAATCCTGCAATTGCCCTTACTAAAGAGTAAGTTAATGTTTCTCTGTTATCAATATCAGTTGCAGTAAGTTGGCCATTAATTGTAGAGTCTTCCTCAACATCTATATTTGTTGTATAAGTTGCAACTGGTGTATCATTAGTTCCTATAACAGTAATTGTAAAAGAATTAGTTTCGCTTTCGCTATCTTGCGAATCTGTAGCTTTATAATTAACGATAATATTCAGTATTTCATCTTTTTCTAAACTTTGATAATGTTCATGACCAGCATTGAAGGTAAATCTTCCATCTGTATATAGAGTTAGTCCTAAAACAGCTTTTTCTAGAGAGTAAGTAATAGCATCTCCT